>MDTB01039953.1_pt1 | contig 16493 bp, 18 predicted proteins | sample 811161 | NCBI WGS metagenome assembly MDTB01 (sample SAMN05326650, study PRJNA326480) | marine metagenome | isolation source: seawater | place: Mediterranean Sea | collected 2009 | reverse complement strand
GTCCACGAGGAGGGTATTTCATCTCGCTAGATGTAATGCCTGGGCTGGCTGCCAAGGTCGTAGCTATGGCCAAAGACCTTGGCCTCACCCTAACGCCTGCAGGTGCTACCTTCCCCGGAGGCAACGACCCAGATGACCGCAATGTCCGCATCGCCCCTACATTTGGCTCAATGGAACAAATCCAGGCAGCTCTGGACATTTTGGTGCTATGCATAAAACTAGCATCGGCCCAACAGCTTCTTTCAAATCAATAAATACCCAGGAAACTCATGCTAAACGAATCATCCGAAGCTGAAGTCAAAGAAAATAAGACCACCGACGCCGACTCTGCCACAAACACCGAGGCAAACGCGGCGACGCCGGCTAGCCAAACAAGCGAAGAGGCTCCGGCCGAGCATGAGCAAACTGACCTTTCCGCCGCGGAAGAAATAGCTCCGGATGCCGATGCCGATGCCGGAAAAACAGTCATTGAAGAAACATTCGTCACAGAAGCCATCTCTGACGAAACCATCTCTGACGAAACCAAAGTTGAAGAAACCAGTACCACAAACGTTACCGACGCAGAAGCGAGCGCGGAAGAGGTGAAGGCCGATAAGGTTAGCTCCGAGGAGGCTGTTAACGAATTAATCGACGAACCCGCAGATATCCTAGCCGCAAGCGCTGATGCCGATGTTGTTGCCGATGCCGATGTTGTTGCCGATGCCGATGTTGATGCCGATGTTGAAAGCGGTACTAATGCCGATATCGTTGCGCAAACCGATGAGGAAATCAGCGCAGATTCAGAGGCAACCCCGCTAGCTCAACAGTCAGATCAACCGATAGCAGAGCCGACTAAGGATGATGCCGTTCTATTTAACCAACTGGCATTACCCGAGCCGCTATTGAAGAACATCAGTAACCTTGGTTTTGTTGAATGCACGCCCATTCAAGGCCGAGCGCTACCCTACAGCCTGTCTGACTACGATGTGACCGGCCAAGCACAAACCGGCACGGGTAAGACTGCGGCGTTTTTGATCACCTTATTCACCCGTTTTTGGGAAGAGCCACTGCAAACGGCCAAGGCCAAAGCAACCCCACGCGCGCTGGTGCTAGCCCCCACTCGCGAGCTGGCTATGCAAATCGAAGGTGATGCCCTGGCCCTGAGCAAGAAAATGCAGATGCGTACCGTATGCCTAGTTGGCGGTATGGATTTCGATAAGCAACGCGAACAACTAAACGAAGGGCCAGTCGACTTGATTGTGGCCACGCCTGGCCGACTAATCGATTTCGTAGAGCGTCGCGATGTAAAACTGAACGAAGTCGAAATTCTCGTGATCGATGAAGCCGATCGCATGCTCGACATGGGCTTTATCCCAGACGTGCGTCGCATCGTTTATCAAACTCCACACAAGCGACGCCGCCAAACACTATTCTTTTCGGCTACATTTAATGACGCTGTGATGCGCCTCGCCCAGTCCTGGACCATCGAGCCAGAACATATCGTCGTTGAACCTGAAAGCGTAGCCACCGACACCGTTGACCAGAAGTTTTGGCTAGTTCAAGCCAACCAGCGTCGCACCTTGCTAAAGCGCTTCCTCCAGCGCGACCAACCCGAGCGTGCCATTATCTTTGCGAATCGGCGCGACCAAACCCACAAGCTGGTGGAGTTCCTACGCAAGCACGACATACCCTGCGAAGGTCTGGCCGGTGACATTCCACAGAAAAAACGCCTAGCCACCCTAAACCGCTTTAAACAGGGCAATCTGCCCTACCTAATAGCAACAGATGTGGCTGGTCGAGGTATTCATGTAGACGGTGTTACTCATGTGGTTAACTTCGAACTACCTGAAGACCCGGAAGACTACGTTCATCGCATTGGCCGCACCGGCCGCGCGGGAGCATCGGGTACGTCTATTAGTTTTGTATCAGAAGACGATGCGTTCAACTTGCCGGCGCTAGAAGAATATCTAGCCGCTAAAATCAAATGCACCCAGCCAGACGAAAGCGTAAGCGCTGAGTAGCTAGGTGACCGCGCAAGCCAACCAACTCGTTCCTCAAGCGACCCAAGTGGCCGTCATCCAGCACTGCGCTGGCGTGGATGTGGAGAAAAACCTCAGTACGCTAGAAGTATTGTCAAAGCAGGCAGCTAGCGCTGGTGCAAAGGTCATAACCTGGCCAGAGGCGTTTGCCTATCTTGGTCGCCATGACGGCAAAAAAGAGATCCTCGAACCGCTGCCAGCGGGCGGACCCATTCTGCAGCGTTGCCAGCGATTAGCTCAAGAGCTCAACTGCGATCTGCTCTTGGGCGGATTCCATGAAGCGATGCCCGCAGATCCTGAGCGCTGCTACAACACCAGCGTCTATTTAGACGCCACTGGGGCGGTGAAAGCGTTATATCGGAAAATTCATCTTTTCGACGTAGCCATCCCTAACGGCCCACAGCTAATGGAATCGCGCCAAACCGGACCGGGCGATAAAGCAGTTAGCATTGCCGCACCCATGGGCACCCTGGGTTTGACCATTTGCTACGACCTGCGGTTCCCGCAACTCTATCAGGCCTTGGTCGACCAGGGCGCGACCAGCATTACAGTGCCGTCGGCCTTCACCGCCACTACAGGAGCAGTGCATTGGCATCCGTTGCTGCAAGCTCGCGCCATCGAAACCCAGTGTTATGTCATTGCCGCAGCCCAGCACGGCAGTCATAGCGCCAACAGAGCATCCTACGGCCACTCCGTAATCATCGATCCGTGGGGCGAAATTGTTGCAGAGCTTAGCGACGGCGACGGCTACGCTATTGCTACCGTCGACCCAGCTCGTGTCGCCGACGTGCGCAACCAAATTCCCAGTTTGGCTAATCAGCGGCCATTTCAATGAGAGCATTGCACTGTGTCTGAGCCCAAGGATCTAAATTCGACGCTCTCAGGCTCTGGGAGAAGCTTCTTGATTCTCGCAGCTCTGGTAATCATCGTCGCCGGAATAAAGGCTGCTCAGGCCATTATGGTGCCGTTTCTTCTAGCGGTATTTCTAGCCACCATTGCTGCTACACCTATGCTTTGGATTAAGCGCCGAGGAGTACCATCTGGGCTGGCGTTAACATTGGTCGTGCTCGGGATTTTCCTTGCGCTAGCGCTGCTGGCTACTCTTCTCACCCAGAGCACATCCGCTTTTTCTGCCAAGTTGCCGTTTTATCAGGAGCGCTTGATCCTCATTCAAAGCAACTTGGCTGGCTTGTTGGGCGGCTTGGGTATCCCTGTAGACTTATCCAGCTTGGCAGATAGCCTGTCCCTCAGTTCGGTTCTTGCATTCGCTGGCTCTACGCTTTCAAGTCTTGGCAATGTCTTAGGCGACGGCTTTCTTATTCTGCTAACGGTGATTTTTATTCTTGCCGAAGTCACCAGCTTTTCACCGAAACTGCACGCCATCCTGGCTAATCCAGATCGCGATGTCGCCCACTTTGAACGTATAGCGGATAACATAAATCGTTATATCGCGATCAAGACATCGGTAAGCATCGCCACAGGCATTACCGTGACGACATTCTTGTGGATTCTCGGCGTTGATTTTCCCGTGCTCTGGGGGCTGTTAGCGCTGCTGCTCAATTTTGTGCCCACGGTAGGTTCTATCTTTGCTGCCATTCCGCCAATCATACTGGCGCTGATTCAACTCGGACCAAGCGAGGCAGGCTTAGTCGGGCTCGGTTTCTTTTTCGTTAACACGGTCTTCGGCAACGTCATAGAGCCGCGTTACATGGGCCGCGGCTTGGGGCTATCCACTCTGGTGGTGTTCTTATCGCTGATCTTCTGGGGCTGGGTCTTAGGACCTGTGGGTATGTTTCTATCTGTACCGCTCACCATGACCGGAAAAATTGCGCTAGAAGCAAACCCTCGCACCCTGTGGCTAGCAAAGCTCTTGGGCCCTGGCAGCGAATCAATTAAGTTAGAGCCGGCTGCTAGCAGTGATACAGAACCAACCTAACGAACGACTATGAGCCAGTACCTTCGACCTAACATTGCACAAATGCGCGGCTATAGCTCGGGCGAACAGCCCAGTGACGAGCAAACAATTAAGCTCAATACCAACGAGAATCCTTACCCGCCGAGCCCCAAGGTAGCCGAGGCGCTGGCTAACTTCTCTAGTGAGAAACTGCGTATTTATCCAGCTCCTTCCGCCGCGCCCCTGCGACAAGCTATCGCCGACCATCATAATCTTGACGCTGATCAAGTCGTCGTTACGCATGCCGGCGATGAAGCACTGCGCCTGGCTGTAACAACTTTTGTTGAACCTGACGGAGTAGTAGCCAGCACTGAGCCAACGTATTCACTCTATCGGGTGCTGGCACAAATTCAGGATGCAAAAATGCATACCCAGGATTTACTCGCCGACTGGTCGTTAGCTGGCGACTTCGCTGACCAAGCCAATAGCGCTGGCGCGCAGCTTACCTGTGTGGTTAACCCTCACGCGCCCAGCGGTTTTCTTAACAGCGCGACGAAAATTTCGCAGCTGGCTAGAGCCTTAGATGGGGTACTACTGATCGATGAAGCGTATGCAGACTTTGTTCATGAGGAAGCCAACTACAACATTTCGCCGCTGTTGGAAAAGCACGACAACTTGCTAATTCTGCGCACATTCAGCAAGGGCTACAGCCTTGCCGGGCTTCGCTTAGGCTACCTGTTGGGGCCGAAAAGTCTGATCCAACCCATTGCTGAGAAGACCAGAGATAGTTACAACGTTGACGCCATTAGTCAGAGCATTGGCAAGGCGGCTCTTGAGGACCAAACCTATGCGAGAGCTACTTGGCAGCGTGTGCGTGAGCAGCGTGACGCCCTTGCAAAGGCCTTGGCAGACAGAGGCTTTATCAGCCCGCCCAGCGCAACCAATTTCTTACTGGCTACGGTGCCGGCACCTCTTAATGCACAGCAGCTTTATTTGCAGCTTAAGGATGAAGGTATTTTGGTGCGCTACTTTGATACGCCTCGACTGCACGACCAACTGCGTATAACCGTTGGCACTGCTGAGCAACAGCAGCGGCTGCTCGCGGCAATGGATAAGTTGATTACGGCTTAGCCCTAACGCAAGCTTTATTCGCCGCAGAGCCCTGTCTAGATTAATCTGCTGGCCCGGTGGCTAACGGATGTTTTCCACGCTAACCCAAATAAGGTAAAGACCATGACGACACATCTAATCCGTGCCAACGATTTGGCTAATGCGCCCGAATATCGCGTCCAGCATCAGTTCAATGAGCAAGCCATCCGCCTCACTCGGACCTTGAGCACACCAACGGGTATGCAGCGCCTGGGGCTGCACTTGGTTAGGGTGAAAAGCGGCTTGGATAGCACCACGCATCACAGCCACGATGCCGATGAAGAGTTTATCTTTGTCCTATCGGGACGCGGCATCGCTCGCATTGGCGAAGAGGAGTTTGCCGTAGGACCTGGCGACTTTATGGGTTTCCCCGAACGCTCACCTGCTCATAGCATGCGCAATTGTAGTGACGAAGACTTGGTCTACTTGATGGGCGGCGAAAGTAATCCGGTAGATGTCGTCCACTATCCAGACCTTAGCCGCAGCATGATTAAATCTCATGGCAAGCGAACCTTCGCAGACTGGTCCGATCTGTCTGACGTTGACAAACGTTAGCTGCCGGCAGGCCTAACACTTGCCCAATGCTGAGCAGTGTTGGTGATCGGCATCGGGTCGAGTACTCTAATGCCAAGCCAAGCATCGACAAGTTTTGGCACAGATTACCAACCTTTGAGGAGAGGACATGACCCAATTACCCGCAGTGAGCCTAGCAGCTGTACCCGGACGCAGACTGCGCACCATCGAAGTTGCCAAAGACATTGAAAAGCGCGGCTTTCCTGGGATTTTTGGCCCAAGCCTTGGAGACAGTCTGTCGCTGTGTAATGCCATAGCCATGAGCACTTCCGACATTATGATCGGTACTAGCATCACGCCAATTTATACCCGCAATGTTGCAGACTTTGCCCAAAGCGCAGCTTGGCTACACGAAGTTTCACAGGGGCGCTTTCGCTTCGGAGTTGGCGTTAGTCACGCACCGGCACTGAACCGCATGGGCATTACCGCCGGCAAGCCGCTTTCAGATATGCGTAAATTCGTTGCGGACATGAATGCGGTACCACGGGTGGGCGAGTTGCCACCCATAGTGCTCGCTACTCTGCGCGATAAGATGATTCAGCTTGCGCAAGAAGTTGGCGGCGGTATGGTCTTTGCCAACGGTGCGCGCTCGCATATGGCCCATTCGCTAAGCAACCTCAGCGACACAACAAAAGCAGACGAACAATTTTTTATTGGCAACATGATTCCCACCTGCATTAGCGATGACAAAGCAGCAGCAGCGGCAGTCAATCGCAAAACACTTACCAGCTATGCTTTTTTGCCTAACTACCGCAACTATTGGAAGGAAGCGGGCTATGAGGAAGAGATGAACGCCGTCGAGGCGGCTATCGCAGAAAAAGACTTTGACCGCGTGCCTGCCTGTTTATCAGATCGCTGGCTGGCTGACACCACGCTATACGGCAGTGCTAGTGAAGTGCGTGAAGGCATCGAAGCCTGGTTCGACGCCGGTATAAAAACTCCGATCATCGTACCCTCTTCAGCCTCAGGTGGTCAGATGGTGGCCCTGGACGAGTTTTTCTCGCTCTGGAGCTAGCTGTCACTGAGGTAAATTACGGCGAATGAGCTATCTAGCTGAGCCACCGGAGCAGACCCATGCAACGCACTCTTTGGCTTATTCGTCACGGCCATAGCCAAGCGCCACGTCCAGGGCTAAGCGACTTTGATCGTAGACTTGATGCAAGAGGAGAGCGCGACTTAGCGCGCTGGCTTGGGTGGCTGGAAAAACAATCGCTTCCTTCTATCACCTGGTTGCATAGCAGCACCGCGGCTCGCGCCTTAGCCACAGCAAACGGACTGAACAAGTATTGGCAAAGCCCAATTGTCGAAAGCTCTGGGCTGTACTTAGCGGATCCTTACACTTTGTTAGATGCGCTACGGGCCACTCCGGAAGAGGTCGCCCACGCAGCGCTAGTTGGACACAATCCGGGCATAAGCCAGTTAGCGAATCTACTCTTGCAGCCAGACCCCAATCAAGCCGCCGAGCCAACGGCTACAAGTCTAATTGAGCTGCCTACTCTTGGCGTGTTGTGCCTTACATTTAGCTGCCCGTGGTTTGAGCTGCGCCAGGAGGTGGCAAGCCTAGAATTCTCCACTAGCGCCAAAGGTTTAGCGGATCAAAACGCCTAAAGTAGCGCTAGCATTTTGCCTCGTGCTGTTCGCTCACATACAATTCTCGGCAAATCTCAGAGAAGTCTTGTGGGCTTTCTGCCAAGCTATTACAAATAAGTTCCTAGCGTTAATTAAATTTTCTGGAGATCCCTTATGACGGGCTTTTTCTCACTGGTCATCCTCTCTATAGCCGCATACTTCATTTGGCGTATTGCGGATCAAATGCCCGACGTTCTGTTTCGGCTCAGCGAGATCCAACGCGACATCGCAGAACTGCGACGCCAAGGTCAGACTGACGAGCCGACAAAACCTGCCAGTAAGGCGAAGACCAAATCATCCACCTAATTCTGCATAGTAGATCTAGCTAGCATTCCATGGAACCAGGACACCGTACACCGCGAGACTGGAGGGTTGTGTTAGCCCTAATCATCACGGTGATTTGGCTTGGCCTTGCCTATCTCTATATCTCCAACAATATTAGCTGGTATGCACTGGGGCGGTTGCCCGCCGAGCAGATGGGCAGTTTCCTCGAAGGGGCCTTTGCCCCACTGGCTTTTCTTTGGCTTGTCGTTGGCTATTTTCTGCAGCAAAAAGAATTGGAACAGAACACCAAGGCGCTTCAGGCCCAGGCCAAGCAAATTGGTCTAACCGCTAAGGAAGCGAGCATTCAGTCGGAAAAACTCGCCGCCAGCGAGCTGCATGCGCGGCAAGACGCGATTATCCAACTGGAGCACGCTGTTAGGGTTCAACTTGGCGGTATCGCAGGATTTCTATTCATTTCAAGCCAGTCCGCCGACCAAGATGGCGAGGTAAGCGCAGCTGAGGTCAGCCAACTATTTTCGCTGCAAACTAGCACCGATCATGAAATTTTCACTCGTCGCATGCTGCAAGTGCATATCCAGATCAGTGACTCAAAGGGCAGATATGATCTGTTCTACGGCACGTTAATCCGCGCCAGGCATACCAATAATTTTATTTTCACCTATGAGCGTCTGCTCGCCAGAGTAGTCGATGCAGGCAACGATGAAATCCTCATAGACGCCATCACCCACAGCGCCAATGGGATGCTGTATCGGGCCATGTTAGGCTATCAAGCCGAAGCTCCAGAGAACTGGAATCATCACTCTAAGACCGGTAGGTTCATAGAGTTTGAGTAGCCCGGCCTTAATTCACCCGTTGGTTTTTTCATGTCTGACAACCCACTTACGCTTTTTCGCAGGGATCGCATGTTGGCACGACAAGCTGACGACCCCATGGCTCATGTATGTGTCCTAGCTACGATAGACAATCAAGGCCGCCCCCAAGCACGCACCTTAGTGCTGCGCGAATACGGCGATGACTTAGCTCTATACATTAACGCCAGCAGTCCTAAATGGCGCGAAATAGCTGCTGGGGCCAGCATCCAAACTTATTGGCCCAGCGTCGAACTGCAATATCGAATGCAGGTACGCATGACGCCATTACCCGCAAAGCATGTGAGTGAAAGTTGGCAGTTTCGACCTACTGCGCCAAAGCGCATGGACTGGCTTTATCAGACTTATCCTCAAAGCAGCGACATTGGCAAGCGACCCAGTCTGCTGCAAGCATTTGATGAAAGTGAGACACCAGACCCTCTTGTTGCGCCAGGGTCAGCTAAAGGCATGCTGTTGCAGCCTATGCAGATTGAACGGCTGGATCTCAATCAAGAAAACGGCGTGCATGACCGTGTGCGTTATACAGCTAGCACTGACGGGTGGTCGCGGACAACCCTCGTTCCTTAAGGAGCTATCGGGTTGACATAATCGCACCGCCTACGAGAACGGCTCTTGCTCCAGCTCTGCGGTAACAATGCCTTTAAGGTTGTCAAAACAAACTCGTCGAGCCACTTCAATGAAACCTGTCATAAACGCCGCATCTGCTTGATCCGCCCGCACAGCCGCATACAGCGTCGGCCATACCCCCTCTTCGCCCAACGAGCGCCCCTCTACATAGTCGTTTTGCAAATACTCAAATAGCGCCCAATTCGGCAAACATGCAACACCGCGACCGCTGGCCACTAACTGCACGATCATGGTGGTTAGCTGAGCGTGCCGGATTTTCACAGGGGCGACGCCAGCGGGGTCAAGAAAACTAGTGAACAGATCCAAACGCTCTCGCTCGACCGGATAACTAATCACAACCTCTGCGGCCAAATCCGCAGGCACCAACCAATCTTTGACCAACAGCCGGTGCCCTTTGTTCAAGGCCAAACGAGCCTCGTAACTAAAGAGCGGGAAGTAATGAATGCCGACTTCATCAACCGGATTTGCAGTAATCACCAGATCTAGATCGCCGCGAGCCAGGGCCGGTAATGGCGCAAAATGAAAACCACTGGATATATCGAGCTCTACATCGGGCCAGGCATCGCGGTAGGCATCTATGGCCGGCAGCAACCACTCGAAACAGCTATGGCATTCGATCGCCATAAAAATTCGGCCGCAATCGCCTCCGGCAAAGCGCTGCAGGTCTAGCTCTGCGCTGTGCATCCGGGGCAACACCTCGTCGGCGAGTTCGAGCAATCGGTTGCCTGCACTGGTGAACCTTACTGGCTTCGTTTTACGCACAAACAACGAACAGCCTACTCGGGTTTCTAGCTCTTTGAGCTGATGCGACAACGCGGATTGCGTCAGAAAAATTCGTTCCGCCGCCTCCACCAAACTGCCTGTATCACGCAATGCGGCGAGCGTCTTTAAGTGGCGAACTTCGACCTGAGACATGAAGAATATTCACGTTTTTGAAAATGAATGCGCATTTTATTCATACAGCACGAGTCTGTCACCAGCCAACCGGCCTGCCACACGGTGATGCTATTCACAGAACCATCAGTCTATTAATATGTGCCCACCTAATTCAGGACAATGCCAACATCGTGGACTCTCACGTGGCCTCTGTTGGCGCCCTCGCAAATCCAACAGCAAGCTCTATTCGACCTCTTAAAGTCGCGTTGCTTGGCTATCGCAGCAACCCTTACAGCGGCGGCCAAGGGGTCTATCTCAAGTACTTATCCAAAGCTTTAGTAGTCCTTGGACACGAAGTGGATGTGATATCGGGCGAACCGTACCCTGAACTTGATGAACGCGTTGGCCTAATAAAGTTGCCAGGACTCAATCTCTTTGAGCACCCAAAACCAATCGCTGCCTTGGGCATGGCTGATCTGACGGACCCTATTCGCGTATTCGAATGGGCATCCTATTTGAGCGGGGGCTTCCCCGAACCCTATACGTTTGGACTGCGACTGGTCCGTTACTTTAAACGCTATCAACCCCGCTACGACATCGTGCACGACAATCAAAGTTTGTGTTCTGGCCTGCTTGGCTTACAGCGAAGAGGCTATGCAGTGACTACAACCATTCATCACCCTATTACCTTTGATCGCGATATCGCTCTGGCCAACACTAACCACTGGCTGCTGAAATTGTTGATCCGGCGATGGCACTTGTTTCTAGGCATGCAAACTCATGTGGCTAGGCAACTTCAGCATATCTGTACTGTTAGTCATAACTCAAAGAGCGACATCGGTTCGGCGTTCGGAATTAGCCAAAGTAATCTCACCGTGATCCATAACGGCATCGATGCCGACATGTTTAGGCCGCAGCCGCAGATTGAGCGCGAACCCTTTCATTTGATCACGACTGCGAGCGCTGACCAGCCGCTGAAAGGTACCCAACATCTCATACCCGCTGTAGCCCTACTCGCTAAGCGGTTTCCTAAACTTAAACTCACGTTTATCGGCGCCCCAAAAGCGGGCGGAGCGACCGAGCAAGCTATTAAGAAGCACGATTTGCAGTCGCGCATAACTTTTCATCATGGAATATCACCAGAGCAGATTGTTGATCTATATGCGCTTGCGTCGGTTGCAGTCGTGCCATCCGAATACGAGGGGTTTGGTCTACCAGCAGGTGAAGCCATGGCCTGCGGTGTTCCGCTAGTCTCTACAGACGGTGGCGCGCTGCCCGAGGTTGTAGGCGACGCTGGACTTGTTGTGCCAGCCAAAGACTCACAGGCGCTGGCCGAGGCTATTGCTTGCTTATTTAATGATCCGACACGCTGTGCGCAGCTAGGCAGCGCCGGTCGGGCACGAATCGTGCAAAACTTTTCCTGGCGCCAATGCGCTCTGGAAATGACCAGTTTTTATAACGAGGTAATCGCCTAATGAGTTTGCAAACCATCGACTTTGATCAGTTGGCGCTGCGGCCTGGCGACCGCCTACTTGATCTAGGGTGCGGCGAAGGGCGCCATAGCATCAGCGCCTACTTGCACAGCGCAATACAGGTGATTGGCTTAGACCTTGGCTACAGCGACTTACAAACGGCGCGCGGACGCCTGAAGGATTTTCCTGCGGCGCAGTCGCGCGGTGGGTTTTGCCAGTTTGTTAATGGCAACGGCCATCAACTTCCATTCGCGGACAACACTTTTGACCAAGTCGTTTGCTCGGAAGTCCTGGAACACATTCACGACTATCCTGCCGTGCTCAATGAAATCAATCGAGTGCTGAAACCAGGAGGACTGTTCGCAGTGAGCGTGCCGCGCTACTTTCCAGAATGGGTATGCTGGCAACTTAGCAACGCCTATCACGAGGTCGAAGGTGGCCATGTGCTAATCTTTAAGGCCAGTGACCTGCGCAGTCGGATCGAAGGCATGGGGCTGCGCTACTTGCGCCGTCATTGGGCGCATAGCCTGCACGTTCCCTATTGGTGGTTAAAGTGCCTATTTTGGGACGATGCTGAGAACAATTTCTGGGTCCGCCAATACCATCGTTTTTTGGTATGGGACTTGATGCAAAACCCACCCATCACGCGCTGGCTCGACCGGATTCTGAACCCACTGCTTGGCAAAAGCGTTGTCATGTATTTCCGCCAACCATGAGTGCTATGCCGCAACCACCTAGCGAGCCACAGTCGCTCAACCCCCATTTACGTGCAACTGCCGACTATATTGCTAGGTTACAGCTAGCCAGTGGAGCGCTGCCGTGGTTCGAAGGCGGCATTACCGACCCCTGGGATCATGTTGAGGCGATGATGGGACTAACCATCGCGGGCGACTACGCGCGTGCGCGCAAGGCCTTGGAGTGGCTTGCCAATCAGCAACGGACCGATGGCGCGTGGTTCGCTGCGTATCAAGATGCCGACATCGTCGATGCGAGCCGCGCCGAAACTAACTTTGTCGCCTACGTCGCGACAGGGCTGTGGCACTACTATCTGATCACCAAGGACCGTGACACAGTAGCTCAGTATTGGCCTATGGTGGAAGCAGCAATACAGTTCGTGTTGGCCCAGCAGGCGCCTACCGGCGAAATCTACTGGGCCGTAGATAGCGTGAAAGGCGTCAGCAAGGATGCATTGATTACTGGCTGTAGCTCTATCTTCAAGTCATTAGCCTGCGCTGTGCGCCTAGCTGAAATTGTCGGCGAACTGCGGCCCGATTGGTTGCAGCACCGAGCGCGCCTTGGCCAGGCTATTCGCGACAAACCCGAGCGCTTTGATCGCACATGGGAATCAAAGGCTCGATATTCCATGGACTGGTTCTACCCGATCTTGACCGGCACCATCACGGGCCCCAGGGCCCAAGCTCGGCTTGATGAGAGATGGCTAACCTTCGTTGAGCCAGGACTAGGCTGCCGCTGTGTTGCGGATCAGCCATGGGTAACAGTGGCTGAAACCTGTGAACTGATCATGGCCTGTGTATGCGCAGATCGGCGCGATGTGGGCGCACAGCTATTCGATGACCTAGCACAATTTCAACTGGCCGACGGCCGCTGGTGGACGGGCTATGTGTTCACCGATCAGGTGCATTGGCCAGACGAGCACCCTTCTTGGACATCTGCGGCTATTTTATTGGCCGCAGATGCGCTGCAAAGGCTTACTCCAGCGTGTGATCTATTTGCGCAGGCTGACGAGTTCTAGCTCAACGACCCCGCTAATCTACGGGATATTCTTGCAGCGGGGTTTCGATTTCCCCTTGAACGGTTACTTGCAGAAACCCGGTACCCGCAGATAACGCTGGTGGCGGCGAATCAGACAAGCGACTTTTTGCGGCCAGTTCCCGACCATAACTCTGCGACCGCGGCGACTGACTGTTGGTGTTTAAACGGACAATACGAAAACTCGATGCGTCTAACCCTGCCGCTATGCTGCCAGCCTTGAGGCGAAACGAAGCTATCGCCTGGAGACGCAAGTCTTCTTCGGCTGCAGCCCTGGTCTGCCGACTGACGCGAAATTCAAGGTTAGTCATCTGCGCGCCCGCTTTTTCTATACTGTCCACCCAGTCGCCAACCTTACTCAGATCGTTGCTCACTGCGCTTTCTGACTGCACCAAACGCCAGCCATTACGCTGACGCGGCGCATTCTTTGGATATTCCCAAACAGGTTCCATCTGCCTGGAGGTGGTCTTCAGTGTCAGGCCTGGTTCCGCCTGTAGCCGCTTTTGTAAGCTTTGCGCTATGCGGTTCACTCGCTTACGAAGCACATCCACATCAAATCCTTGAGCCTCAATCTGGTAGAGAATTGCCACTTCATCGTTGGCTACCTCGACTTGGGCTGCGGCAGACAGCGTGATACGACTGCCAGAATCGGCATCAGCCTTGGCGTTTACACTGGCCAGGATAAGCATAGGTACGAATAAGGAGGCAAGTATTTTCATGGCAGGCTGTCCCAAGCGATTGCAGAGTTTCTCACTGTACGCCTCTGACCTGGTTTCGCCACTCTGTCGGCTGGCTCTTAAGTGGCCAGCAAGCTAGATTCTGCGCAAGATGCCCAATGTCTTGCACATCTCGACTGCAATAAACAAGCCTGACGCCAAAGCCATTTGGTAAATTTCAAAGGGCGCCTGACCGCCGTCGGCAGGATTTGGGAAAATATCATGAATGGCCAAATAACCGCCGCGCACAACTCGGGGCGCCCAAGTGCGATAATCTGCCTGGGCTGCACTTAAGCTGTGCCCACCATCGATAAAGACCATGGCCAGCGGCATGTCCCACCACTTACCAGCTTGACTGGTTGAAGCAACCAAGGGCGTCACCCATTCTTCCAATTCGGCCAGAGCCAAGGTGCGTCGAAACTCAGGCAGCGAATCCATCCGGCCTAGCTCAGAATCGTACAGTTGAGCATCGTGATACTCCTCACCAAGCTGGTGCTCTTCGGAGCCTCTGTGATGATCCAAGGCGATCAACTGCCCCTGAGCATCGCGCATGGCGGTGCCAAGATATAGCGTAGATTTTCCACAATAACTGCCAACCTCAAGGCATAGACCCAGACTGGCAGCCTGCAATGCATACTTGTACAGCGCAGCGCCTTCGTCGGGATCGAGAAAACCCTTCACAACGTTGGGATCAATGGGTAGTTCCATGGTTGTCCTTATCTGCCTTGCTTAACTATCGGCTCAGCGAGAGATTTAGCGGGGGTTGGCTATGCCGGCTAGCTCAGTTCGGTCAGCCGACGACCGCCAGGACCAAGCCGTGCAGGGCTTCGTTGGCGCACCGACTTAGCTACCGGCAATACCGAAGAACACGATAACCAGACTGATTGGTAACCAAAATAGACCGTAGGCGGCTAAATTCGCTAAGTCGTTTTCTGCTTGCTCGACCCTTAGTGACAAACGACTGCCTGCCACTAACCAGGTGATGCCAGCGAGCACGAAACAAAGAATAAGCGTGAGTATCAAACCAGCCATGCCATTACTCCTTGTTAAAGATACTCGCTATTCTGACTGCACTATTGGCGCCTTATTCAAATAGCGTTTAGCTGCAGCATGCCGCGCGGCTTAACCTCGGCCATATCAACAATCGCCTCGTAATTGGCAGCAATATCATCCACTGTTGCATCCACACCGATATCGACACCTTGATTTTCAACCATGCAGGCGAGCGAAAACTTACCGCCCTGGGCCTGTAAAATAACGCCATTAGGCGCGTCTTCGCTGACCAAAAATAACGCCGCCGGCGTGACCAATTCAGGACCCAATTTCGCCAATACTTCTTCTGGCATTAAGTCTTCGGTCATGCGCGTCGCTGCTACCGGAGCAATGGTGTTGGTATAGATATTGTTCTTTGCTCCTTCGATTTTAAGGCTGTTCATCAAGCCCACTTGCCCTAGCTTGGCCGCCCCGTAGTTAACCTGTCCGAAGTTGCCGTACAATCCGGTGGGTGAAGTGGTCATCAAGATGCGGCCGTAGTTTTGCGCGCGCATGATAGGCCATACCGCGTGGGCGCAATAGGCTGCGCCTAATAAATGCACGTTTACTACCATGTCAAAATCGTCAAGGGTCATTTTGGCAAACGATTTATCGCGCAGGATACCAGCGTTGTTGATCAGTACATCTACTCGGCTCCAGGCGTTCATAGCATCATCTACCATACTCTGCGCACCTGCTCGGTCCGAAACTGAGCCACCATTTGCTATGGCATCTCCGCCCATGGCTTTAATCTCGGCAACAACGCTTTCAGCGGCTTCTGATGAACCGCCGCTGCCATCCATGGCACCACCGAGATCATTCACTACCACTTTTGCTCCGCGACGAGCCAGCTCAAGGGCATGACAGCGGCCGAGGCCACCTCCCGCTCCAGTTACAATGGCTACCTGATCCGCAAATGAAATCGACATATCGTTTTCTCCAATATTTATATGTGTCTATCAGTGCTCACCGATAGCGCCTGAGTAAATTTGTGCTTAAGCAGCAAACGTTCGCAGTAAACGTTCAGTTGTTAGCTATTTAGCTGGAGCTAAGCGTTAGGGCCGCATCGGGAAGTGCGAAGGACCCAGCAACGTATCTAACTGTGGCTGTATCCATTCCACCCATTCGCACAATACCGGTCGCGTCTCTCTCGGATCGATCAACTCATGCACTGCAAATGATTCCGCCCGTGGGAAAGGTGAGCGCGCCTCTTTCAGCCTATCTTCTAACTCCCGACGTTTTGCCTCGGGGTCGGCTGCAGCCTCGATTTCACGATGGAATGCTACAGCGACGCCACCCTCTACTGGCAACGCGCCGGATTCTACGGAAGGCCACGCCAATATGTAAGCGCCAGGCGCATAGTGCGCAGCGGTGGCTACGCCAAATCCTTTGTGGACTTGAATCACCGCCCAGGGCACTTTCGACTGAGCAGCGGCCGCTACTGCTGCCATGCCATAACGGATCGTTCCAGCCGCTTCAGACTCAGGCCCGATCATAAAGCCAGGTTGATCAACTAAATTGACGACCGGAATATGAAAAGTATCGCAGAGCTCTACAAAACGACGATATTTTTGAGCGGCATC
>MDTB01022810.1_pt1 | contig 16493 bp, 14 predicted proteins | sample 811161 | NCBI WGS metagenome assembly MDTB01 (sample SAMN05326650, study PRJNA326480) | marine metagenome | isolation source: seawater | place: Mediterranean Sea | collected 2009 | reverse complement strand
TAAACACTTTAGAATGGAAACCAAAAAAAAATATAGAAGATATGTGTAGAGATGGTTGGAGATGGCAAATTTATAGTAAAGAATTAATGAAGAATTCTAGTAATATCAAATTGCAAAAACTTCTTTAAGTTAGTTTTTTTATTAATAAAAATAGAGTTGAAAATTTTTTAATAAAAAAAATGAAAATTAAAATATTATTTTGTTAATAAAATACTTTTATTATTTATGATATTTTGATATTAAAGATAAGCAAAAGATATGCGAAGAATTTGTTGTATAGGAGCAGGATACGTAGGCGGTCCAACTATGGCTGTAATAGCTTATAAATGTCCTCATATAACTGTAACAGTAGTTGATATAAATGAGGAAAGAATTAAAGCTTGGAACAATGAAAATCTGAATTTATTACCAGTATATGAACCTGGACTGGATGAAATTATTTCAAAATGTAGAGGTATAAATCTTTTCTTCTCTTCTGAAGTCAATTTAGAACTTAGCCGATCTGATATTATTTTCCTATCAGTAAATACCCCTACTAAATCAAAGGGTATTGGGGCAGGGAAAGCTAGCGATCTGATATGGGTTGAGAAATCTGCAAGACAAATTGCAAAATATGCAAAAAACAAATCAACTATTGTTGAAAAAAGTACAATTCCCGTCAAAACTGCTGAGACTATAAAAGAGATACTAGAAACATCAAATCAAACTAACAACGAGAAAAAGGATTTTAATGTTCTATCAAATCCAGAATTTTTAGCCGAAGGGACGGCGATAGAAAATCTAATTAATCCAGACAGAATTTTAATTGGTGGTGATAATGAAGATGCAATTAATCTTCTAGCAGATATATATTTAAATTGGATTCCAAAAGAAAAAATATTAAGAACAAATATTTGGAGTTCAGAGTTATCTAAACTAACTGCAAATGCATTTTTGGCTCAGAGAATTAGTTCCATAAATTCAATTTCAGCTTTATGCGAAAAAACCGGTGCTGAGATATCAGAAGTATCTAGAGCTATAGGAATGGATTCAAGAATAGGTCAAGAGTTTCTAAACTCTGGGCCTGGTTTTGGAGGAAGCTGCTTTAAGAAAGACATCCTAAGCCTTGTTTATATTTGTAATTATTATGGGTTAAATAAAGTTGCAGATTTTTGGGAACAAGTAATTTTAATGAATGATTGGCAGCAAAAAAGAATTACAGAAACTATTATTATGAAACTTTTCGGTACTATAAGCAATAAAACTATTTCTATCTTTGGATTCGCCTTTAAGAAAAATACCAACGATACTAGGGAGTCACCATCAATAAAAATATGCAAAGAACTCTTGAACGAAGGAGCTAATTTGCTAATTTATGATCCCAAGGTTAGTCCATCACAAATAACAAAAGAACTTGATCAACAAGAAAATAAATCAAATATTTTTCATGAAGACATGGGAGTTTGGAAATTTTGTAATAAAAAAGAAGATGCTTGTAAAAACTCTGATGCAATTGTGATCCTTACTGAATGGGAAGAGTTCAAATTAATAAAATGGGACATTGTAAAAAGATTAATGCGATCTCCAAGCTGGCTTTTTGACACTAGAAATATTATTGATAAAAAGGAGGCAATATCAAAAGGATTTAAAATTTGGAGTGTTGGTTCAAAAAATCAGTAATATCTATTAGTTTTTATCCAAAATTTTTCGAAAATATTCTATTGTTAAATCTAAACCATGATTAAGATCAACTTTAGGTTCCCAACCTAATTTTTCTTTTGCAAGTGAAATATCTGGTCTTCTCTGAGTTGGGTCATCTTCAGGAGAAGCCATATATTTAACTTTGGTATTTTTATTTATTTTATTTTTTATAAGATTTGATAATTCATTTATCGTAAATTCAGAGGGGTTACCCAAATTAACTGGTCCCATAGTCTTAGATTCCATTAAAGAAACAAATCCATTAATAAGATCATCTACGTAACAAAAGGATCTTGTTTGACTCCCATCTCCATATATTGTAATCTCTTCACCCTTAAGTGCCTGGACAATAAAATTGCTTACAACTCTGCCGTCGTTCTCACTCATATTAGGACCGTAAGTATTAAAGATTCTAGCCACTCTTATATCAACTTTATTCATACGATAATAATCAAAACATAAAGACTCTGAAATACGTTTACCTTCATCGTAACAACTTCTTATACCTATAGGATTAACACAACCTTTATAAGATTCAGGCTGAGGATGCACTTCAGGATCGCCATATATTTCACTGGTTGATGCCATAAAAAATTTAGCATTAACTCTATTAGCAAGACCTAACATATTGTATGTACCTAAGAAACTAGTTTTTGTAGTTTTTATAGGATTAAATTGGTAACTTCTTGGAGAAGCTGGACATGCAAGATGCCAAATATTATCAACTTCTAAATAAATAGGCTCGGTTACATCATGTCTTATAATTTCAAAGTTAGGGTTAGATAAAAAATGGTATACATTTTTCTTTGAACCTGTAAAAAAGTTATCAAGACAAATTACTTCTTCTCCCATTCCAAGTAATTTTTCAGTTAGATGAGATCCAAGAAAGCCAGCTCCTCCAGTAATAAGATTTCTTTTGTTCACAAATATAAATGATTTAATTTCCGTATCTTACATCAGAGTAAAACATATTAAGAATCTATATTTAATTTATACTTAAAAAATTGACGAAACATTATGTATAAATTACACACAAGAACAAAGTTGATGAAATATAGTGAATATTAAAAATTAAAAATTAAATGGATATTTATAAATGGTTATATGTTAGAAAATTTATATTAACTGGTGTATTAATTGATATTGCCCTATTAGAATTTTTCTTAATATTTTCAGATACTTTTATATTTAATTCATATGGTTTACAACTTCATAATTTAAACAATTTTCATCTAAATATATTATTTTCATTTTCATGGATATTTTTTAGTTATCTTTGTGAAAGATATTCTAATATAGAAAATATAACACTTAAAAATAAGTTCATTAGAAATATCATTAAAACTTTAATTACATCAATAATTATATTCATTTTATTTTGTTTTATTGGCTTAATTTTTAAAATTAATTCTGTATTTTTTGATCCAAAGAAAATCTCTATACTGATTTTATCCAGTACTTTAATTCAATATTTTCTATCAAAAATAACCAACTTATATAGTGAAAAACAAATTAAATATCTAGTTATTTATGATGAAAAATTTTCCGAAATATTAATATCTTTTTTAAATGAAATAAATTATTTTAAAAAATATAATTTCACTTTATTTAATAAGGATGTACCTCAACAAAATTATCAGGAGGTAATTATAGCTAAGATGAAACTTACCAAATTAGAAGAAAAAGTGTGTAATGACTCTATTATAAAAAATAAAAAAATTAGTACATTTTCAGAATGGTGTGAATTCAAATTAAATGCAATCCCACCTGAATTATTAACAACTTTTGAATTTCACCAATCAAGTTTTCAGAATAATAATAAAGGATTAGAAATTAGAATAAAAAGAATTTTTGATATTTTAATAAGTCTTTGCTTAATAATAACAACATTACCAATTGTAATTATTGTAATTTTAATCATAAAAGTTGAAGATGGGGGTCCAATCTTTTATTCTCAAGTTAGGTCTGGATTTAAAAGTATAAACTTCAGGATTTATAAATTAAGAAGTATGCATATCAAAGCCGAGCTTGATGGAGCTCAATGGGCTAAAGCAAAAGACAATAGAATTACTAAAATAGGTTATTTAATAAGGAAAACAAGAATAGATGAGTTACCTCAACTTATAAATGTTATAAAAGGAGAAATGAGTTTAATTGGCCCAAGACCTGAAAGACCTGAGATAGATAAAAAATTAACAACTAAAATTGCTTTCTATAATATAAGATATTTAGCAAAACCTGGATTAAGTGGCTGGGCTCAAGTAAATTATCCATATGGAGCTTCAATAAAAGACTCTATGAATAAATTAAGTTACGATCTTTTTTATATTAAAAATTATTCTATTTGGCTTGATATACTTATCTTTTTTAAAACAATAAAACTCATATTTAATGGAAAAGGAGCTACCCCTAAAAATGGATAAAACAAATAAAGTAGCTTTAATAACAGGAGTAACTGGACAAGATGGTAGTTATTTAACTGAGTTTTTATTAAATAAGGGCTACATAGTTCATGGAATAAAAAGAAGATCTTCTAGTTTTAATACATCAAGAGTTGATCACATATATGAAGACCCTCATTATGAAAATGCAAAATTTATTCTCCATTATGGTGACCTTGTCGATAGTGCAAATTTAATAAGAATAATTCAAGAAGTTCAACCTGATGAAATATATAATCTTGGAGCACAGAGTCATGTTGCTGTAAGTTTTGAATCTCCAGAATATACTGCAAATTCAGATGCAATTGGAGCTTTAAGGATTCTTGAAGCTATCAAATTATTAGGCTTAACAAAGAAAACAAGATTTTATCAGGCCAGTACAAGTGAATTATATGGTTTAGTACAGGAAATACCCCAAACAGAAAAAACACCTTTTTATCCAAGAAGTCCATATGCCGTAGCAAAATTGTATGCCTATTGGATAACGGTAAACTATAGAGAATCTTATGGGATATTTGCTTGCAATGGTATTCTTTTTAATCATGAAAGTCCCAGAAGAGGAGAAACATTTGTTACTCGGAAAATTACAAGAGGTTTATCAAGAATTGAAGCAGGCTTAGAAAAATGTCTTTATCTCGGAAATATTGATTCCTTAAGAGATTGGGGCCACGCTAAAGATTATGTAGAAATGCAATGGCTTATGCTTCAACAGGAAACCCCGATTGATTATGTAATTGCTACAGGCCGTCAGTCATCTGTGAGGGATTTCGTTGAGCTTACAGCCAAAAAAATTGGTTGGAACAAAACTTCATCGGGATCTTCAATAATCTGGGAAGGTGAAGGGATTAATGAAATTGGAAGAAGAGCAGATACGAATGAAATTGTTATAAAAATAGACCCAAGATATTACAGACCTGCTGAAGTTGAGACTTTGCTTGGGGATCCATCAAAAGCAGCAAAAGATTTAGGATGGGAATCAAAAACATCTCTAAATGAACTCGTATCTGAAATGGTTGAATTGGACTTAAAGGAAGCATTTAAAGATTCTGAACTTCTCAATAAAAACTAATTTTATAAATTTCGATTTTTTGATATGACTTATAAAATAAATAAAAATGACAAAATATTTATTGCGGGGGGCACCGGAATGGTTGGAAGTGCCATCAAAAGAGAATTAATGAATAACGGTTATGGAATACCTAGAAATGAAATTTTGACTCCCACCAGATCTGAATTAAATCTTCTTAATTTATATGAAGTAGAAAAATGGTTTGAATTAAATACTCCAACTGTTGTAATAATCGCTGCTGCGAAGGTTGGTGGGATTTTAGCAAATAAAACATATCCCAAAGATTTCTTATTAGAAAATCTAAAACTCCAAACAAATTTAATAGAAACTTCCTTTAAAAATGGTGTTAAGCGTTTATTATTTCTTGGAAGTAGCTGTATTTATCCAAAATTTGCTAAACAACCAATAAAAGAAGAATCTCTTCTTGATGGAAAGTTAGAGTCAACAAATGAATGGTACGCATTAGCAAAAATTGCAGGAATCAAATTATGTGAGGCATTAAGAAATCAAGATAATTTCGATGCTATTTGTTTAATGCCTACAAACTTATATGGACCAGGAGACAATTACCATCCCACAAATAGTCATGTTTTACCAGCACTAATTAGAAAATTTCATGAAGCTAAAATTAATAATTCAAAAGCTGTTATATGTTGGGGGTCCGGAAGCCCAGAAAGAGAATTTTTACACGTTGATGATCTAGCTAAAGCTTCTAGATTTGTTTTAGAGAATTGGGATCCAAATGAGAAATTTGCGCCAAAAGATAAAGATGGTAATCAATTAATTTTCTTAAATGTTGGGACAGGGAAAGATATATCTATAAAAGAGTTAGCTAAAAAAATAGCCCTAGAAGTAGGTTTCCAAGGAGAAATTAAATGGGATATTTCCAAACCTGATGGAACACCTAAAAAGTTATTAGATATTTCAAGAATTCAATCTCTTGGATGGCAACCAATAATTTCTCTGGATGAAGGTATTAAAAAAACTGTCAATTTATTTAAGAAAATCCATGAAAATAATTTAAACATTGAAAAAAAATAATTTTTTCTTAAATAATAGTTTTTCTAGTTTGCAGAAATCATTTATTTCGCAAAGTATTGGCCAAACTTTTAAGTTATTAGCAAAAATTTTTATAAGCATATTGTATGCAAGATATCTTGGCCCAGCTGGTTTTGGTGAGCTTAATTATGCTATTGCATTAACTGGAATAATTGGGCCTTTAGGAGCTTTTGGTATGAAGCAAAACTTAGGAGCACTTTTATGTGAAGACTATGAAAAAGAGGATCTCATTTCTAATGCGTTATTAATTAGTATCCTAGGCCGAATTATTACTTGCTTAATTTTTATACCAATTATTTACTTTACAGAAAATATTACTATTAAAAAATTACTTTTCATTTTAATTATTGGTGAATTTTTTAATATTTCTGAAATATTTGAAGTTGAATTATTAAATATTGGAAGAGGTGCAAAAATAGCAAAGATTATTTCATATCAAGTATTAATCGAATTAATACTATCGATTAATGCTGTTTTTATAAACGCTGGGATAATCAAACTGGCGTTTATACAATCTTTTGGGATATTTTTGAAGGCTGTTCTTTTATCTTTAGAAGTAAAAAGAATTAAATTTATTATTCTGTTTAGAAGTCTTGACTTAAATTTAATAAAAAAAATTTTAATAAGATCCCTTCCTCTTTTTTTATCAAGTTTATTTGTTCTTTTGTACATGAAAAGTGATCAAATTTTACTTGAATGGATAAAAGGTCCTGAACAGGTTGGTCAATATTCTATAGCCGTAAAATGTTCAGAATGTCTTTTCTTTTTACCAGTAATATTGTGTCAAAACTACTTACCAAAAATAGGAGGAAACATTTTAGAAGATAATCAAAAAAATATTTTTCTTTCTGAAATGTACAAAATGTCATGGATACTTGGTCTATTTATGATGTTTTTAAATTTGTTTATATTACCAAAATTCGTTCCAATAGTTTTTGGAAACGAATATAACCCCGCTTGTAGTGCCTTAATATTTCTTGCCCCTGGAGCCTTTGGCGTTGCATGTGGTTGTGCTAGTAATACTTGGCTTAATAGAAGAGGATACTTAAAAATTATTCTGAGAAGATCACTTGTTGGCTCAATTTTTAACATAATACTTGATCTTATTTTAATCCCAAAATATGGATTTAATGGGGCCGCAATTGCAACATCAATTTCTTATTTATTGAGTTTCTTCCATATTGTAATTTATAACCCAAATTTTTATAATCATATTATTGAAATAACTTATCCTTTTAATAAAAGTATTAAAATTTCTAATTGAATAAAACTAAATATTAGATATTAAATCAAAATTTATCATTATTTTTAATATCAATGAAAGTAAAGATTTTTTAGAAATAAAATACTTTTTTATAAACTAAGTATTATCAAGTTTATGTAAAAATAATTTTATGAATATTGCGATATTATTTTTAGTATTTAATCGTCCTGATACCACAAAAAAAGTCTTTGAATCAATTAAAGCAGTAAAACCAAACAGATTATATATATCTTGCGATGGTGCTAGGTTAGATAATGATAATGATAAAGAAAAAATTAAAGAGGTTAAAGAAATATTTAAAAATATAGACTGGGAATGTAAAGTTTACAAGCGTTTTAGAGATAAAAATCTTGGTTGTAAGCTTGCTGTAATTGATGGTATTAATTGGTTCTTTGATCAGGAAGAAGAAGGGATAATTCTTGAAGATGATACACTTCCTTCAAATAGTTTTTATAATTTTTGCGAATTCATGCTTGAGAAATATAGAGAAAATAAGATTGTTATGCATATTGGTGGCTATAAACCACCATACATTGGAAAAGATAATTTTTCAATTAGTTTTACTAAAGCTACTCACATTTGGGGTTGGGCAACTTGGAAAGACAGATGGAAGTACTATAAAGGAGATTTAACAAATGAAAAAATGTTAAAAATGCTCCCAGAATTTGAATACTTTACAAAAAAAAGTAAAGTAAGAAAAAGAATTAAAATATTAGAACAAATAAATAACAACAAATTAGATACTTGGGATTATCAATGGAATTATGCAGTAAGAACAAATTCAGGCTTAGCGATTAGACCAAATGTAAATTTAGTAAGAAATTTAGGAATTGGTCATATTGATGCAACTCATACTAAAAAGAATGCTAAGGAAATTGAATCAGAGGAATTCAATATGAACAATTTAAGATTGCCACCTTGGATCATGCCCAATAGATCTTTAGAAAAGCAATTTGAAAGTAAATTATGAATCTTTTACCAAATCTTATTATTGTTGGAGTTGCCAAATCTGGAACTACTTCATTATTTCATCAACTCAAAGAAAATCCTGAAATTTTTATACCTGAAATTAAAGAATGCAGATTTTTTTCTCAAATGTCACGAGATTACAGAGGAGGAGAAGCAGCAAAATTCCAAAATGAGGGCCCAAGAGATATTAAATCTTATATAAAACTTTTTAGAAATGGTAAAAATAAATATTTGATTGACATATCTAATGACTACTTTTATTACTATGAAAAATCTATAAAAAACATAAAAAATACATATAAAGAATTTAATCTACCTGAACCTAAGATTTTGATTATTCTTAGAAATCCAATAAAGAGAGTTTATTCTATGTATCATCATATTATCAGACTAAAAAGTGATAACCTAGATTTCAATACTGCTTTTGCTCAATCAACAAAGAGAATTGAAAATAATTTTGCTTGGATGTTTGACCTAAAAGGTGTTGGTTTATCCTTCAAAGGCTGTGAAGCATATTTAAAAAATTTCAATAAGGTGAAATTTTTGTTGCATGATGAATTTAAGAAAAATAACTTTATGGATTCAGTTTATGAATTTATGGAACTAAAAAAACCCAACCAAAATAAAATATCAATTTCTAATCAAAATGATTACATTTTGCCTAGAAATAAAGGTTTTAATTTTGTGCTATCAAAACTAAAAGAACTTTTTTTTAATTTTGTTGATATCCCAAATAAAAAAAATTCGTTAGTATTTAAAACTTTAAAAAAAATTTATATTTTTATATTAAATATAAATAAGCAGAAATCAGTATCTACATTAGAAAAATCTCAAATAGAAATGCTTTCTAATTTTTATAGGGATGATATTAATAAGTTATCTACTCTTTTAAAAATTGATTTAACACATTGGTTATCTTCTTAAGATTATGCAAAAGTGCAAAGTTTGTAGAAGTAAGGAATTAAAATTTTTATTTACTGAAAAAATTATTAAAAAATATAATTGCAGTTATTATGAATGCAAAAATTGCCGACTTATTCAAACAGAAGACCCATTTTGGTTAAAGGAGTCTTATCAAAAAAGTATAAACAACAGCGATACTGGATTAATGTATAGAAATCTATATTTTAGAGATTTAACCTTTATAATTTTAAATTTAATTAATGGGATAAGAAAAACAAAAAGTAATTCATATTTGGATTTTGGAGGAGGTTATGGAATATTTGTAAGACTAATGAGAGATATTGGTCTAGATTTCTATTGGAGTGATGAATACTCAGCAAACTTATTATCGATTGGATTTGAAGATAAATATAAAAATTATAATTCTATAGTTGCTTTTGAAGTTTTTGAACATCTTCAAGATCCAAAATTGGTCTTAATAAATTTATTAAAAAGAAGCTCTTACTTAATTTTCTCTACGGAACTGGTTCCTAAAAAGATTAATGATCTTCGTAGTTGGGATTATTTGGGTTTATGTCATGGTCAACATATCACTTTTTTCCAAAAAGAAACTTTAGATTATTTAGCCAAGGATCTTAATTTATACATATCTACTGACAATAAATCTATACATATATTATCGAGAAGAAAAATAGACAAAAACTTAGTTTTAAAGGCAAAAATAATTTATAAATTAAAACTTTTTTCTCTAATTAAATTTTTCTTTAAATCTAAAACATACTCCGATCATAAACTATTAACGAAGTAGTTTAAAAATCATAAATTAGATTACTAATCTGAATTTTTATTTGGTCAATATTTACTTTATCGATACATCTATGATATTTAGAGCACCTCCATTTATTTTTAAAGCAATTATCTGAAAAAAAAGTATAAGGTTTATATTCACTTTCATTATTTTTGGAATATGGTACGAATCTACCGAAATTATTTCCCGAACTAATGCAAATTGCTTTGGTTTTAACAGCATAAGCAATATGAACTGAAGCACTATCATTTGAAATAACAAAATTTGCAGATCTAATTATTTCTATAAGTTCAGGAACTGAGGTTTGTCCGGTTAAATCTAATAATCTTTCATTAGAAATTGATTTCAATATAGATTTGGTTATTAACTTATCAGTTTTGCTACCAGTTAAAATAACAAAATATTTAAACCTTTTTAAAATAAAATTTATAAGATTTGAATATTTTTCAGCAGGCCAAGCTCTTTCATGATTAGAGGCTCCTGGATTTATAAGTATATATTGATTTTTAAAATCAAAATTAAATCTTTCCAAATCAACTAGTTTTTTTAATTTAAAGTTACTTTTAATTTTTATATCTTGACTATGTAAAAACTTTTTATTAATTTCTAATTCGTGCATTTCAAGATCTTCTATTTGAATTAATTTCGAATACCAATTATTAGAAATTTGTTTAAATAAAAAATTTTGATTTTTATAATCGCCAACAAAACCTATTTTATTTTTGGCATTTATCGCTCTTATAATAGAATCACCTAATAAAAATTCTCTTGAAAAAGTCGGATGCATTACTAATTTAATATTTAATGCATTAAATCTTTTTAAACAAATAAACCTATATTTAAGATTTCTTTTAAATTTAAATAAATCAATAGAATAAATTTCGTCAAAATGATTTAAACTTTTTGCTAATTCGTAATTAATTTGATTACATATAAGAATCTTTCTTTTATCTTTATAGGCATTTGAAATACTGTACGAAGAATCTAACCATAATATAAAATCCCCTAACGCATCAACTTTAATACAACAAATATTGTAATTTTTTCTTTTTTTTTGAGGAATTTTTAGAATTAAGAAATCAAATAATGAAATTTGAAGAGTAATTATTTCTTGAAATAATTTTTTTATAAATCTATTAATTTTCATAAATATCTCGTACTAAATTTGATACTATAGATTGCCATTTATGATTTCGCAAAACAAACTCTCTTGAAACTAAACCGATTTGATTTCTAAATTTCGAATTATTTAATAATAATTTTATTGCATATAAATAATCAGAAGATTTATTTGCAATTAAACAATTTTCCATATTATTTAAATTTAAAGGATAAGCTGCAGTAGGAGATAAAACAACAGGTACATTTAAAGCCATAGATTCTATAACTTTATTTTGTTGACCACTTCCAGTTAACATGGGAGCAATTGAGATCTTTGACATATTTATAAATGGCTCTATTTTTTTTGGATTTATAATAAGTTCTATATTAGGGTTTTTCTCTATTAAATTAATTAAATAAAGAGGTGGTTTAAATCCAGTGACTAAGAGTTTTATATTAGGGATATCTTTAATTAATAATGGCATCACTTCTTTAATAAACCATGAAATAGAAGTTAAATTTGGTTTATAATTTAGAGACCCAAAAAAGATTAAATCATATAAGTATTTATTAGGTAGGGTAGTAATTTTATTTTGAGGATTTAACTCAATTCCTATAGGATATAAATATTTTTTCCCCTCATAACAATCACTGATTTTTATCCTATCTAAATCAATTCTTGAAACTAAAGAGTAATACTTTAGATTTCTAAAATTGGGCATAGATGACTCAATTTTTTTTAATGCTAATGCTTCGAATTTGTATAATTCAGATATCGGGGAAAAAGAATTTTTCGAATACGTTTCAAAGGTAAGTCCAACTGAATCGATTAAATCAATTAAAAAGGGTTTATTTAAGTTATCTAAAATTGGCCATAATTTTATGGTCCTTAAAGAAAATATATGAATAAAATTAACATTATTTTCTTTTATTATTTTTTTTAGAATCTCTTTAAATTGTTTTTTAAAAAATGGAGACTCAAAAAAAGATAATTGAACAGGTTTGAATTTTAATATTGAAAAAAAAATTGAAAATAATGTAAAACAATAATCTAAAAAATTTAATTTCAAAAGATAATGTTTATCAAAAGGACTATCCGCATAATCTTTACTAAAAACTTTAAATAAATTAATATTCAAAGAAATCAAGATAACATCATAATCAAATTTCTTCAGATATTTTGCAATAAAAAAAGAATGTTTTGCAAATCCACTAAATGGAGGGAAGGGGTTTCGAGGAATAATAAATATTATTGATTTTTTCTTCATTTAAAATATAATTCCAATTAAAAAGCTTTTCAATTTTTGTGTATTTGGTCCAAAAAATCCTAACTTAAAAAACAAAAATTTTAATATCTCCAATATTTTCTCAAGTTTTCTCCTTGATGGCTCTTTAATTTTTATTTTCAAAGTTTTAAAAGATATCTTATTAGATATTCCATTTAATGAGAAATTGGAAACAGGCAAAGGTATATATTTAAAATGATTATTATTTATTATTTCCCTTTTCCATTTGGCGTCTGCACCAATTTCAGATTTTTCATCATATTTTATTCTTACAGCTAAATCAGTTTTTACAAGAATAGATTGATGAATAGGTTCAAAGAGTTTACACCAATTTTTTATATTATTTACATATTTAGAGGGAGTAAGCCAAGAAGATTCTTTAAAAGTTATTAATGATTGCCCAAAGCAAACATCACACTTATAAGTTTCTATATTATTAAATAAAAGATTGAGTGAATTTAAATCATAAAAAGTATCTCCTGAGTTCATAAATATTAAGTAATCAGAATTTAAGTAATCCATTGCAAGATTCATAGAGGGATAAATTCCATGAATATTTTTTTCAAAAGAATTAATGTATTTTAATAAAATATTTTTCTGATAAAAACTCTCTTCAAAAGATTTAAGAGTTTGAATTAAAAGTTTTTTGTTTACAGATCCATCTACAATAATTAACTCAATTAGAACATTAATTTTTTGTTCAATAATTGAATTAATTGTCAAAATTAATTCATTCAAATTATTTTTTGTAAGAGTTATTATCGATATTTTTTTTAAATTCATTGATTAATTTTTAAAGAAAAATAAATTATGAAGAGGTTTATACAATACATATAATAATCTTATAATTATAATTATTATTGATAAGAAAAATATAGTGTGTGTCCATGCTGATGGTTCAATAAATAGTAGAGGAAAACTTTGAAAGAAAACTATAGAGCTAAAAATAGAGGTAGATTTTATTCCTCTATCAATTTGTGTAAGGATATTTCTAGCCTTAGCAAGAAAATAACCAATTATAAATGCAAATAAGAAGTTCAAAACAAAGCCTAAAAAAGGTCCACCGCTTAAAATTCTAATTACTAAAGGAAAATGAATATTTGGCCCACCTATCCAGTTTTGAGGATTACCTCCACTATCAATAAATGTCCCCATTGGAGCCTCATAACCTTGGGATCCCAATACTTTTAGAAAAGGATGTAAAAAATATAAAAAATTAAACTTATAAGAATCATATAACATATCTAAATTAGCAAAGGCTTGACCGTATCCTTCTGCTCTAACAAATATTTTAAAAAATATTGAATCTAAAAGATTAGAACTAAAAATTATACTTATAAGAAAAATAATCACTAATCCAGAAAATAAAATAAATAACAAAAGCTTTAATTTAGAACGAGAAAACCTACTTTGGAATATTAATTTTTTTATATTCAATTTGTTCCACCTAAGTGGACTCAAAAAATATAATTCAAATATTCTTAATAGAGGTAATACAGCTTTTGTTAAATAAGCAAATATAGAAACTTTTAAAGCAATCATTATTCCTTGGATAAAAGAAAATGATGAAGGAATTACTATTAAAAAAATAAAATTAATTTTTTTATTAATTTTCTTCCTATATCCTATTAGGAATATAAAAAATAAATATGCATTACAATATAAAGTAATTATTCCCTGCAGAGAATAAAAAAATGGACTTTGGGTTGATAAAGCAAAGTTAGTTTGTCCAAGAAGATCATCAGTTGAAAAAGTTGATGCATAAGTTTTTATCAAGAAATTGATAAAAAACAACAATGAAATTATTATTGCTGTTTTTCTTATATATTTATTTGAGAGAATATCTTCTTGAAAAAAATACGATTTTTTAATAAAAAGGTTTGCACTTATAAGTAGTCCCAGTGAATAAGGAAATAGAAATGATGAAATAAATAGTTGTAATGAAGATTCTTTAATTAAATATCTGAGTAAAATTGATAAGCATTGCATAACAGCGATTAAAAGGTATCCATCAACTACTGAAATACTAAATGATAAAAAACTTGCAAATAATAAAATCGTTGAAATAACAAGTATAAATGTGCTCATTATCGGATTATCTCCTTCTCTATATTTGAAATATATTGAGCACAATCGAATAAACTTTTAAAAGTGTGAGAAATTAAATCATCAGATTTATTTGATTTATTTATTAAATATCTTTGTTGAACACCTCCTCTTAAACCAGCTTGAATATCAGAAATTTTATCTCCTATTATTATAGATTTTTTGGGATCAATATTAAAACTTCTAATTGCCTTGATTATCATACCAGGATTAGGTTTTCTACAATTACAGAATTTATGCTTATCGAATTTTGTTGGATCATGCGGGCAATGGTAAACTGCATCAATTATAATTTTATATTTTCTTAATTCAGAAAGATATCTAATTGTTAATTTTTTATAATCACTTTCAGAGTAATAACCCCTTCCAATTCCTGATTGATTAGTAATTATTATTAATCTATATCCTAAATTTTGTAAAATAAGTAATCCTTTTTTTAAGTTTTTTTTAAATCTAAAGTTTTCCCAAGAATAGACATATCCATAATCTTCATTAATAACACCGTCTCTATCAATAAAAGCAGCCTTAAAATTCATAAATTTTTTTAACTATAAATCATTGAGTTTATTAAATATATTAGAAGTACTTAAACCTTTTGTTAATTCAATAAGCTTTACTTCCCCTCCATTAGCTAAAATATATTTTGCTCCTGCTATTTGATTTATATTGTAGTCTGATCCTTTAACTAATATATCTGGTTTAACTTTTTTAATTAATTCTTCCGGGGTATCAGAATCAAACATTACAATAAGATCTACAATGTTTATTGCAGATAAAACGTTTACTCTATCTTTAAAAAGATTAATTGGCCTTCCCTCCCCTTTTAAATTTTTTATAGATTGATCTGAATTTACAGCCACAACTAATTTGTCGCCAAGTTTTTTGGCTTCTTTCAAATAATTAATATGTCCAGCATGAATAATATCAAAACACCCATTAGTCATTACAATTTTTTTATTTTCAAAACGATATTGTTTTATTTCTTCTATAAATTCTTTCTCAGAAAGAAGTTTTTTTAATGAGATATCAGATTTTTGATTTATGCATTTTAAATCGTCTTCAGTAATATATGATGTTCCTATTTTTCCAATAACAATACCTGCAGCAGCATTAGCAAAATTTACAGTTTTTCTTAAGTTAATACCTTTTGCCAAGAAAGCTCCTAAAACTGCAATTACCGTATCACCTGCACCTGTCACGTCAAATACTTCTCTTGAAGTTGCTCTTTGCTTATAGGGTTCCCTAGACTTTTGATATAAAGAGATTCCATCAGCTCCCCTAGTTATTACTAGTGCTTCTAATCTTAAATTATCTAGTAATTTAAATGCTTTTTTATCTATATCATCTTCACTTTTACAAGTACCCACCATTAATTCAAATTCTTTATAGTTGGGTTTTAAAATGGAGGCATCTTTATAAATATTACCGTTTTTTTGTTTTGGATCTATTATTGTTACTTTATTAAAATTTTTAGAAATTCTAATTAATTGATCAATTTTTTTAAGTGCTCCTTTCCCATAATCTGAAAAAATGACAATATCGAATTGATTTACTATTAATTTAAAATTTTTTGCCAATTCATCTAATTTAGATAATTGATATGATTCTTTATCAGTTTCAAAATCTAATCTAATAAGTTGAAAATTTTTGCTTATAACTCGTAATTTTGTTGTAGTGGAAATGTCTTCATCAATTATTAATTGATTATTTATTTTATTAAGCAATAATTGATCATTAATAAATTTACTCCCTTCATCATTACCTACTAAACCCAAAAGAGTTACATTACAACCAATTGAAGAAAAAT
>MDTB01100312.1_pt1 | contig 16494 bp, 14 predicted proteins | sample 811161 | NCBI WGS metagenome assembly MDTB01 (sample SAMN05326650, study PRJNA326480) | marine metagenome | isolation source: seawater | place: Mediterranean Sea | collected 2009 | reverse complement strand
TAATTAAACATTTGTATAGCGCGGGGTGGAGCAGTCTGGTAGCTCGTCAGGCTCATAACCTGAAGGTCGTAGGTTCAAATCCTACCCCCGCAACCAATCATAATAAAAAAATAAAATAATTATAAAAAATTGAATGAAAAAAATTGTAATACAGGGGTTAGGATTTGTAGGTTCTGCAACAGCCTTAGCTATTGCGTCAAAATTAGATAAAAACAAAAAACCCTTGTTTTCAGTGTGTGGTATAGACTTAGAAAATAATATTGGCAAAGATAGAATATCAAAAATAAACAAAGGTATTTTTCCATTTCTATCCGAGGACAAAAATATCCCAAGAGAAATGAAGAAATGCTACAAAAATAAAAATCTTTTTGCAACAAGCTCTGAAGAAAATTATTCTGACGCAGATGTAATTATTATAAGCATTAACTGCGATTTAGATACAAAAGCAAAAAGTATTATGCTAAATAAATTTAGCAAATCGTGTGAATTAATTGCGAAAAAAATAACATCTAATACATTAGTTATTGTTCAATCAACCGTTCCTCCAGGGACCTGTGAAAAAATAATATACCCAATTTTTCGTGATAACTTAATTAAAAGAAAAATTAAACTTAAAGAATTTTGGTTAGCCCATTCATATGAAAGAGTTATGCCAGGTAGAGACTATTTCAATTCTATAACAAATTATTGGAGAGTTTATTCAGGTATAAATGCTATTTCAGCCAATAAATGTGAGAGTTTTTTGAATAAGATTGTTAATACTAAAAAATTCCCATTAAGTAGACTCGAAACAACCACTGCATCAGAGACATCAAAAATTATTGAAAATAGTTACAGAGCAGTAAATATTGCTTTTATCGAAGAATGGTCAAGATTTGCTGAAGAAGTTAAAATTGATCTTTTCGAAGTTATTGAAGCAATAAGAAAAAGGCCAACACACGCTAATATTCGTCAGCCAGGATTTGGAGTTGGAGGATATTGTTTAACAAAAGACCCACTCTTTGCAAAGATTGCTTCCAAACAAATATTTAATCTCAAAAATCATAATTTTACCTTTAGTACAGCGGCAATTACCATTAATAACTCTATGCCATTGGTGTCATTAAATAAGATTAAAAATTATTTTAATGGCTCAATAAAGAAAAAGAAAATCTTAATAATGGGTATAACTTATAAAGATGGAATAGCAGATACTAGATTTTCTCCCAGCGAAATATTCTATGATGAAGCAATAAAAAATGGAGCTGAAGTATTTGCTCATGATCCGTTAGTTAAATTTTGGGAGGAAAAAAAATTAAAAATAGAAAAAAATTTTTTTGATTTAGAAGGTTTTGATATTATTTTATTCGCTGTAGAGCATCCAGAATATAAAAAGTTAAAATTTAATAAAATTTTTAAAAATAAAAAAAATGTACTAATTTTTGATTCAAATAAAGTTTTAAGTTCAAAGCAAATTAATGATATAAAAAAAATAAAAAGTCTAAAATATCTATCAATTGGAAGAGGTTAAATGAAAAAAATTCTAATAACAGGTGGTGCAGGCTTTATTGGATATTACCTTGCTCTAATGTTTTTGAAAAAACAATATAAAGTTCACCTGATTGATAACTTCGATAGAGGAGTAAATGACAAGTTTTTTTTAAACCTATTAAAGAATAAAAATGTTAAATTTTTCAAGATAGACTTATTAAATGCAAATAAGCTATTAAAGTTGGACCGTGACTATACATATATATTTCATTTAGCAGCAATTGTGGGTGTAAAGAATGTTTTGAGAAGACCTTATGACGTTTTAAATAAAAACTATTTATTACTGAAAAATATAATTGACTGTGCAAAAAATCAAAAAAAATTGGAGAGATTTATTTTTTTTTCAACTAGCGAGGTATATGCTTGTACTCTGAAAGATTTCAGTATTAAGTTCCCAACTCCTGAAACAACAAAATTATCTGTAGGTAATTCTTTTGAGGAAAGAAATACATATATGCTCTCTAAAATATATGGTGAAGCTATGTGCATACATTCGAATCTTCCTGTCACAATAATAAGACCTCATAATTTTTATGGTCCAAGGATGGGTCTATCGCATGTTATACCTGAGTTACTTAAGCAAGCACATGAAACTAAAAATGGCATTATTGAGATAGGAAATACGAATCATAAAAGAACATTTTGCTATATTACAGACGCAATAGAGATAATCTATAAATTAACATCTAGTAAAAAAACACTGGGAGGAACCTATAATGTTGGGGATGAGCTAAATGAAATTACAATTAATCAATTGGGTCAAAAAGTTATAGAAACTGTTGATAAAAAAATAAAAATTAGACCTATCAAAGTAGAAAATGATTCTCCAAAAAGAAGATGTCCTAGTATGCTAAGAGCTAACAAAGCGGTAAAATATAGAATGAAGACAAGTTTAACTGATGGTCTTAAGATATGCTATAAATGGTATTCAAAAAATGTCTTTAATTCAAAAGAGGTAAGCTCTATATGATTCCTTTATCAGTTCCTAATATGTGTGGGGATGAGTTGGAGAATCTTAAAGAATGTATAGACACTGGGTGGCTGTCAACATCTGGAAAATACGTTGAAATCTTTGAAAAGAAGATGTCTGCTTTTGTAGGATCTAAGCATGCTATTGGATGTATGAATGGTACTGCTGCTTTACATGTTTCTTTAAGGCTACTTGGTGTAGAACCAGCAGACGAGGTTATAGTTCCTTCTCTAACTTTTATCTCACCTGTTCACGCAATAATTTATAATTTTGCTAGTCCCGTATTCATGGATTGTGATGATTATTATAATTTAGATGTTGGTAAAACAATGGATTTTATTAAGAATGAAACATATTTTGAGAATGGATCCTCATACAATAAAAAATCAAAAAAGAAGATAGCTGCTATTATTCCTATTCATGTTTGGGGTAATGCAATATGGCTAGAAGATCTAATAAAATTGTGCAATGAAAGGAATATAAAAGTTTTAGAAGATGCAAGTGAAAGTGTCGGAACTTTTTATACTGAAGGAAAATACACTAAAAAGCATACAGGTACTCTTGGTAGCATAGGGTGCCTCTCATTTAATGCCAATAAGATTATGACAACAGGTGGCGGAGGAATGATTATTACAGATGATGATTACATTGCAGAGAAAGCACATTATTTAGTCAATCAAGCAAAAGATGATGCTTTAAGATATATACATAATGAGGTCGGATATAATTATAGGTTAACAAATTTACATGCTGCGATTGGTGTATCTCAAATATCTAGATTGCAAGATTTTTTAAAAAGGAAGAAAATTATTTATAAAAAATATGTTGAGGAATTAAATAAAATAGATGGTCTTGAAATAGCGTTAGTGCCCAAGTATTCAAACAATAACCATTGGTTAACTATCCTTCAGATTTCAAAAAAATATCCATTAACAACAGAAGAATTAGTTGAAAATTTAAACAATAAAGGGATTCAAGTTAGACCCGTGTGGTATTTAAATCATTTGCAAAAACACCTTAAGCATTATGAAAGCTATAGAATTGAAAAAGCAAGTAAACTTGTAAATATGTCAATATGCTTACCATCAAGTAGTAACTTAAATGAAAATGATTTAAGTTTTGTTATTGATACTATAAAAAACATGGCTTGAGAAAATATTATTTTGAAAAAAATATTAATAGCTGGATTAGGAAATATTGGTAAAAGGTATTTAGAAGGTATATTAAAAATAGATTTTCCGATAGATATCCTCATATACGATATAAAAAAAGAACTTACACAGAAGTATATTAAAGAAATTAACGACACGATTAATAAATCTAAGTTGCACAATGTAAAATTCTTTAATTTTTCAGATAAATTATCAAAAAAAATAGATTTATTGATTGTATCAACTACGTCTGATGTACGATATGAAACTTTAAATTTATTTATTAAAAACTTTCAAATAAAAAATATAATTTTGGAAAAAATAGTTTTTAAAAATAAGAATGAATATTTAGAAACGTCCAAAATATCAAATTTTAGTAAAATCTATCTTAATCAAGGATTAAGATACCACCCAGACTACAATGCCATTAAAGATAATATAGACAGCTCTAAAAGAGTTGATCTATTTGTAAAGGGAAGTAATTGGGGATTGGCTTGCAATGCAGTTCACATTCTTGATTATTTTATGGATATAACTAAATCTTTTGATGTTTCTTTTGCTGACACTAGTTCTTTGATAGTGAAACAAAGTAAACGAAGTGGATTTGTTGAATTTGTAGGAACCATTAAGGGAATGAATAATAAAGGTGATACTTTTAGTATATCTTGCACAGAAGATCTCAATCAGGAATTAAAATTTCAACAAATTGAAATTCATAATGACTCTAATTATTATTGCACAGACTCATCTAATCGAACTATTAAATACGTATTAAATAAAGACGGAACAAAAGAAAAGAAACTTAAAACTCATTATATTAGTGATTATTCTACTGAACTTATATGTGATATATTCCTTAGCAAAAATATATGTCTTCCCGAATTCAATGATTATTGTAAATTCAATATTAATTATTTGAGTTTCTTTAAGGTTCAATTATCAAGGATATATCCTAATAAAGATTGGTCAAATGTTCCCATTACATGATAATTATCTAATTAAAACTATATTTCTGATTAAATAGGTAATACTTATATAACGATGAAAATCTACAGTTGAAAATGATCTTGGAACGTTTAAATATAAAAAAATTTTATTAGATGAATAGTTTACTTATTAATAAAGAAGCTAAAATCAAAGAAGCTTTAATACGAATGAAAAAAGTTAAAAGCAAATCTTTAGTAGTTTCTGACAAAGAAAAGCTTCTAGGCACTGTGAGTGATGGTGACATACGTTCATCATTTTTAAAAGGATATCAGATCAATAATACTATAAGTAAAATTTATAACAAAAAGCCCTTCTTTTTTTTTGATGGTGATTATAAAGTTACTGACCTAAATAAGGTCTTTATTCAAAAAAGATTTGATGTAATCCCTATAATAGATAAGAAAAAAAAAATAATAAAAATTTTTACTTGGGAACAATTTTATGGGAAGAGTAAAAAAAAGCTAAAAAAGATTGATCTTCCTGTAATCATTATGTCTGGAGGTAAGGGTAATCGATTGAAGCCTTTTACTGAAGTTCTTCCTAAAGCACTTATACCAATAGATAATAAAGCCATAATTGAGGTGATTATTGAGAGCTTTTTCGAGCAAAATATAAAAAATTATTATTTAGTAATTAATTATAAGCATGAAATTATAAAATCATATTTTAATTCGATAAAAACTAAATACAAAGTTAAATTTATCCAAGAGAATAAATTTCTTGGAACAATGGGTGGATTAAGTCTATTAAAAAGAAAAATTAAATCAGATTTCTTTGTTACAAATTGTGATGTTATTTTTGATATTGATGTTGGAGAATTATATTACCAACATAAAAAAAATAAGAATGATATTACTATCGTTGTAACGCTAAAAGAATTTAAAATTCCCTACGGCTCCTGTGAGCTTGATGATGATGGAAATTTAAATCAAATATTAGAGAAGCCCAAGTTAAATCTTTTTGTTAATACAGGACTTTATGTATTTAATAAGAGTATATTAAATATTATTCCAAATGAAAAAAAGTATGATTTTGATCAACTCATTAATGACGCAAAGAAAAGCAATCTGAGGATAGGAACATTTATTATAGACCCAGAGTCCTGGAATGATGTTGGAGAATGGGATGAATATAAAAAAACATTGTCAAGAGTGAATATTACAAAATAAAAAAATAAAGGAGTTTAAGTAATGAAGAAAATACTAGTAGTAGGAGTTGGATCAATAGGTAGAAGGCATATTGAAAATTTTTCTAGTTTGCCTTTTGAAATAGATATAGCTGAAATTAACAAAGAAAGAATTACAAAAGCTTGCGATGATTTTAATATTAATAAATCTTATGAAGATTATGCAGTTGCTTTAGAAGACAACGATTATGATGCGGTCGCAATTACGGTACCCCCATTCATGCACCTTCCAGTTGCTAAAGCGGCCTTATCAAAAAATTGCCATGTTTTCATTGAAAAACCATTAGGTATGTCAGTGGATGGATGGAATGAAATATCTGATATTTGCAAAGAAAAGAAGTTAATAAACTATGTTTCATTTAATCATAGACATATTCCTTACGTAAAAAGATTAAAGAAAATACTTGATAGTGGTAAATATGGAAAAGTTTTAAATGCTAACATGAGATGGGGATCATATTTACCAGATTGGCATCCGTGGGAAGATTATCGATCTTTTTATATGGCGAAAAAAGAACAAGGAGGAGGCGCTCTTCTTGATGAAAGTCATGGAATTGATTTAATTAGGTATCTTCTAGGAGAGCCAGAAAGAGTAGCGGCATTTGTTGGAAATGTATCTGATCTAGAAATTACAAGTGATGATGTAGCATTTTTGACGATGGAATTAGAAAATGGTCCATATGTTCAGATAAATTTTGATTTATTATCAAGGTATCCAAGAGTTAGTTTGGAAATTGTTTTGTCAGAGGGTTCTATATATATGGATAGAATTGACCACGTATTGAGAGTTTATGATGCTAAATCAAAAGAATGGACTGAGGAAAGATGGAGTAAAGAAGAATTTATGTCAATGTATCCTGTTCAAGCTAAACATTTTTTTGATTGCATATCAAATAACACCCAATCACTTACCGACATAGATGATGGTATCAAAACTCAGAGAGTTATTGATATGTCTTTTAAGTCCAGTGAAACCAACTCTTTTCAAAAGATTAGTCACTAGTTGCTTTAAATGAATGTTCTTGGAATAGTAATAGCTAGAGGCAAGTCCAAAGAAATTCCTCAAAAGAATTTACTTAAGATTGGCGGTAAGACTTTAGTTGAATTAGCAATAGAGTCTGCTGCAAATAGTAAAATGCTTACCAGACATTTACTTTCAACTGACGATGAAAAAATAATTAATGTAGCTAAAAAAACAGGAATAGATATTCCTTTTATTAGGCCGAGACATTTAGCTAAAGACGATAGCTCAGTCTATGATGTTATGAAGCACGCCATTGAGTGGCTGGAGCAGAATGAGGGGTGGTCAACAGACATAGCAGTTTTATTGCAATCTACGACACCTTTTAGAAAAGCAAAACATATAGACTCAGTCATAAATCAATTAATAAAGCTTAATTCTGATGCATCTATAGCAGTTGTAAAACCCGATTACCCTCCTCATTGGATGTTAACAATTAATGAAAAGCATAAAATAACTCGATTAATTAAAAATAAGAAACCTTTTTTTAGAAGGCAAGATACTCCATCAACACTTCAGCCAGCTGGAATGGTTTATGCGATAAAGAAAGATTTTTTATATAAATTGTCAGGTCCACTGCCACAAGGCAATACTACAGGAGTTATTGTTAATCAAGAAGACGCTATAAATATTGATACTTATATTCAATATCAGGTGGCATTATCGTTATGGAAGAAAAATTTTTCTAAAAAATAAGTTATGATAATAGATAATAAAAAAGTTTTTGTAATTGCTGAAATAGGTATTAATCATAATGGGAATTTAGACTTAGCAAAAAATCTAGTAGAAGCAGCTAAAGCATGCAATGTTAATGCTGTTAAATTTCAGACTTATAAAGCAGAAGAAGTTATGACCGATTATACGCCCCTCGCTGATTATATGAAAGGAGATTCAAAAAATTTTTTAGAATTAGCAAAAAAAAATCAATTAAGTTTTCCTCAAACTTTAGAAATTAAAAAATATTGTGATGAAATAAATATTGAATTTATCTCGTCACCATTTGATGTTGAGTCATGTAAATTTTTAGGTACATTAGGTATTCGACGCTTAAAAATACCATCAGGTGAAGGGGTCAATCCCTTTTTATTAGAGGAAGCAGCTAAAACAAAACTACCTATCATTCTTTCAACTGGAATGTGTAATTTAGAAGAAGTAAGTGAATCAATTAATTATCTAAAATCACATAATTCAGGTCAAATTTCTATATTACATTGCACGACCCAATATCCAGCAGATTTTAAAAATTGCAACATTAATGCAATAAAGACTCTTTCTGAAAAATTTAGATTACCTGTCGGATATTCTGATCATACTATTGGAATTGAAGCATCGCTCGCTGCTGTGAGTATAGGGGCCAAAATAATTGAAAAGCATTTTACTCTAGACAAATCAATGGAAGGGCCTGATCATAAAGCCTCCATGGAACCATTCGAAATGGATCAGCTTGTGAAATCCATACGAAATTTAGAAGTTGCTATGGGAGATGGAATTAAGTTTCCCTTTCCTGAGGAAATGGAAATAGCAAAAATCGCGCGAAAGTCAATTATTGCAAATCATGATTTAGAAATTAATACTGTGTTGGAGAAATGGCATATTAATGCAAAGCGACCTGGAACTGGCATTCCAGCTATGAGATTTAGTGAAATTATAGGAAAAAAAATAAAAAAAAGTATCAAGAAAGATGAATTAATTCTATTCAGCGACCTAAAAGATTAAAACTTAAAATGTCGAAAAAAAAAATTATAGCAAGTATCAGCGTAGCAAGGTCAGATTTTGATAGACTTAGTAATTTTTACGAAAAATTAGATCAATCTAAAAAATATAGAATTGAACTCGCAGTAGGCGCTGGTCATAATAATCATTCTTTAGGAAAGACAATTAAGTCAGTAAATTCATCAAATTTAACGATATCTAAAAAAATAAGATATTCAAAAAAGTATTCAAAACAAAGTTCTTTAATTATTGAAGATCTTTCTAGCTGGTTTTCAGTAATTAAACCTGATGCATTTTTAATTTTAGGAGATAGATATGAGATGCTTGCCGCAGCCCACACAGCAGTTTTAAATAATATACCAATTATTCATATTGGTGGTGGACATGTTACGCAGGGAGCTATTGATGATAAGATAAGGAATGCAATAACTAAATTAAGCTCAATTCACTTTGTAGCATCAAAAAAATGCGCTACACGAGTAATTGCTATGGGCGAGAAGAAAGATAAAGTTTTTATAACTGGCGCACCTGAAATTGATATGATTTTAAGAACTAAATTAATTAAAAAAGATATTTTTTTTAAAAAGTATAAGTTAAATAAAAAAAGAAAATTAATACTTGCAACAATTCATCCTGAGACCACAGAAGACAAAAAAACAAATATTTCTTATGCAGATGTGTTAGAGAAATATCTTGAAAGTTTAGAGTCTCAAGTAATTATTACTGCTCCATGTGCTGATCCACATCATGAAGTTTTTATTAAAATGTGTAAGACTTTATCTAAAAACAACAAGAATATAATTTATATTCCATATTTAGGTATCCAGAGCTATATTTCTGCAATGAAGTATTCTACATGCGTGTTTGGAAATTCATCATCTGGCATAATTGAAGCTGCAAGTTTTAATACACCCGTGATAAATATCGGCAGCCGTCAAAAAAATAGAGATAGGGCGATTAATGTCATAGATACAAAGATCCAACTTACAGAACTGAAAAAAGCATTTGCAACCGCTAACTCAAAAAATTTTAGAAAAAAATGCCTTTTTTCTAAAAATCCATATGGTGAAGGAAAATTTTTTCAAAAAAGTTGCTTAATTTTAAATAAAATTGAATGGCCAATTAAAACGGTTAAATAGTTTTTAATAATGAATATTTTTTTTATAAATGCTGGAAAAAGAATTGAATTAATAAGCTCTTTTTCGAAAGCTCAAGTAAAAATTTCTCCAGGATTGATTTGGGGAAGTGATCCAAATCCTATAGCTCCAGCACTTCAAATTGTAGATCGTATTAAAATATTTAAAGCAAAATTGGACTCTAATTCGTTTATTAATGAACTTATTGACTTTATAAAGAAACAGGAAATTGATCTCATAGTTCCTACGATTGATCCAGATTTGAAAAGATTATCAAAATGGAAATATAAAATAAATAAGCATTCACCTAGAACTATTATCTTATCTTCTAAGCCTGAGCTGATTAATATTTTTTCTAATAAAATAAAATCAAAAATAGTATTTAACAAATATAAGTTAAAAACACCGAAGAGATATGATTTATCAGATAAAAATATTAAATTTCCTCTAATCATAAAGCCTGCAATAGGATCGGCATCAAAAGGTTTAAAAATAGTCAATACAAAACGGGAGTTATCCAACAATAATTTTAAAAATAAAGATACTATTGTTGAAGAACTAATTATTGGAGAGGAATATACTGTTGACGTTTTACTCGATTTCAACTCTAAGCCGCTTATCGCTATTCCAAGAAAAAGAATAAAAGTTGAAGAAGGAGAAGTTGTTCAGGCCAAAGTAAAAAGAAATAAAACTCTCGAGGGCCTTTGTCTTAATTTTTGTTCAAAGATCGGTTTAATTGGGCCTGTGACAATGCAGCTTATTAAATCCCATAATAATAAATATTTTGCTATTGAGTTAAATCCTAGAATGGGCGGAGGGTTGCCTTTAAGTATAAATGCAGGAGCAAACTGGCCTGAATATATTTTAAAAATGTGTAAATCATACGAAGTTAAGGTGCAAGATAAAATTAGTAATAACGTCTATATGAGCAGGTTCCATCAAACTTTCGTGATACCAAAAAATAAAAACAAATTTCCTGAATGGAGTTCAAGATATCTATCTAAAAATGTAATATTTGATTTAGATGATACATTATATCCTGAACGTGATTTTGTATTTTCTGCTTACAGAGAAGTCGTGAAAATCATATGGCGTGATTTCAAAGTAGATATTGAGTCAGAATTAAAAAAGAATTTTTTAGATGGGAAAAGGGGCGATTTATTTACCGCAGTCCTAAAAAAAATGAATATCAATTTGGAAGAAACATATGTAAGGTCAAAGCTGGTAAAAGCCTACAGAAATGCAAAAGTTCAACTTCATCCTTTCATTGAAGTAGAGGATGTTTTAAGAAAACTTAAAAAAAATGGTCACAATATCGTTTTACTTTCTGATGGTATCCATCAAGTACAGAAAAGAAAATTGAAATCTCTTGGACTTAGAAAATATTTTGATTTATGCATTTTCACAGATGAAATTGATGGAAAAAATTCATGGAAGCCGTCACCAATTGGTTTTAAATTTGTTTTAAAAAAATTAAGTATAGAAGCAAAAGATTCAATATATGTTGGGGACAATCCTTTGAAAGATTTTACTGCCCCAATATCTCTTGGGATGAAAGCAATTAGAATATTAAGACCTTTATCTGAATACTCTAATACAGAAATTATTTCTGCACAGAAGAATTATGTTTACACTATATCTTCATTAAATGAATTGATTGATAAAATAAATTATTAGAAATGAATACGCTCATGTCTCATAAAAATATTTGGATTATTGGATGTGGTAATATAACTTCAGAATATTTAAAGGTATTAGATAAGAAAAAAAGAAATATTATAATTATTGGCAGGGGAAATGAGTCAGCAAAAAAATTTCAGAAAAAACACAAAAAAGAAGTTGTAGTTGGTGGTCTTAAAAACTTTCTCAAAACTAAACCGATTTTACCTAATTATGTAATAGTAGCTGTTGATATCGAAAACTTAGCAAGTGTTGCAGGTGAGCTTATTGATTTTGGAGTTAAAAAAATTTTATGTGAAAAGCCAGTAGCACTTAATGTCACAGATTTAAAAAAACTAGAAAAGAAGATAGCTTTAAAAAAGGTTAAGTTCTTCATTGCTTATAATCGTAGATTCTATGAGTCTATCAAAATAACCAAGAAAATTATTGAGAAAGATGGTGGCTTAGTATCAGTTATCTTTGAGTTTAATGAGATGACTAAAAAGATAGAAAAATCCAAACATTCAAAACAAATAAAAAGTAAATGGGTAATTGCAAATTCAAGTCACTTAATTGATTTAGTATTCTTTGTTACAGGCTCACCAAAAAAAATTTCGTCATTTACCCTTGGAAAGAAAAGTTGGCATCCAACTTCCTCAATTTTTTTTGGACACGGACAATCTAAAAATGGAGTGATTATCACCTACAGTTCTAATTGGGATTCGCCAGGTCGTTGGGGTATTGAGTTTATGACAAAGAATTATAAAATTATATTAAAACCTCTAGAATATGTAAAAATTTTAAAACACAAAGGACAAATCATCCAGCTTAAGTCAAAAGATAAGAAGGAATTTGAATTTAAACCAGGATTTTATTCAATGATTGACAAGTTTGAAAAAGATAATTTTGATGATTTTTGTAGAATTGACGAGCAGATAGATAATTTAAAAATATACAATAAAATTGCTGGCTACAATTTATAAGGTATAAGAATGAAAAAAATACTTTTTTCAATTTTATTTCATAAAAAAGAATGGTCTTTACCAATTAAGAATAAGATTCTTATATTGGATAATATAAGTGCTTTTAAATTAAGTAAGTACTTGTTAAAGCATAAAAAGTTTACAACTTTTCAATTTAATTCCGGCATTCTAAATATGCCTATCCTATTTTTATCACTTCTAAATGTTTTTAAATATGGAAAGTATTCGTATCATATAACATTTATTAATTATGTAGAAGCAGAGTGGGCTTTATCAACTATCGATAATAATATAGAAACATATGAAGTTTTTAAAAGTATCTATTATTGTAAGTTAATTCTTTTTCAAAATGGAAGGGGTGATCACTTTAACAATTTGAAAGAATTGAATTTAAAAATAGATCTATATTTTTTTACTAATTTAAATTTTTTATTTCATGCAAAGAAATATATAAAAGGGGAATTTTTTTCAACTGGCACAATAATTTCAAATAGTTTTAATAAATGTTCAAAATTTAGTAAAATAAAAAAAATTCAATGGATATCACATTTTAGACCGAAAAAAAAATTGAGTGAAAATCAATATTATAAGAAATATATAGAACCTTCAATAGTCCCATTACAGTCAATAATTAAATTTTGTATTAAGAATGATCTTAGGCTTGAAATTTTGGGCAGAACCAACCTTAAAGAAGAAAAATTATTTTATGATAAGCTATTAAATGGATTTAAATTTAAATTGAGGACGAACGATCTGTCAAAGATGAAAACTAATAGTTATTCAGCTGTTTCTAATGACTCAATAATTACAGGTCTTGATTCACAATTTCTTTATGAAAATCTATCAAGAGGCTATAGAACTGTTTTTTTTCAAACACGCAGTTATTTTCATAAGAATAAAAAATTAAAATTTGCTTATCCTTATAAGACAAAAGACGATTTTGGTTTTTTTTGGGCCAATAAACCAAATGAAAAAAAATTTCTTAAAATATTAGATTCTGTTTATAAAGTTAATAAAGCAGAATGGTTAAATCAGATTGATAAATATAAATCTACGATATCAAGAGATCCAAAAAATCGATTTACTAGAAAGGTATTGAAAGATAAAGGAATTATGATAGTTTAATTTTTTTATTAAATTTTATTTTTCATTTATTTAGATATTTAAATTTTTTTCAAATTTATACATGCACACACAATAAATAATTTTACAAATAGTCTTTACACATATGAAATTAAATTTTTTAAGACGTAAAGTTTTTTCACATTTCTCAAATTTTCATAGAAAATTATTACCAGTCTTATTTTTAATATTGATATTCAATGTTATTTTTGAAATGCTAAGTATAAGCCTGATTGTACCAGTTATATCTTATGTAATTGATTATAATAATGAATATAAGTTTTCTTTTCTTGAAAATATTTTTAGTTATTTTGGATTTTTCCCAGGAGGTAATCATGCAGTATTTCTGTACACAGCAGTAATTGTAATATTGTTTTTAAAAACTATTTTTTTTACTTTTAGTAAATGGTTTCAAATTAAATATTTTTATAGTTTAACAGTCTATTTTACAGATAAGATGGTTACTAAATATTTAACGTTACCTTATCTTTTTCATTTAAATTCAAATTCAGCAAATTTAGTTAATTCGGCAACAAATGAAGTCGATCATTTTGTTCAATATTCAAAAGCAGTTATTGACTTTATTTTAGAAGTACTACTTATTTTTGGATTAATTATAATATTAATGATAAATGAACCACTTGGAACTATCGTGGCAGCATCTTTCATTGGTTCAATAGCTTTTATTTTTATCATTTCAATTAAAAGAAGTGTAAGAGAATGGGGGGAAACAAGGCAAAGTCAAAGCCAAGCGCGAATAAAAACCTTACAAGAATCATTTGGAATCATTAAGGAAATTAAGGTATTAAATGTTGAGCGTTTCTTTTCTTCAAAACATAAGAAACAAGCGGCAGAACTAGGAAATGCTTCAGTTAAGCAAAACTTCATAAGTGAAATTCCACGTTTTTATCTTGAGTTTATTGCTGGTAGTGCATTTCTTTTAGTATGTATAATTTTTTCAATTGGTGAAATTTCTGTTGTAAAATTATTTCCTATCATAGGACTTTTTGCAGTTTGTGTCATAAGAATAATTCCTTCAGTAAATAGAATTATTTCATTTATGAATACATTCAAATTCTGTTTGCCCGCTGTCAATTTAATAGATGAAAATTTAAAGCGAAAAGAGGATAGCCATGAAGATATTCTAAATATGAATGAAATTTCCTTTAACAAATCAATTAAATTAGAAAATGTTGCATTTAAATATGGATCAAATGGGAGAGAAATCCTGAAAGATGTAAATATTGAAATTAAACGTAATAATTTTATAGGCGTCATAGGTAAAAGTGGATCTGGAAAAACAACTTTTATTGATTTAATCTTAGGCTTACTTAAGCCATCACGCGGACAAATACTTGCTGATGATAAAGATATTTCATTAAATATATCTTCATGGCAAAGAAAGATTGGCTATGTTCCACAAGATGTGTATTTAATTGATGATAGTATCAGGAATAATATTGCTCTTGGAAAATCAGATGTTGATGATCTTAAAATTAATAATGTAATTGAAAGTGCTCAACTTGTTGATTTTATAAAGACTCTTCCACATGGCTTAGACACTAAAATTGGAGAAAGAGGTGCGAAAATATCAGGAGGAGAATTACAGAGAGTTGGGATAGCAAGGGCGCTTTATCATAATCCAGAAATAATTATCCTTGATGAACCTACAAGTGCATTAGATAGTGTTACAGAAAGTAAGTTTATCGAATTTCTTGAACAATTAAGAAGTAAAGTGACAGTTATTTGCGTATCCCATAGAATTTCAGTACTAGTTAACTGTGATTTTTTGTATAGTATAAATTCTTCTTTAGTGAAGAAAGCTGATTAAAAAAGTTTGATATATGAAAATTCTTGTTACAGGCAACTTAGGGTATATAGGAACAGTATTAACTAAATTATTAATTACAAAAGGCTATCATGTAGTTGGCTTTGATAGTGGCTATTTTAAAGATTGCTTGCTTGAAAATGATCAGACTGATGAGATTGATCAAATTATAAAAGATATTAGACATATAGAATTATCAGATTTAGAAAATATTGATGCGATTATTCATTTAGCTGGACTTTCCAATGATCCGTTAGGTGAACTTGTTCCAACATTAACTGAAGAAATTAATCTTCAGGGCACAATAAGGTTAGCAGATCTTGCAAAAAAATCAGGAGTTGGCAGATTTATATACGCTTCATCGCAAAGTATGTATGGAATATCTGATAATTCATCTGAATTAGATGAAATAACAAGTGAAAAAAATCCTATTACAGCATATGCAAGAACTAAATGGGAGGCAGAAAAATATTTAATGAGTATTTCTAGCAAAAATTTTCTTGTCTGTGCTTTTAGACCTTCTACAGTTTTTGGCTACTCTCCAAGATTAAGGTGTGATATAGTTTTTAATAATTTGGTGGCATGTAATTTTACAAAGAAAAGAATAGAAATTAAAAGTGATGGTTCACCCTGGCGACCTGTGGTTCATGTAAGAGATGTATGCGAAGCATTTTTGAGTGGCTTAGTCGCTTCTGATGAAAAATTAAACTCTAAAGCTTTTAACGTTGGTATAAAGAATGGGAACTATACTGTAAAAGATTTAGCGTTAGCTGCACAATCTATAATACCTGATAGCAAACTCATATTTACAAACGAAGAAATAAAAGATAATCGAAGCTATCGAGTTTCATTTGATAGGATACATGATCAGTTAGGTGATTATTATGCCCCAAGTTGGAATCTGCAACTGGGAGCTAATGAGCTTTACAATAAATTTAAAGAAATATCTTTTGGTGAAGAGGAATTTATTGGAATAAAAACGAACAGATTAAAAATGATAAATCATTTACTAGATAGTGACATAATAGATGATCATTTATTTATGAAAAGAGCTCATAAATGAAATTTGATCAGCAAAAAATAAACGGTGTTTTTTTAATAAAACCAGAACCTTTCGTTGACGATAGAGGCGTATTTAGAAGACATTTTTGTAAAAAGGAATTTGATGATAATAATATTGATAGTAATGTTTCTCAGTCAAATATTTC
>MDTB01002434.1_pt1 | contig 16495 bp, 16 predicted proteins | sample 811161 | NCBI WGS metagenome assembly MDTB01 (sample SAMN05326650, study PRJNA326480) | marine metagenome | isolation source: seawater | place: Mediterranean Sea | collected 2009 | reverse complement strand
GGCCGGAACAGCAGCATCAAGTGATGATCGAGGCAGTGGAGAACCACATGCCCGAGGTCATCGTGATCGATGAGATCGGCACGGAACTCGAGGCGCAGGCGGCGCGCACCATTGCAGAACGGGGCGTGATGCTGGTGGCCACGGCCCATGGCAATGCCCTGGCCAACCTGATCAAGAACCCAACCCTCAGTGATCTTGTCGGTGGCATTCAGTCGGTGACCCTCGGCGATGACGAGGCTCGGCGACGGCGCAGCCAGAAAACCGTGTTGGAGCGTGCTGCCGAACCGACCTTCCCCGTGGCTGTTGAGATGCACAGCCGAGATCGCTGGGCGGTGCACACCGATGTGGCCACCACCGTGGATCAGCTGCTGCGCGGTCTTCCGCCCCGCGCCCAGGAACGGGAGCTAGCGGCGGATGGTGCAGTGCGTCTCGTCGATCGTCCTGAGCCGCCGCGTCCCATCCCCCACCGGCGTCCGGCCTTGGCCGCGGTGCCAATGCCCGCCCTGGTGGAACCAACTCCGGTGGAATCGCAGCAACAGGAGTCCCCAGAGGCTGATGATGCTCTTCAGGTGCTCTGCTGTGGCATAACGCCGCGCCTGGTGGAGGAGTCGACCCGTCGGCACCGTTGGCCGGTGCATGTTGTGGATGACCTCTCGGAAGCGGATGTGGTGCTGAGCATCCGCCAGGGGCTGGGTCATCAGCCCTCCCTCCGCCGTCAGGCCCGTGACCTGCGGGTGCCGATTCTTGTGATCAAGGCCGACACCCTGCCCCAGGTGGAGCGTGCCCTTGAGCGGCTGCTGAATCGACGGGATGGACAGGAGTCTGAGGATCCACCGACCGGCGGCTCGGACGCCCAGGATGATGAACTGGCCGGGTTGGAGGAATGCCGGCTGGCGGTGGAGCAGGTGGTGATGCCCCAGGGCAGGCCCGTGGAACTGTTGCCCCGTTCGGAGCGTGTTCGCCAGATGCAAGCGGATCTGGTGCAGCGCTATCGCCTGCGCAGCGACGTGTTCGGCCAGGCCGAACAATGCCGATTGCGTGTGTTCCCCCCCTGACCAGGCAACGGTGGATTGACGAAGGTGAGCCTGATGTGGGTAACTATTCTCTAACCGGAACGCGTCCGATTACGGAGCCGACCGGATCATTGGGCCGTCGCCAAGCGGTAAGGCAGCGGGTTTTGGTCTCGCCATTCCTAGGTTCGAATCCTAGCGGCCCAGTTTTTCGACATGACTGAACGTCCCCTGGTCGTCTTCGATTTCGACGGCGTCATCGTTGATGGCATGGCGGAGTATTGGTGGAGCGCTGCCACCGCCTGTCGCCAGCTGCTTCCTGAGGACGGTGTTCCGCCGTCGGATGAGGTTCCTGATCGTTTCCGGAGGCTGCGTCCATGGGTGCATCACGGATGGGAGATGGTCCTGCTTGCAGCAGAGATCGCCACCCTGGATCTGAATCTCTGGTTGCTCGATTATCCGGAGCAGCAGCGTCAGGCCATGTTGCGACGGGGCTGGCGAGCGGAGCAGTTGCAAGAGGCGCTGGACAGGGCACGTCGTGATGCGGTGAGCAGCGATCGGCAGGCCTGGCTGGCCCTGCATCAGCCCTATGCCGGCGTCGTGGAGCGACTCGCCGCGTTTGCAGGGGAGAAGGCCGACTGGGCGGTGTTGACCACCAAGAGCAGGGCGTTCACCGCCGAGCTGCTGGAGTCCATGAATCTCCATCCGTGGCGCCTGGATGGGCGCGAGTCCGGTGCGAAACCCGATGTGTTGCTCCAGCTGCAGAGGGAGCGACCGTTAAGAGCCTTTGTTGAGGATCGTCGCGCCACGTTGGAAACCGTGCTCAGGACTCCTGGCCTCGACCATCTGCCCTGCTTTTTGGTGAGTTGGGGGTACTTGAAACCGGCTGATCGTCTTGAGCTCCCTGAGGGTCTGCATCTGATGGAGCCGGCAGATCTGTCCAGACCCCTGGCGGAGTGGCCCTGATTCGCTAGGGTACGTCTGTACTATTTGAGACGATTCGGCGCTTCCGTGGCATTGGATCTCTCGTTCCTTAGCTTCAGAACGTGTCCATGCCTGCAGAGATGAAATCCACGGCCCCCGGTTCCGATCCACGCTCCTCCCAGGGGCGTTCCGGTGAGCGTGACAAGGCGCTGAATCTGGTGCTCGGTCAGATCGAGCGCAATTTCGGCAAGGGATCGATCATGCGTCTTGGTGACGCTTCCCGCATGCGGGTGGAAACCATCTCCACCGGTGCCCTCACGCTTGATCTTGCCCTCGGTGGCGGTTACCCCAAGGGCCGTGTCGTTGAGATCTATGGCCCGGAGAGTTCGGGTAAGACAACGCTGACGCTGCATGCCATCGCTGAGGTTCAGAAGCGTGGTGGTGTAGCGGCTTTCGTCGATGCCGAGCATGCGCTCGACCCGGTTTACGCCGCCTCTTTGGGGGTTGATGTGGAGAACCTTCTGGTCTCCCAGCCGGATACCGGTGAGATGGCGCTCGAGATCGTCGATCAGTTGGTGCGCTCAGCGGCCGTTGACATCGTGGTGGTCGACTCCGTCGCTGCCCTCACCCCTCGGGCCGAAATCGAGGGAGAGATGGGTGATCTGGCTGTGGGCAGTCAGGCCCGCCTGATGAGTCAGGCGATGCGCAAGATCACCGGCAACATCGGAAAGTCCGGCTGCACGGTGATCTTTCTCAACCAGCTTCGCCTGAAGATTGGAGTGACGTACGGCAATCCGGAAACCACCACCGGTGGCAACGCTCTCAAGTTCTATGCATCGGTGCGGCTGGACATCCGACGCATCCAGACCCTGAAACGTGGAACCGAAGAGTTCGGAATCAGGGCCAAGGTGAAAGTGGCGAAGAACAAAGTGGCTCCGCCATTCCGCATCGCTGAGTTCGACATCCTTTTCGGCCGCGGCATCAGCACTCTCGGTTGCCTGCTCGATCTTGCTGAAGAGACCGGTGTGGTGGTCCGCAAAGGCGCTTGGTACAGCTACGAGGGCGACAACATCGGCCAAGGACGCGACAACACGATCACCTGGTTGGAGCAGAACCAAGACATGGCTGAGACGATGGAAGGTCTCGTCCGTCAGAAGCTGAAGGAAGGATCAGAAGTCACTTCAAATTCGATGAAACCCTTGGCTGCGGCTGCCAAGAGCCAGGGGGAGAAACCAGGAACCGTCAAGCAGAAGGAAGGCGGTGCGGCTGCCTAAGGGCAGCCAGTGTGATCAGGCCGCAACAGCTGAACAGCGAGGGGAAGCCCCTCGCTTTGTTTGGCCGTTGTGCAGAACATTGGCAACCCGTTGGAGTTCCTCAATGGCTTCCGCGCCCTCCAGCTTCACCAGTTCGCGCCCGTTTCTGGACTCCACCCAGCTGATTCCAAAGTCGGAGACGAGGAATCTGACGATATGACCATCACCGAGATCGGCCACGAATGATGCTCCATGGCCATCACGACCATCACCGCAGACGTAGCAGGTTGCCGTGACTCCCTCGCTTTGAAGACCGGCGGCGAGGGCCTGAAGGCTCATCACCAAGTCCTGGACCACCGATCGGTAGTGCTCGGCGAGACGCGGAAACATCCCCTGAAAACAATGTTAATTAATTTTAAAGGTTGTCTTCAGGTTTGTGGCCTCAGTGATGCGGTGTTGTGAACAGCTGACAGGAGTTGGCTTGGATCAAGGGGTGTCCGCCAGGGTCCACCATCCCGCGGCCGGACCAATGAAACGGACTGTGATCCAGAAAACCGCAAGCCCTGCAATGCCAAACCATGCCCCGCGGGTTGTCCATGTCATGAACTGCTGGGTCTGATTCCTGGTCAGCGGAAGCCAGGACACGACTCGGGGCGACGTGTCTGCTTTGCGTTCGCCCTTTTGCTTGGGCTGACGAGGAGGCAAGCCCTGAGCTGCACGACGTCGAGCTTCTCCCATCAGAGCGATTGATCTCTGAAATCAGCCTAGGAAGTGGGTGCTGAACGATCCACTCAGTCCGGCAGGAGGCGTTGCAGCGACGTCCACGGCTCCAGCTGGCGCAACACTTGCTCGCCCCAGCCGCGGCTGCGGACCCGACCGTCAAGGATGGCGAGACGTCCGTTGTTCCGCCGCACCGGTGCTACGGCAGCCGGCAGTCGGCTGAGGGCCTCAGGCAGCAGAAGGGTGCGGAACCAGTCGCGCCCCTGCTGTTTCAGTTGCTCCACCCTGGCGGCGGTTAGGGGGCATTCCAGGCTTGCGATCGGCAGGAGCGCAATGATCAGCTGATCGGGCAAGGGCAGGTGCTCTTGATGCTGGAGCCACCAGTCCCAGCGAGCACTGATCACGCCGTTCACCTCAGGGGCTGTCGATTCTTCAACAACTCGACTGCCGAATTCACCAGCCAGTTCACTGGTGAGCCGCCGCCTCAGGCCTCGATCATCAAGGAGCAAAACCGTCAGACCAGGCCGACCCAGAATGAGCCGGCGGCACTGTTCCAACAGGTGATCGGCGTAGATCTCGGTGTTTGGTGAAGGCTGGCGTCGCGGAGCGTAAACAGGCAGGGGTTCCTGCAGATCCGGTTCTCGCAGGCAGGCACGGACGTCTTGATCGAATCCTGCGGTCTCGAGTTCCGCTTCAAGATTGCTGCTCTCGCCGATGTTGCTGAGCATCAGAACCGGTCGCTCTGACAGCAGTCCAGGCAGCTGATCCAGAGGTTCCAGAGGCGCGAGATGCCAGGTCCACTGCAGCAATCTGTGGTCAAGCTCCGCCCAACTTGCCCAGGCTGCTGGATCTGTTCTCAGAAATGCTTGCCACGGGTCTGGAATCGGACCGATCACCCCAAGCAGATCTCGCAGAGCCTGGGGATCAGCGCCATCCACACGAACCTTGTCATCCACCCTTGCGGCCTGCCCGAACAGCCGACGCGTCATTCGGTCATGCCATTGCATTAAGGCCAGATCCGCCTCGGGGTGGGCCCGCCTCAGTCGTTCCCAGTCCATGGTGTTGATCTGAATCCCCATGCTGCTGCGCAGACGACGGGTCAGCTGATCCACCTGAGGGAGCAACAACTGACGATTTCCAAGGCGTTCGTTTCGATGGGCATCGATCAAGCCCGCAGGATCCAGAAGCCAGAGGGTGTCTCCCACAGGTGGTTTATCTCCCTCCCAACAGGGAAGCCGGAATCCCAGATCGCGCAGCCTCGGCAATTCAACTGTCAGCAAGCGATCCCGTTGGCGCTGATTGAGCACCAGCACGGCATCGAGAGGTCCCAGGCATAGAGGCACCAGCAAGCCAAGCCACCAGCGTTCCTCGCTGCATGGGGCGAGATGGATCAGCGTTCGGTCCCGTCTGCGCAGGCTGCGACCAACAAGCCGGCTCAGGGTGAGATGGTGCTGCCAGCGGCAGGATTCCTGCTGCAGCAGCGACTTCAGTCGGTTGTGGGCCTGTGCTTCCAACATCGGGGAACCATAAGCAGGATCGACGGCTGAAATCGTGCACCGCAACCCATCGCGCAACATCACGCCGGCTTAAACATGGATGCATGACTGCACAGCCGTCGGCATCTGGCAAAGCGGGCGTGGTCGGTCTCGGACTGATCGGCGGATCGCTTGCGCTGGACCTTCAGGATCTTGGCTGGACCGTTCAGGGGCTGGTCCACCGTCAGACGACGGCCGCTCGGGCGCTGCAACGGGGGCTGGCCCACGCTGTCAGCACGGATCCAGCCTGCCTGAGCTCCTGTGATCTGGTGATCCTGGCGCTGCCGATCCCCCTGTTGCTGAATCCGGATCCCGCTCTGGTGGCTGCTCTGCCAGCGGAAGCGGTCATCACGGATGTGGGATCCGTCAAGCAGCCTGTCCTTGAAGTTTGGCGACACCGCCATCCGCGTTTCGTGGCGAGCCATCCGATGGCAGGCACAGCAGCAGCTGGTGTGGACGCGGGCCAACGCGGGCTGTTCATGCAGCGTCCATGGATTGCAACGCCTGATGCAACAACCGATCCTCAGGCGCTGTCGCTGGTTCATTCCCTGGCAACCAGTCTCGGCAGCCACTGGGTGACAGCTGCGGCGGATCACCACGATCAGGCTGTGGCTCTGATCTCCCATCTCCCGGTGCTCGTCAGCGCAGCGCTGCTCCGCGCAGCGGGTGACGAGCGTGATCCGGCTGTTCGCCAGCTGGCGATGACGCTTGCATCCAGTGGCTTCGCCGACACCAGCCGGGTGGGTGGAGGAAATCCGGATCTCGGCGTGGCGATGGCCTCCAGCAACACCGATGCCGTGCTGCGTGGGCTTGCGGCCTATCGCTGGAGTCTGGAGCAACTGGAGGAGGCGGTCCTCAACGGCAACTGGGCGCAGTTGCAGCAGGAGCTGGAGAGGACCCAGGCTTTGCGACCTTCCTTCCTCACGAAGGCGGATCTCAGCAACGCAGGCTGAACGGCTGGTCGCGCTTGGCCATCAGCTGACGGCAAGCATTCAGGGCAGACAACGTCACTCCTGCAGTGCCTTCGCCTGGATGCAGGCTGTCGCCGCAGAGCCATAGCCCTGACATCGGTGTGCGGCCAGCCAGTCCGAAGGGCCCGAATCGACTCGGGTGCTGTCCCAGACCACCGACCATGCCCCTAGGCCGTCCGGTCCAGCCGGCAAACCCTCTTGGTGTGGCCAGTTCCAGGTGCAGCCAGGCCGAGGCTGGAATCCCAAGCCAACATTCCAGTTCCGCTCGGATGGCCTCCAGAACGTTTTGCTTGCGTTGTTGATAAACAACTTCCGCCAGGTCGCACCACGTCCCCGTTGGGGTGAACACACTGGCGATCAGCGTGGCTTGTCCAGCGGGCGCCCGACCATCACCATCTCGGCTGATCGAGACGAACAGGGATCCAGGCTCCTGACAGCCCCGCTGTAGATGTCCAGGGCAGTCCGCGGGCAGCGCACGGCGATCCACGGCCGCGTAGAGCACAAGGGCGCCGCTCGGCTCCGGAAGATTGTCGAGTCGTCTGCGAAATCCTGCCGGCAAGGGCTCGTCGATCAGGGCAGTCAGGCATTGGGGAGGCAGGCTGCACACCACGTCATCAGCTTGGAAATGAGATCGGGATCCCTTGGGTCCTTCCGTCGTCACCTGCCAGGTCCGGCCCTTTTGCGTCATCCCAACCACTCGCTGACGCAGCTTCAGATCTCCGCCATCCCGCACGATGGCCTGGACCAACTGGTCGCTGAGCACCTGCATGGAGCCATGCAGGTGCCACAGCCCCAAGGGCGCCTGAGCCATCTGCAGCACGGTCGCGCCGTAGAGAGCTGCCGTGCGATCGGCGGGTTCCTGGGAATACAGCTTCAGTTGCAGATCCAGGAAGCGGCGCAGTCGCGCATCTGATCCACAGCCGCAGAGCTGCATCAGATCGGCGATGGTCAGGCCGGCCAGAACACCGGTGGCGACGGTGATCGGCCGCAGGGCCGCGAGAAGTTGGCGCAGATCCCAGGCGTTGCGCGGCGTCACGATGGGGTCGCGGCCGGCGAAGGCCCAGTTGCTGCCGTGGATCGTCTGACAGAGCGTCCAGAACCGAGCGCTGCCGGGAAACTGGCGCTCGCGTTCCTCTTGCCAGCGGATCGGGTCATGCCAGAGGGGAATCGGTGCTGATCCATCAGCGAGATCAACGACGCAGCCCGGATCAAGCAGCTCCGCTGCGGGTGTGTCAATGCCGAGATGGTTCAGCAACCGTGCATGGCTGCCGCCAGGTTCAAGACCTGCCACCTGAGTGGCGCCGACATCAAACGTCCACGGTCCGCGCCGAAAGGTGCCTGCGCAGCCACCCGGCTGGTGATGGGCTTCCAGCAGACAAACCCGGACGCCTTGCCTGGCCAGCAGGGCCGCCGCTGTCAGGCCGGCGATGCCCCCTCCGATCACGATCACACTGCCGGCGGTCAATGGCTTCTCCACTCCGCGGCATGCTGGCAACAGCAATGGAGCCTCGGGGATGAATGAGCATCTACGGGATGCTTTGGTTGCTTCTGATGGTCCCCTCGCAGGGGAGTCGATCGTCGCCGTGGATTCCGTCGGGGGTGGCTGCATCCATCAGGCCTGGCGTCTGAAACTCGAAGACGGCCGGGCGCTCTTTGCCAAGGGGGGCGCCTCCTCGGCGTTGGCTTTGCTCGATGTTGAGGCGGAGGCATTGAAGGCTCTGCATCGGTATGCAGATCCCGATGTGCTGGTTGTTCCACAGCCTTTGGCTGTGCAGGAGCTGAACGGCTGGTCAGTGCTTCTGCTGCCGTGGCTTGATCTGAGGCGAGGGGATCAGGCGGCTCTTGGCCGCGGCCTGGCACTGATGCATCGCAGCAGCGCGGAGGCATCAGACGGCCAATTCGGTTGGCATCGGGATGGTTTCATCGGGGCAGGCCCGCAACCCGGAGGGTGGTGCAACGACTGGGGACGTTGCTTTGTGGACCTGCGTCTGCGACCACAGCTGGAGATGGCCTCGCATTGGGGCATCGCGACGGAACGGATGGAGCGTCTCCTCACAGCGCTCGTTGGCCGCTTGAACGATCACCAAACTCAGCCATCCCTTGTGCATGGCGATCTTTGGGGGGGGAACGCGGGCTGCCTGGGCGATGGCCGCGGAACGGTGTATGACCCAGCCGCCTGGTGGGCTGATAGGGAGGTGGACCTTGCGATGACCCGATTGTTCGGTGGCTTCAGCTCCTCATTTCAAGAGGCTTATGCAGCTGTGCTGCCTCCACGGTCCGGCCATCAGGACCGCTCTGAGATCTACAACCTGTATCACTTGCTGAACCACGCCAATCTGTTTGGCGGTGGATACATCGATCAGTGCCGAGCCGGTCTGAAGAGACTGGCCCGGCAGCTGTTGTGAGCGTCAACCCAGGTATTCCTGACGCAGGGACTGAACCTTCTGAACCAGGGCGTTGCGCTTTTCGCTCGTGGTGAGATTCTTCCAGCTCCACTGCCCGACCACCACGACACCCAGCAGCTCCAGCAGGCCGGGCACCACAGGAAGCAGATTGATGGTGTCAAGAATGCCCTTGATCAGGATCTGGGCAACGATCACGGCAGCGAAGATCCCCACCACCTTGCCGATGCGCCCCATCTGGCTCCAATCGACCTTGTCGAGGGTTTCGTTGACCTTGCTGATCACGTCGCTGTAACGCTCGGAAAACGAAGCCCCCTCGTCCTGAACAGCTGTTGAGCCAGTGCCCACCGCAGTCTCGGTTGGAGCGGCATCCTTCACTTCAGTGGTGGCGTCACTCATGGAACGAAAGAGTTGCAGGACAAGGTCTGCAGAGCGTATCGGTGGCGTGCGGTTCGTGCCATCACTTCTTCGCCTGAATCATCAATGCCTCACGGTTCTCGATCGCACCCTTGCAGCCTCCTCTCCGGAAGAGGGTTGCGGACTGCTGTTGGGGCCGGTCCCCACCTCCTGCCATTGGACCGTCTCCCTGATCTGGGCCTGCTGCAATGTCTGGATCCCCGCCAGCGATCGTCGCTCCTGCTTCGCCCTGGACCCCAGGGAGCAATTGTCTGCTCAGCGCTGGGCTCGTGCGCACCAATTGCGGGTCTTGGGTGTCGCTCACAGTCACCCAGAGCGAGGATCCAACCCTTCAACACGCGATCGAACCTGGGGCATTCCTCGCAGCTTGATGGTGATTCGCAGCGCGGCTGGCGACCATCAGGCCTGGTGGCTGCGGGATGACCGTCGTGTACTGCCCGTGCCGATCAAGGTCTGGGACACTCTGGATGCGCCAGGTTTGCTGCGTTCATGACGTCGACCCCAGCTTTTGAGGGACTGACGCCAGAGGAGCGTGAGCGTTACGCCAGGCATCTGATCCTTCCGGAGGTCGGCCAAGCCGGCCAAATGCGCCTGAAACAGGCATCCGTGCTCTGCGTCGGGAGCGGTGGTCTGGGCTCTCCGTTGCTTCTTTACCTGGCTGCTGCCGGGGTCGGACGGATCGGCATCGTCGATGGAGATGTCGTGGATCGCTCGAATCTTCAGCGCCAGGTGATTCATGGATCGGCGTGGCTGAACCGCTCCAAAGCGCAGTCCGCTGCGTCCCGCATGCACGACCTGAATCCTCATTGTGCGGTGGAGGTGCATGAAGAGATGCTCTCTCTCGAGAACGCTCTGCGGCTGATCTCGGCGTACGACCTCGTCTGTGACGGCACGGACAACTTCCCCAGCCGCTTTCTGATCAATGATGCCTGCGTGCTGCTCAAGAAACCGTTGGTGTATGGCTCGGTGCAGCGGTTTGACGGACAGGCCAGCGTGTTCAACCGCACATCGGACAGCCCGAACTACCGCGATTTGCTGCCAACCCCACCCCCACCCGGTGAAGTTCCCTCCTGTGCAGAAGCTGGTGTGATTGGTGTGATGCCCGGCCTGATCGGCCTGATCCAGGCCACGGAAACGATCAAGTTGATCACTGGCATCGGTGAGCCTCTCGATGGTCGTCTTCTGGTGGTGGATGGGTTGAGGATGCGATTCCGGGAGCTCACCTTGCACCGGGATCCGCACCGTCCGCCGATCAAAAGCCTGGTTGACTATCGGGGTTCTTGCAGCCAGGAGAGCGATCCGATGGAGAGCATCAGTGTCAACGAGCTCAAGGCTCTGCTCGATGCCGATGCCGAAGCTTGTGTTCTCGTTGATGTCCGCAATCCAGCGGAAGCGGAGGTGGCGACGATCCAAGGCAGTCATCTGGTTCCCCTCTCCACGATCGAGAGCGGTGATGCGATCGAGACGGTGCGGACCTTGGCGCAGGGGAGAACGGTGTATGTGCACTGCAAATTGGGCGGTCGCTCGGCACGGGCCGTTCAGGCGCTTTCAGAGCAAGGCATCGTTGCGGTGAATGTGTCGGGAGGGATCGATGCCTGGGCCCAGCAGATTGATCCCGAGATGCCTCGCTACTGAAGGGCTCAGTAATCAACACCACGCTTGAGGTCCACACCCTGCTCGGCGTAGTGCTTGTGGCACACCATCTCCGAGTGAATGCTTGCCAGATCGAAGTAGGCGGGAAGGTTTTTGCAGCGTCCGGTAATGATCACCTCGGTCTCGGCTGGCTTGCGCAGCAGGGTCTGCACGATCGGCTCGACAGGCAGCAGTTCAAGATCAACCGTGGGGTTGAGCTCGTCGAGGATCACGGTTTTGTAGAGACCGCTTGAAATCGCTGCTCTAGCGATCTCCCAGGCCCGTTCAGCTTCCACATAGTCGATTGGTTCCTGCTGACCGCGCCAGACGATCGCGTCACGGCCGGAGCGCAGATGATCCACGAGATGCGGATAGCTTTCCCGCAAAGCCGCTATTGCAGCGTCTTCCGTGTACCCGGTGCCTCCCTTGAGCCACTGCAGGATCAACACCCTGTGGCTCTTGTCCTGGCTGATCCCGCGGCCAATGGCCTGAAGTGCCTTCCCGAGCGCACTGGTGGACTTGCCCTTGCCCTCTCCGGTGTAAATCTCGATTCCGCTGCTCATGTTCATTGGAATCACGCGGTCTTCGTCCAGTCCGGGCCGACGGTGGGCACGCATTTCGGAGTGAAGATCGGCGCCGCGCACCAGAGCCATCGGAGCAGCGCGACCGGTCACGATGATCTCCATCCCCTCAGGACGGCTGGCCAGCGTTCGAACCACATCATCGATGTCGAGCAGACCGAGATCCAGCACGGGATTGAGTTCATCGAGAACCACAACCGAATACAGGGCGCTGGCAATCGCTCCTTTGGCGATGACCCAGCCCCGCTCCGCTTCTTCGCGATCGAACCGGGTGGCTTCCTCGGCCGTGAAATGGTCGGCCCGACCTGTCCGCAGGTGATCGATCAGGTGCGGGAATCCCTGTTGAAGCGCTTCGATCGCTGCATCTTCGTCGTAAGCCCGCCCGGGGCCTTTCAGAAAACGAAGCAGCAGAACCCGGGTGCGGCGCTGCTCACAGATGCCGAGACCAATGGTCCGGAGCACCACACCAAGCGCTGCCTGGCTCTTGCCCTTGCCTTCACCGTCGTAGACATGCAGCTGTCCGTGGCTTCGTTCACGGCTGTCCGCAGCGGTGACAATGCCGATGCTCCGGGGCATGGACGCAGCTCTTACGGTTGGAGCCTAACGACATCCAACTGAATGTCCCGCTGATGTTCCGACTGCAGGAATCACTGCCTTCTGCGGAGAACGACCAGCTGGAGGCGTTGCGTCATTGGTTGGCGAAACCTTCAGGACTCTGTATTGCCTATTCCGGTGGGGTGGACAGTGCGCTTGTTGCTGCCATCGCGTTTGAGCAGCAGGGAGCAAGAGCATTGGCCGTCACGGGTGTCTCGCCCGCCCTGGCGCCTCACCTGCTGGAGGAGGCCCGCCACCAGGCCCGCTGGATCGGGATCCGCCATCGGGAATGCGGGACTGAGGAGTTGCAGGATCCCAGTTACAGCTCCAATCCTGTGGACCGTTGTTACGCCTGCAAGCGTGAACTGCACCGACACTTGAAGCAGGTGATCCCGGAGTCAGGTGATGCCCTCGTGGTGGATGGGGTGAACCTTGATGATCTCGGTGACCACCGCCCAGGCATTCAGGCTGCTCGTGAGGCAGGAGTGCGATCGCCCCTGGCGGAGCTCGGCATCGACAAGGCAACCATCCGAACCCTGTCGAGAGCGCTCGGATTGCCCTGGTGGGATAAGCCAGCTCAACCCTGCCTCGCGTCGCGGTTTCCCTATGGCGAGGCCATCACAGCGGAGCGCCTGAGGCGGGTTGGAGCGGCGGAGGCCTGGCTGATCGCCAACGGGTTCACACGTGTCCGTGTGCGCAGTCAGGGACTGGCTGCACGCATCGAGGTGCCGAAGGCCCAGATCAGGGATCTGCTGAACCTCTCCGAGGGTGGAACTCTTGTGCCGAAGCTGTTGGGGATGGGCTTCACGTCCGTCAGCCTTGATCTGGAAGGCCTGATCAGCGGCAAGTTGAATCGCGGCTGATCCCATCCATCCGCCTCAAGAACGGCTCCCTTCCTGCACAGCCCTCTCAGATCGGCAGGTTCAGCGCCTGGGGTGATCTCGCCTCTGTCACCAGCGCAGCAGGTGTTTCCCTGAGAAAGCTCTTGAGAGAATGCCGGCTGGCTCGAAGTTCTTCCCCCAGGATCCTGCAGGCTTCTTCAGGCATGGTGTGGTCGCCGCAGGTGAACACGTCCACGGCTGCATATCCGTTCTCCGGCCACGTGTGGATCGAGATGTGGGATTCAGCCAGGAGAGCCAGTCCGGTCACTCCCTGGGGCTCGAACCGGTGGGTGATCAGATTCAAAAGAGTGGCACCGGCACGACTCGCAGCGATCGTGATGGTGTCTCTGAGGAATGCTTCGTCGTCGAGTCTGCTTTTGTCGCAGTCGTACAGCTCGAGGATGCAGTGTTTTCCCACCATGTCGGTGGCCGAGGTCGGGGCAGCCGTGTTGGCTTCGTTCGCTTGGGTGTCCCCCCATCCAGGGTTCGGATGCAGGTCAGACAAGGTCTGCTCCATCAGGCCTTTTTCGCAAAAAACAGCACACAAGGTTATCTGACGTTCCCAGCAGGGTTTAGGTCCTGTTCAAACAAAATCTGCGCCTGCTCACGCCAGCCCCCCTCAAAGGCGTCTAGGTGAGTGGCACTGACAAGGCATTGATGGTTTGTTCCAACCGCCTCCAGCAGCAGTTGTTGACGGCGGGGATCCAATTCAGCGAGCACATCATCAAGCAACAGCAGTGGTGGTTCTCCGCAGAGCTTGGTGACCAGTTCCAGCTCCGCCAGTTTCAAGGCGAGCACCAAGGTGCGCTGCTGACCAGCGGACGCGAAACGTCGAGCTGCTGCACCGCTCAGCTCCATGGCGACCTCATCACGGTGAGGGCCAACGCGGCAACTGCCGAGGCGCTCTTCTTCAGGGCGCTGCTGGCGTAACTGCTCTTCGATTGAACGTCGCCAGGGCTCTTCCGCTTCCTGTTGCTCGAGTCGACTGCCAGGTCGGTAGCTCAACTCCAGGCACTCGGCGCCCTGGCTCAGGTGTGCTTGCCAGCGTTGTGCCATTGGGTTGAGACGCTGCACCGCCCTTCGTCGTCGCCGGTGGATCCGGGTGCTCACCAGGGCCATCTGCATGTCGAAGGCGTCCAGCAGGGTGTCGCGTTCCTGGCTGCCGATCTGCATGTTGCGTCGCCAGAACTGACTGCGCTGGCGCAGAAGGCGGTTGTATCGGCTGATCAGATCGGCGTAAACGGGCTCCAGCTGCAGCACGACGCGATCGAGCCACTGTCGTCGGAGGGCCGGTTCACCCCGGACAAGTTCGAGATCGAGAGCGCTGAAGCCAATGCAGCGCAGAGGGCCGATCAGATCCAGCTGTCGCTCCAGGGTCTTGCCGTTGCGGCGTGCCGTTCGTCCGCCGCTGCGACGAAGCTCAAGCTCCAGCCGATCACCGTCTTCGACCAGGGCCTGCAGGATCGCGCGTGGGCTCTCCCACTGGATCATGTCCTTGTCCTGGCTGCAGCGATGGGAGCGGAGCGTTCCAAGCAGCTCCACCGCTTCCAGAAGATTGGACTTGCCGATGCCGTTGGAGCCGATCACCAGCACCCGCGGCTGTGTCAGTTCCAGCTGAAGGTTGCTCTGGTTGCGGAAGCCGTGCAACGACAGCCGTTGAAGCCGCATGGGTGCGTGAGCGGCGTTTGGGTAAGGTACTTGCAACGGGACGGCCGAGCGGTCGATCTCCTGCTGCGGCAATCCGCCGGTCAGTGGGCATGTAGCTCAGTTGGATAGAGCATCAGATTCCGGTTCTGAGGGTCGGGGGTTCGAGTCCCTCCATGCTCGTGTTTCAGTCACTCTCAGGAGCATTCTCCAGAGGCAATCCCATCGCCCGGATTCCGCCGGGATCAATCACAAACCCATTGGCCTCGAGGGCTTCGATGGCCATGCGAGGTGCTGAAACGGACAGGCTGCATCCGGGAAGGTCGCGTCGAAGGATGTGCAGGGCCCGATGCACCAGGACCGTTAAGAGCTGCTGCTGGTCTGGTCCCGGTCGGGCCGAAAGGTTCCAGAGATTGGCGTTGAGTGCTTGATCACTGGTTGCCCTGACGAAACCGACCAGCTCACCGCTTGCTTCCTCGATGATGCTGAGCTGCCAGACGCTGCGTTCAAGGGCCCGTTGCCAGCTCTGTTCAGGATGGGTTGTTTCCTGGCATGAGGCCAGCAGTTTGTTGATCGCTGCTGCCGCTGGTGCTGTGCCTGACTCGAGCCGGTAGCCGTTGGGCAGCCGTGGCGGGATCGATTGCTGGAAAAAGGGGAGCAAAGCGCGCTCAACCGGTGTTACGCATTCCGGCAGCAATGCCATTCAACGTGAGGAGAGCGCCTCGCAGCAGTTCACTGCGGCTGTAAGTGCGGCGGTCTTCATCCACACCGGGTGTCTCACTCATCGGAGGCTGACGGTTCTGATCGCGCAGGCGCTTGAGAAGCGCCACCTGAAGGAATCCCAGGGGAACGATCGTGCGGTTTCGCAGATCGACGGACATCTGCAGGGCCTGATCAGCACCAAGCAGACGTGGTTGTCCGGTGATGTCCAGGACCAGCGATCGGGTGAGCTCGTATTCATCAGCGATCGTCTGGAAGATCCGTTCAAACGCCTCACGGTTCGTCGGTGAACCGAGACTGCTGACGTAGTGGTGGGCGAGGTCGAGATCCACCTTTGAGAGGGTCATCTCCACTTTGGAAATCAGCATGCGGAAGAAGGGCCAGCGTTGATGCAGCCGTCGCAGCAGATCGAGCTGTTCTGGATCGTTCGTCACTTCCGTTGCCAGGGCAGTACCGACGCCGAACCAGCTGGGGAGGAGGAAACGACTCTGCGTCCAGCCGAACACCCATGGGATGGCCCTCAGGCTGGAGAGATCCTTGGCGCCGGATTTGCGTCGGGCTGGCCGGCTTGAGATCTGCAGTTTGCTGATCTCCTCGATCGGAGTGACCTGCTGAAAAAAGGCCACAAGATCGGGATTGTCGTGAACCAGAGCGCGGTAATGCTCTCTGGAACGCCCAGCCAGGCGCCCCATGAGCTGGTTCCAGCTCGGTGTCGCATCCAGCTGGTTGGTTACCAGGCTGTTCTGGACCACAGCCGTGGTCATGGTCTCGAGGTTGTAAAGCGCCAGTTCCGGCAGGCTGTATTTGGAGGCCAGAACCTCCCCCTGCTCGGTGATCTTGATGCGGCCCTGAAGTGTTCCACTCGGTTGGGCGAGGATGGCTTGATAGGCCGGACCACCCCCTCGGCTGACGGAACCGCCGCGCCCGTGGAAGAGCCGCAGAGCCACGCCATGGCGGCTTGCAAGTTCCTGAAGAGCCATCTGGGCCTGATGGATTTCCCAGTTGCTGGATAAGAAGCCGGAGTCTTTGTTGCTGTCGGAGTAGCCGAGCATCAGCTCCTGTAACGGCTGACGCTGACGACCCACCACAGGAAGCAGTTGTCGGTAGAGCGTCGACTGGAACAGCTCCTCCATCACTGCAGGGGCCCGCTGCAAATCCTCAACCGTTTCGAACAGAGGCACCACCAGCAGCGAGGCCCGATGGGCCGTTGG
>MDTB01181780.1_pt1 | contig 16498 bp, 18 predicted proteins | sample 811161 | NCBI WGS metagenome assembly MDTB01 (sample SAMN05326650, study PRJNA326480) | marine metagenome | isolation source: seawater | place: Mediterranean Sea | collected 2009 | reverse complement strand
TTTTTTGTCGTTGCTTTTTTTAACATCAATAAATTTAAATTTTGAAAGTTTCTTTTTACTAAATTTGTCTAAATTTGGTTCGCAGATTATAAGTTTTTTTCTCAATTTCTTATTGAAAAGATTGCAAATCATTAATTGGGGAGATCCCCTTAAATCATCAGAGTTTTTTTTGTATGTGAGACCTAAAACTAATATTTTTTTTTTATAATTATAATTACTTTTTTTTAAATATTTAGAAATTGAACTTACAACTTCCTTGGGTCTGCGATCATTAATTTGGCCTGCTAATTTTATAAACTTAGTATTTAGGCCATGCTGTTTTGCTTTCCAAGTGAGGTAATATGGATCAACAGGAATACAGTGACCTCCAACTCCTGGACCAGGATAAAATGGGTTGTAACCAAAAGGTTTAGTCTTAGCAGCTTCAATCGCTTCATAAATATTTATATTCAATTTTCTGCAAATTGAAGCTAATTCATTAATTAAACCAATATTTACAGATCTGTATATATTTTCTAACAATTTTGTAAATTCAGCAGTTTTAATTGTACTAACACTAAAAACTTTATTGGATACTTTTTCATATAATTTTTTTGTTAGATTTAAACAGTTTGGAGTTTCACCTGAAACTACTTTTGGTAAATTTCCTTTTAAAATAGAAAATTTTTTATTACCTGGGTCTTCTCTCTCAGGGGAATATCCAAGAAAAATATCTTTACCAATATTTAAATTTTTATTTTTGAAAAGTTTAATGAAATATTCCTCACATGTTCCAGGATATGTAGTACATTCTAAAATTATTAATGTATTTCTACTGACAAATTTTTCGACTTTCTTTACAACATCCTTTACATAAAACATATCTGGACTTTTGTTTTTTGTGATAGGAGTAGGAACACATATAATTATTACATCAGAATTTTTAATAAATTTAAAATTATTCATTGGAAAAAATGTTTTCCTATTTTTTCTTAATTCTGAGTCATTTACTGTAGAGATATAACTTTTATTTTTTTTTAATTTTTGTATTTTATTTAGATTACTGTCTAAACCTTGAACTTTAAATTTTAAATTAGCAAATCTTAATGCAAGAGGTAAACCTATATATCCTAATCCTATAACTGATATTAAGATTTTTTTGTTTTGGATTTTTGTCAATAGGTTTTTATAATTTTTCATAACTCCAAAAATTCTCTATTTTTTTAATTGTTTTAATTATATTATACTTTGAAGTATTAACTTTGAGATCACAATTTTTTTTATTGAAATAAATTTTTTGTTTCTTAAGCTTTTCCAATAAATCAGGCTTATTTCTTTTTAATCTTTTTAATCTGTCTTTGCGTGAACAATAAAGGTGAATTTTAAAAAAATTAATTTTTTTTTGTTTTGGAAATTTTAGTTGAATAGATGGCATGCCAGTTACACTTGATATGATAACAAAATATTTACGTCTGTAATATTTTAATGCATATTGATATTTTTTTTCTCCAACATATTTTCTTGATTTTGAGTCGTATTTGTAATTTTTAATAATATTTCTAAAATAGTCACCGTCAATAACTTTTATTTTTTTTAATCCTCTCTTCTTTAAACTTAATTTTAGTTTATTTGATATGGTAGTTTTTCCACTACCTTGTAAACCAAATATTATACAAATTGCAGGAATTTTAAATTTCATTAATTCTTGATATGTTATGAGGTAAAATTTCTAATTATTTTTTTAAAATCTTTTGGCCTTGGAATTTTTTTAATTTTTGTCCCTACTTTAATTTTCACATGTAAAAAACTTGGTCCTTTTTTTTTCAAAAAATTCTTTATTGTAGTATCAATTTTTTTCGGACTCTTAAGTTCATTGTAGTTTTTAAAACCAAAACTTGTGGCCAATTGTTTTGTATTCGGATTTAAATTTATTTTTTGGCCACCAATTGACTCATGGGAATTATTATCTACTAAAATATATTTTAGTTTTTTTAATTTAAATTTTTTTAACAAAACAAAACTTCCAAGATGCATTAAAAATGATCCATCTCCATCTAAACAAATAGTTGTATTTTTTTTGTTAAATGCTTGATGTGCTATTGATATTGGTAGTGTATGTCCCATACCCCCTACGACTAAAAAATCTGAGCCATTTCTTAGTTTAGAATTTTCTCTTATATAAAATAGTTCTCTTGAGTTAAATCCCACTGAAGATATTATTTTAGTATTTTTTTTTATATTTTTAAGCAAATTATATAGAAAATCGAATCTTAATATTTTATTTGGATTTTTAATCTTAGTTTCAATTTTAGAAAAAGTATTTTTCTTAATTATTATTGCAACTCTCATTGATTTTTTTTTAGCAAGATTTATTAATTTTTTAACTTTTGAAAAATCTTTTTCAGTGTTAAGGATTAAGTATTTAACTTCAAATTTTTTAAGAGTATTTAATAAAGATTTTCCTTGAATAACATGTTGTTTTTCATCTTTTAAATTTGGTGCTCCCCTCCATCCAATTAAAAAAATTGCAGGTATGTTGTAAACATACTTGCTCATTAAATTTGTTAGTGGATCTGTGGCATTACCTAGGCCCGAATTTTGAAAATAAATACATGGTAATTTCAATGATGAAAGATAATAGCCAATTCCAAGCGATACGGCATGGCCCTCATTCGGTGCAATATGATTATAAATTTTTTTCCTTAAAGACAATTCATTACATACCTCATTTGTGCAACTATCCGGAACGCCTGAAAAAAAATTTATTTTGTTATTAATCAGCAGGTTGACAAATTTTTTTGTATTTATCATTTCTAATCTGGTTTAACTTGAAGAATGTCTTTAATAGAAGTCATATTGCTTTCTGCTTCAAATGATCTCTTGCTTCTTAAAATAGACTCTGCAGTTTTTTTCATTGCTAAATAAGAAGTTCTAAGCATATGGTTTGCATAAATAACTACGCTAAAATTATTTTTTATCAAATCTTTTTCAAATGTCTTTGAATATGTTGATGGCACTGCTACTAGTGGAATAAAAAATTTACTTTTTTTAAATTTCTTTGAAAATTTAAAAATTTGTTTGGGGTTTTTATCTTTGCTGTGTATTAATATTAAATCTGAACCATTTTTAGAGTAAGCTATAGCTCTCTTTAAAGCATCATTAATACCTTTTCCCAAAATTAAACTTTCAATTCTAGAAATAATTAGAAAATCTTTGGATTTTCTAATTTTCGATATTGTTTTAATTTTATTTGAAAAAGTTGATATTGTATCCTGTTTTGATCCTTTTTGATTTTGATATAAAGAATTTTTCTTCATACCGATTTTATCTTCAATAACAATTGCTGAAACTCCTTGTCTCTCTAAAGAAGGAATTAAATAATTAAGATGTTCGATATTACCACCATTGTCAGCATCAAAAAGTATTGGTTTGCTAGTAGACGATAATAAATCAGTAAGGCCATTAACTCTAGTTTCCAAAGAAACTGATTGATTATCAGGTTTACATCTTATTAAAGACTCCGTTAGACTTGATGACCAAAAAGCATCGTATTCATTTATTTTTCCATTTTTATTAATACTAATACTTTCTGCTAGTGCTCCAGCTAGAGGACTATGTGTTTCAAGAACTCTTACTATTGATTTAGCTTCTACTAATCTTTTTAACAAACTTATCCTATTAAACTTGGAAGCCTTATTATTAATTTTTTCTTTAATGCTACTTGAAGATATTTCTTTGGTATAAGGAAACTCAACCAATTTTCCAGACCATTGTTTTAAAACCTTAATAACTTCTTCTCTTCTCCATTTAAATACACCTGTTTTCCAATCATCTCCATGAACAACAAATTTGGGCTTGAGTTTTTTAAGGTTCTTTACATAACTGCTCGTTTCTTGTGGAACAATCCTATCTACAAGTTTTATATTTCTAATTATAACTTTTCTTTGATTAAAATTTAAGATTGGTAAACTTTTGGTTTCAGCAATTGCTTTATCGGTTAATAAACCAACTGTCACTTTTCCCAACTTTGAGGCTCTTTTTAAAATATTGATATGACCTTCGTGTAAAAGATCTGCAGATAAAGCTACGTAAACTTCTGTTTTCATTGGATTAATTTAAATTGTTTATGAACTTTAATAACTTATAATCTTTTGGAGTGTCAACTTCTTTCCAAAATAAATTTTTTATACTTTTGTAATTTACTTTAATTTTAGAATTTTTAATAATGTCATTTAAAACTTTCGTGTAGTAATCTTTTTTATTATTTTTGTCTTTAATTAAATACTTGCTTAAAACACTTGATCCTAGTGAAGAGAATTTTGCTACTCCGATGAAATTTCCATCTGCTTTTTTAACATCAATTTGATTTCCTATTTCAGAAACCTTATTTTTTTTAAATTTAACCCTCATTGTATCTTTAAGAATATTTCCTTTTTTGATTGATAATAGAATATCTTTATTAGCTGAAATTAAATCTTTAATAATTTTTGAATCAAATACTATATCTGCGAATAAACATATAACGTTACCTTTCAATAAATGTTTTACTGAAAGAAGAGTTTGTAAATTATTAGAATTATAATATTTTTTGAAATGTATTGTTTTAACATTTTCTAATTTTTTTATTTTTAATAAATTACTTTTATATCCAGTTACAATTGTGATATCTCTAATTTTATTTTCTTTTAGAATCCTGCAAATTCTTTCAATTATCATTTCTCCATTGCTTAATTTTATCAAACATTTAGGCTTATTATGTATCTTTTTTAATCTACTGCCTTTACCTGCGGCTAAAATTATTGCTTTCATTTATAAAATTTAACCAGACCAGAAAGAACTTGGTGTTCTCCAATTTTTTCCGTATAGGTTTTTAAGTAATTGAAGATGATTATTTGGGATTCTAAACTCTAAATTTTTTATAAAGATTTTATTTGATTTTAAAAAAAAGGCCTCTTTCCTAAATCGTTTTTTTATAATATCCCTGTAACCTCCGTTAGTTTTATACAAAAATAAAAATGAATATCTGGGTGATTCTACTTTCTTATTTAAATATTTAGAATTTGTTACATAAAAATGTTTATATATTTTATTTTTATATTTTGAAGGTGTTTTGTATTTAATTATAAAATTTTTATTTGTTAAATATTTTAAAACTTTTTTATAATCTTCTAATTTTAAACCAAGTTCAAAGTCGGAAAAGGAGGCAAGTTTTTTATCTCTAATTAAAGATAATAGACCAGAATAATCACAAACGTACCAAATATTTAATTTCTTAAAACCTAAAATAATTTTTTTAAAAAGTTTAACTGCGGTCTTTTCTCTTATTTTTCTAATTGAAGCATTTGGTCTTAATTCAATATTATTAAATATTTTTATTTGATTATTTTTATAGCCTAATTTGATTAATTGCGTTTTCAATTTTTTAATATCTCTTCCGGCTAAGGCAATAAAATCAAAAGTAGTTTGTTTTAAAAAAGTTGGTTTAATAATTTTAGTGCCAAATAAACTTTTATGTTTTGAAAAATTGTCAAAGAAATATAGAATTTTATTATTTTTAAATAATTTTCTATAAATTGATCTTCCGTAGTAACCACAAGTAAATATAATTATTTTCTTTTTTTTTATAGAATTTATATTTTTTTTTTTATTGCTCATTCAAACTAAATATTAAAACCAATATTTTTTAAAAATTTATAATTCTTTTTACATTTATGATCGAATATCATAAATGGGCTGATATATTTTTTTTTCAATTTCACAATTTTATTATGATCTGCATTTTGTAAGTTTGACAAGATTCTAAAAATTTCTTTTTTTGATGGTTTAGAGGTCCAAAAAGGACCTGTGGGTTTTATACTTGTTAAAGAGTCAACGTAGTCTAATTTTAAAATATCTTTATTTTTTATAGGTGTAACATTTCGTATAATTGCTACTTTGTTATTACGTGAAAAAAGTTCATATGAAAAGGTTGAATTAAAAGAGATAAAAAAACTGAAATCTTTAGAAATATTGTAGCTATCAATAAAATTTTTTTTTATTAAAAAAATGAAATTTTTTTTCCCCAATAGTTCCTCATAATATTTTTTTTCTAATTGCAAAAATTGTTTTTGATCTAAACTAGACCAAGATAAAATATATAATTTTAATTTTTTAGAATTACAAAAATTTAAGGCATCAATTAAAGTTCTATTAATAAATTTTAATTTTTTATCATTAAAATATTTAGAATATAAATGCGGCCTAAAGCTTGATATAAATACTAATGATTTGGATGAATGTTTGTTTTTTGGTGTATAAAAATTATTCTTAATAGATCCAAGCAATTTAAATTTTGTATTTAAAAATTGAGAATAATAGTGCTTAACATTTTTTCCAAATATACAAACATAGTCTACGAAGTCCTTATTTTTTATTTTTATAGTCTTTCTCTGGTCCAAAAACTTTTTGCTTCTTAATTGATGTTGAAAAACAACAAACTTTTTTCCTGAAAATATTTTTTTAAATTTATATATGTTTGTATCGTAATCAGTAAAGGTAATTATTATTTTAGGGTTAATCAATTTTATTACATTTAAAGCGTATGCTTGACTAAATCTAAAATGTTTATATTTTTTAAAATAAAAGAAAAGTGTCCAAATTAATATAAAGAAACTTACTTTTGAGCCTTTTTCATAAATTCTTGTAAACAAAAAAAAAGTTTGTTTTTTTTTAAAAAAATTTGAATAATATTTACCTGTGTGCCCATCATAAATTAAAATTTTTTTATTTTGAAAAAACGAAAAACTAAAACTTAAATTTTTTAAAAGTTGAAATATTTTAAAGAATTTTTGTTTCACTAGTTATAATTGGGTTAAAATAATAAGATAAAAAATTTGAAGTTTATTAATTTTCCATAGCTCCGCACTACGCAAAAATTAATTTTTACAGTTTATATTCATTATTTTTTTACTCAGAACAAAGATAATATTTGCTCTTCTTAACTTTAAATTTAAAATTTTTATCTTCAAAAGTATCAAAAGTTTTTCCTTCTGAAATTAAAGTAAAAATCTTGTCACTAAATGGTCCATTAAGAAACTTGAATCTTTTTGTATTGAGTATTCTAAAAAAATCTCCTGTTATAAAACCTTTTTCATCCTCACTTGATTTACATCTATTAATAAAATTAATAATTTCATTTTGCATTATGAACGATTCTGCAAATAACTTTTTTAACCCTTTACAAAATCTTAAAATATTAACAGTTTTGTTATTAAATTTTTCACACTTAAAAAATGCATAATTACCCAAAAGATTTGTTTCTTTTTGTGAAATTTTATTGCCAATTCTTTTTTCATTTTTTAATTTTGGAATATAAAATTCAATTTTTCCGCCAATTTTTTTTTCAGCCTCTTCTTTAAAAAAATTTAAATTATTTATTTTAACAACAAGCCAGCTCATTTAATATTTTTTTTTAGTTTTTTATACTCTTTTTGAAGTTCTTCGTATTCGACCATTTTTCGTCGCATAAATTTGTAAGTAATTTCAGTTTTAGCTTTAATTCCTTTTGGAGTAAGCAAGTATATATAATTAAGTTTGTTAGGATTTTTTTGAAAATTTTTGATTTTTATCAACCCTTTTTTTTTAAGTTCTTTTAGGCAATAGTTTATTTTTCCTAAACTAAAACCTATTCTAGAAGCTAATATCCTTTGATTTGCATTAGATGTATTATCGAGCTTTCTTAACAACTCGAATAAGTCATTTTCATTCTTGGTTTTAGGTTTTGGCTTCATTTTGTTCAAAACATGAACATAATAAGTAATATTTTCCTGATGTAAATCAAAAAACTTATATATTGTTCAAAATTTGAACTATAATTAAAACTCTAACAATATATGGTAAAATTTGATTCAAATCCCCTAGAATATATGCTCTATAAATCTAATTTTGTTCATAATTTGAACAGGCATAAATTTTAAGTTATAAGATGTCTTCCATGAAAGCTAAAAATTTAATAGTAATTTTACAAGCTCGATGTAGTTCAAGTAGACTGCCAGGTAAAATTTTAAAAAAGATATGTGGAATACCTATAGTTCTTCTATGTGTTAAAAGACTTTCAAATAAAGGAGCAAAAGTTATTGTTGCTACATCTAATCATAAAACTGATGACAAATTAGAAGAAATATTAATTAAAAATAAAATAGATTATTTTAGAGGAAGTTTAAAAAATGTATTATCTAGATATCAATTTTTAGCCAGAAGATTAAATAAAAGCGATTACATCATAAGAGCAACTGCTGATAACACTTTTCCTGATGGAAATATGGTTTCAATGCTTTTAAATCATGTTAAGAAACTTAAAACTGACTATTATGGTATAGATCATAAAATCCATAATTTACCTAAAGGATTTAGTTTAGAAATTTTTACTGCTAAAAGAATACTAAGTTTAAAACATAACTTAAAAAAAGAAGACAAAGAACACGTAACTTTGGCAATATATAAGAATAAAAAAAAATATTCAAAACCAATACCGTTAAAAAAATTACATATTGCTAAAAATTTTTCTAATTTGAATGTAAGTGTTGATACAAAAAAAGATTTTAAATTGGTTAAGAAAATTTTCTCAAGATACAAGGATCCAATAAAAATCTCATATAAATCTCTCTTAAACTTTTTATAAATAAAAATTAAAATTTATTTTTTTTTGAATAACAGTAATTCTGAATTGAAATTATCGTATGTTTTAAAACCATAAGGCCTAACGTTGCTATTTACTAATACATAGTTAGTTTTTAAGAATTTTATATAATCATTTTTTTTTATTTGCTTTAATACACCATGTATTTTGGTTGATTTAATTTGTTTACCCTCTTTAAGGTTTCTTAGCAGTATAAATTTTGGAGATAGTCTATTAATATGATAAATATAATTCTTAACTACTTTTGGTTCCATTTCTTGAAATGATATAAAATTTACAAATATATCTATTTTTCCAACTAATCTTTCTATTTGCCACGAGCATAAACAAGTAATTTTTTTTTTTAATTTATATAAATTTATCTTGTTTTTGTATCTATTGTTCAAATAGCTTTCGACGTTTTTTTTTCCAAAATTTTTTGTTAAATAGTATTCCGAAACTAATGATAAAGGTGGAATATCAATATTAATATATTTGATTTTTTTTATTTTAGAATGAAATAGAATCTCTCCGAGAGTTCCATAACCTCCACCAATTTCTAGGAAAGTTTTTGGGACAAAATTTTTAATATTTTTTTTAAGAAAAACCAATCCAAGTAAATAATTAAGAGATGAACGACTATAATATTTTTTATCAAAATAAAAATGCTCTATAGGCTTTCCAATTTTGCTCTCGCTATATTTGTGCAGTTGCGGTAATTTTTCTTTATCATCAGCAGCAATAAAAGTCTTGTAATCACTTAATGCTTCTAAGTTACCGGATAACAAGTTTTCAAAATAATATTTAAATTTTTTTGAATTTTTTTTTGAATATTTCCTAATAACTTTAATATTTTTTTCTCCAAAAAAATTATAAAGTGGAACAAAAAAATTGGTTGATAAAGTTTGTCTTCTAAAATTAATTAACCCCTTGTGTCTAAATATTTCAGTAAATTTATTACTAATTTTTTTCCAAAATATAGTAGGATGATAAATTTTATCCTGGGCCTTTAAATCTTGAGTAACTAAAACTAGTTTTTTTTTAATTTCATTTGTTCTCATGATAGAAATTGAATTATTATTATTAAAATACTTTGTATTTTTTAAGTATCTCTCTGCCTTTTTTGTAAGAGCTAAATTCTACGATATCATCAGTTTCTATACTTATTTTAAACTCCTCCTCTAAACCAGACATTAGTGTCATATGACCAATTGAATCCCACTCGGGTATATCGTTATATTTCAATTCATCATTTACTTTAGACTCATCAATTGAAAGTGATTTTGAAAATACTTTACGATATTTTTCAAGATTGCTCATTTATTTTGATAGTTTTTAAGAATGGTTTCTACAATGTTCTCTGAAGAGAGTCCATGTTTTTTTTGAAGATACTCATAACTACCTCCGTTACTGTAAGCATCCTGTAAACCTAATCTTATAAACTTCACAGAATTTTTTAAACTTGATTGATGTTCTGCGATAGCACTACCGAGCCCTCCAATTATATTGTGTTCTTCAACTGAAAAAATCATTTTTGTATTATTGGCATCTTCAATTACTTTTTTATCAATTGGTTTAATTGTATGAATATTTATAACTCTTGCTGAGATTTTTTTTTCACTCAAAATTTCAGCAGCTTTTAAAGAATTATGGACCATTCTTCCTGTGGAAAAAATCGTGATATCATTTCCTTCTCTCAGTTTGATAGCTTTACCTATTTCAAAATTATAATCTTCACTATATACAATAGGATTGTTTGCTGTACCTGTAAGTCTAATATAAACAGACCCTTTACTTTTTAATGAGTGTTGTAAACATTTTACAGTTTCCAAACAATCTGCTGGCGATAAAATTGTTATATTTGGTATAGTTCTTAAAATCCCTATATCCTCAATACAGCAATGTGTATAGCCTAAGTTACCTAAGGCTAGACCACTAGCTAATCCTACTAAGGTTACTTTATGTTTCATATATCCTAAATTAATTTTAATTTGCTCGCAGCAACGTATAGTCTGAAATGGAGCAAATGTTGTTGTAACAACATTAAAATTTTCTGCTGACAAACCTGTAGCTACACCAATCATATTTTGCTCAGATATACCCAATTCAACATATTTTTCTGGTTGCAGTTTTCTAAATCTATCTAATCCTGCAGATGTAGAAACATCGCTGCTTAAAACAATTAAGTCTTTCATGTCTTTGGAGATTTCTAAGAGAGCCATACCAAAAGTTGCTCTTGATCCAATAGTAGACCATATTTTTATTTTTTTTTGATCAATTATCATCAGTATTTTCTAATTCTTTTTTTGCTTTTTCATATAATGCTTTTGTCATAACAGCATGATGCCAATTATTATCATTCTCGGAAAAAGAAAAACCTTTTCCTTTAATAGTGTTTGCTACAATCAAATTTGGAATTCCTTCTTTTTTATCTGCAGTAAAAAAATTTAATAATTCATTAATATTGTGACCATTTAATTCTTTGACATTCCATCCAAAACTTAACCATTTTTCACTTAAGTTTTCAGTTTTCATAATGTCATTAGTAGAGCCAGTTTGTTGAAGATTATTTTTGTCTATTATTACATAGAGATTATCTAATTTAAAATTTGGCGCAGCCAATGCTCCTTCCCATATTGATCCCTCATTACACTCTCCATCACCAACAATTACATAGGTTTTATTTAATTTTTTTCTCCTTTTAGCTGCTAGAGCCAAGCCAATTCCTATAGATAATCCTATACCCAAAGATCCAGTTGAAAACTCGATTCCATATTTTATATTTTTAACTGGATGACCTGATAGTTTACTTCCGTCTTTTTCAAAAGTTTTTAATTCTTCATTAGATATATAGCCTACTTCAGAAAGAGCAGCATAATAGGCTAAGCATGCATGTCCTTTACTTAAAATAAATCTATCTCTATCACTCCATTCTGGGTTTTTTTTGTCAATTTTCATTTGATAAGAGAAAAGTGTTGAAATAATTTCTACTATAGATAAAGCACCACCAAAATGTGAGCTATTAGAACCTGCCTCATATGCCATATCCAAAATTTTAGATCTGACATTTTTAGAAAATGATTTAATAGAACTTGCTTCTTTAGAAAAATCTGTTTTCATTACATTCCACCATCAACCCTGATAACTTGACCTGTTATATAGGATGACAATTCAGATGAAAGAAAAAGAATTACATTAGCAATTTCTTCTGGTCTAGCTATTCTGTTTAAAGATGTACTATCTTTCAATTTCGAAATTAAATTTTCAGGTGTATTTTTTTTTAGCATCTCTGTTTCAGTAATGCCTGGAGCAATAGAATTAACCCTGATATTCTTAATTCCTAATTCTCTTGATAGTACTTTTGATTGAGTAATTAAAGCTGCCTTGCTTGATGCATAAGCATTTCTACCTTGATTTCCATCTATAGCCGCAGTTGATGATACAAAAACTATACTGCCACCATTTTTATTTCTTGTCATTAATTTTAATATATGTTGCGTAAAAAGAACTTGTGAAAATACATTTACTTGAAAAATTTTCTTCAAATCTTTCTGAGTTGTCATTTGAAATAATGAAGTTTGAATAGTTGCAGCATTATTAATTAAAATATCAATTTTGTCAGCCTGACTCGTAATTGAGCTCGCTGCTTCTTTGACTTTGCTCTCTTCTTCTAAATCCAAATTAATCGGGACAATTTTTGTATTATTGCTGACCTCTAAATCTCTACAATATTTTTTAAAATCTTCATCTAAAGATCTAACACAAGCAAATACATTAGCTCCATTTTTTGAGAAAGTTTTAAGAACTTCTTTTCCTATGCCTTTATTGCAGCCTGTAATGACCGCATTTTTATTTTGTAATAACATTATTTAACAAAGTCTTCTCTAGAAAAGATATCTTTTGCTAAAGCTGGCTTGAATATAGTTTGACCACTTTTTGTCATAAATTTTTTTATAAACTCCTTATCTTCTCCAGCTAAGCATAGATCGCTATGGTTTCTAAAATATTTTATACTAAAACCATAATCCACTATTTCCTTTAAAGATTTTTCAAAAATATTTCCAATTTTAATATGTACGTAGGGGCAAACTAAAACATCGCCGATAGGTGTAACATAAAGTCGGTTTACTGTGGTACAGCCAAGAATTTTTTCATGATTACGGTCAAAAGGATTCCAAATATTTCTTACTAAATTTTTATATTCTTTTCTTATTTTCCTTAAGTACTCCCTATCTTTATCATCACATATAATGTCTGTCATTTTTTGCCACATACCTGAAGGCACTGCTACATTGAGAAGAGTTCTATACTTTTTGTTTTTTGAATAATCTAATAACTGTTTAAAGTGTTCAGTATTTGCATTGTAATGACCAACAGTTATATTTAAGTAAGGATCCATACCAGCTTCTTTGACGTGTTCTAAGCCCTCAATAGCTCTCCTCCAAGAATCTTTTCTTCCTCTGATTTCGTCATGGATTTTTTCATCCATGCTATCGATACTTACTGATACTCTGCTAACTTTGTGTTCGGCTAATTTTTTTGCCATCGCCTTATCTAAATAATATCCATTAGTTGTTAAGTATAAATAAAATCTTTCAGGTTTTATTGCTTCTAAAACAGAAAATAATTTTTTGGGTTGTAGTAGAAGTTCGCCACCCTGCAAATCAAACTCAAAATATCCAAGCTCATCAGCATCATCTGCCAGTTTTTTGATTGCTCCTAAATCTAAATATTCTTTTACGTGATCCCCTTTTGGTGAGTTTGTAAAGCAATACTTACACCTTAGATTACATGCGTTATTAAAATTTAAATCAATGCCTCTAGTTTTTGTACCAACTTTTCCATCATTTTTTTGAACATAGTCATAAAAATCTTTAAGTTTTTTTACAAGCCTTGGTTTATTTAGTAGTGAAGATGCTATTGGCATAATATTTTTAATTATTCTTTTAAATTATACTTTTTAATTTCTTCTGGCAATATTAAGTTAAAGTCGGCTTTACAGGCAATTTGATTTTCTATTAGGCCAACCCCCTCACAAGATGCCATACCTCTTTTAAAACTTTTAACGTTTGTTTTTATATAGAGTCTTGTATTAGGCACAATTTTTTTTATAAATTTTAAATTATTCGCAGAAGTTAGATAAACTATTTTTCCTTTATTATTTGGCAAAGTTAGAATTGAAAGAGCACACATTTGTACAAGAGCCTCTATCTGTAACATGCCTGGAACATTTGGATCACTTGGCCAATGCACCTTAAAAAACCACTCATCAGATTTAAAATCTTTATAACCAGCTGATGATTTTCCCGGGATAATTTCGGTTGCATAATCAATCATCAAATATGGTTCTCTATTCTGCTGATAAGAATATATTCCTTTTTTATCTAAAGATATTGATTTCATCTCACTACTACTTCCCTAGATAAAATTTTATTTAAGTCATATCCATCCCAAATTAAATCAATATCTAATGCTTGGCCTACAGGTACAAATCTATCAATTCCACTTAATTTATTTTTTTTCATAAAATTTAAAAAATGATTCTTATCAAAACCAAAATAGGTAGCAGTTTGAAATTTTTTATTAATAAAATCACTAATTTTGTTTATATCATTTATTTCAAATTCATAAAAAAAACCCCATTTACCTCTTAAATTTGTAATTTGATTATTAAGTTTTTTTAATGAGATTGTATAAATTGATTTATTAAAAATTTTGTAACTTTTAATTAAATTATCATTTTCTAAAAAATTTGAACAAAGATTATTATAATTATCAATTGATGAGATCTCTGGTGGCTTATATTTTTTAGATATGTAGTTAGATAAATTTTTCCAGAAAATTTTCTTAGCTTTTACAGATTCAGTTTTTGTCCAAAAAATTATTTGGGGTGATGAACAAGCGTTTTGATCAACAGCAAAAGTATCATTATAAAATTTTTCAACTAAAGATTTCAGTCCCTGATTATTTAAATTTGCTATTTTATTTGAATTTAATAGACAGATTGAGTATCTATCTGCAAAAGGTATGTCGATTGCCCTTTCCTTAATTGGAAATTTTCTAAGTTGATTTATTGTTTGGTCTCCTCCCCAAAGGATACGTGCATCACAAGCAGAAGAGAGTTTCATCGTAAGCTGATCATTTTGAGAGTATCTCACTATTGTTATCATATCTCTCAAAAAAGAATACTTTTTCAACAAAAGTAATTCATTTATTGCTTTGGTAATAATTTTCACCTGATCAAATTTTTTTGATGGAACTTTAATAATATTTAAATTTCCAGTGATTAAACCAAAAACAAGTGAATATGCAAAATTTGTAGGTATATTAGATGGAGTTACATGAAACACTATACCTAAACCTAATCTTAATGATTTATTTGAATATTTCTTTTTAAAATTCTTTAAATTGTTTTTTCTACAAAAAAAAGCAAATGTTCTTACATCAGAAAAATTTTTTGTTTCTTTTTTTTTTGTCAATGAATTTGCTAGATCAGAAATAAAATTTAAAACTTTTTCATTATAAATATCTAAACATTTAAATTTTAAATTAAAATTTTTTCCAACTAAAAATTCTACATTATTAAATTTATTAATCATATAAAGTTACTACATCCCCTTAATTCTGCCTTAGGCACACGACCGTGGACAAGAAATTTTGTATTTGAGATATTTCCACAATTACAATTTCTATCAGTAACAACTTCGCCAATATCTTCAGTTAAAATATTATGTCCTGGATAGCTTGATGGCAATATTGAAATTAATTGTATGAAACCTTTTTCACCAGATTTGACGATATTAAAGTTTTTATCTCTTATCAGAACATGAGAGTAATCTGTTGTTAAGAAATAACCACATTTACACTCAAAAAAAATAGATCCAGTCTGCTCTACAAGACCATAATAATTAATTATATTTTCTTCTTGTAATCCCAGCTTACTCGATATTAAATTTTTGAACTTTTTATTATTAATTTTTTTATTTTCTAAATTTTTCCACCCTCCTCCATGAATAAGAATTGCATTTGAAAATAAATTTTGTTCGATTTTATCTTCAGAAAATTTCTCATATAAATTTACGAAAATATTTGACGTAAAACCAAAAATTAAAAATTTTTTATTTTTGTTGCCTTTTAAAAAATTATTTAATTTTAAAAAATCAATTTCACCATTATTATTCAACAAAAATATTAAATTTTTAGCAAAGATTGAAAATCCACTTAATGCTGCTCTTTTCGCGTTAAATTCTTTATTGTTTGAAAACTGCAAATTTTTATCCACAACAATCATAGGGAGTCTCTCATTACCAATTTTACTTTTAATTATTTTTTCCAAAACTTTTATCTGGTTTGATGCATTTAGTTTATCAAGATAAATTTTAGAAGTCTTTGCGCCTGTTGTACCAGATGAGTAAATAGTTTTAAAAATTTCAGTTTCCTTCATGCTTATTAAGTCAAAATTTTTAAATAACCTGGCTGGTAAAAATGGTAACTGCTCTATCGATCTAAATTTGTCAGGATTATAATTTAGTCCATCTAAAATTTTTTTATAATTAAATGACTTAGTGTAATGATATTTTGTAAGTTTATTTATTATATTTGTTAATATATTAATATTATAACTATTACTATCATTCCTAGTTTGCATTTTATTTAATTCGATTAGTGGGTTCATAATAATATCTATTTATATTTTATTTTTAAATTTTTTGTCATTGGAAATTGATTAACTTTTTTTATAGAAAAAACATTTGGATGTAATGATAACTTACCAGATATATACTTAATTAAATTAAAATTGGTAATGAGAGACTCCCTATGATTGTTGTGGATAAAAATTTGCAGTTTTCAAACAATAAAGAA
>MDTB01062962.1_pt1 | contig 16498 bp, 18 predicted proteins | sample 811161 | NCBI WGS metagenome assembly MDTB01 (sample SAMN05326650, study PRJNA326480) | marine metagenome | isolation source: seawater | place: Mediterranean Sea | collected 2009 | reverse complement strand
TTTAAACCTGGTAATATATTACCACGACGAGGACATGCCTGAGGTAAATCTTGTGATGTATTACTAACTGTCTGCTGTACTAATGCTTGACCTTTACCTGGTCTATAGTTGTAATAACTATCACCCATGTTCAACCATAGTGTACCATCTTCAGTTAATACATCACGTACCTTACTGAATACTTCCACCAAGTTATTAATATATTCTTCTGGTGTATCCTCCTTACCTATCTGTGCATCTTCACCACCATAATCACGGAGACCATAGTAAGGTGGAGATGTAACACACATTCGTGGTTGTTCTGCTATACCAACAGTAATCTCTGCACGTAAGGTACCAAGAGTTTCACGACAGTCACCAAATAGTACTGTATCTCTCATACAAATCGCCTGAGTTGTTTAAGTATGTACTTATATGCTGTTACTATATCACCTTCATCTTTACGAAATAGATCCTTATCAAATCGTTCTCTTGATCCTTTCTTCCACAATCTCATATTGTCTGGGCTGAGTTCGTCAGCAAGGAAGAGATCACCATGAGCATCGTAACCAAATTCAAGCTTAAAATCAACGAGATCAATACCACATAGAGTGAAGACAGTTTGAAGGACATTGTTTATTACCAGTGTTTGTTCAATTAAGGGCTTAGTGTCAACCCCCATAAGCCTAACGCGATCAGGAGTGAGTAAAGGATCATTCTTACTATCATCTTTGAGGAAAAATTCTACAATTGGCGGGTTGAATAGCGTGCCTTCCGATAATGTAGTAGTTTTAACCACACTACCAGCAGCTATATTCCTGCATATTACTTCCACTGGTAAGATTGTCAACTTCTTACATAACATCCTAGTCAGTGAAGGTGCGTCAATGTAGTGTGACTTAATACCATTCTTAGCTAGCATCTCAAATAGAAGCGCAGATATAAGACAACATGTTGCACCCTTGTCTTTTATGTAGTCCTCCTTTGCGCCATTTCCCGCAGTTACTCTATCATGAAACTCTATGAGTACCTTATCAGCCTCACCTTCCAGATCATACACACTTTTTACCTTACCCTCCAATATTGGTGGGTGTGATACGATCATCCTGTGTAGTTTATCAGGATTGTTGTTTGGATTTGCTTTAATTTCAGATTTCATTGTATTAGGAATGAAGGTGTTCCATAAACTTGAGGGCACCTGTTTGTAATGATAGAATATACTCACGACTTTCTGCGCGGCACTTGTATTTCCCATGCACCACCATGCAGAGTTACCATCTCAAACTCCTTCATTGCCTTCTCTCTTCTGTTTAATTCCGCTTCACGTCCTGGTTCAGGTTGTATCTCACCATAATGAGGGCGTGGATCATCACCATCAGGATTATCAATACCAGAAGCATCACAATAATCCCAGATAGCTTGATCTACCTGAGAATAAATGCTATCTAATGTCATCCCAGTGCGTAAGTGATGCGCTATCTCATCGACCTGTTGTTCTGTAAGACAGTGATCAGGATGAAGAGCGTCACAAACAGGGATTCTTGCTTCGATAAGCTCATTGATGTTAATTCTAATTTCATAGTCTCTGTATACTGGCATGGACTTTAATACTAATGTGAACGGGATAGATGGGATTTGAACCCACGACCTCTGCCGTGACAGGGCAGCGTTCTAAACCACTGAACTACTATCCCAGAGGGGGTCTAGAAGACCCCTGAAGGGGTCTATCTGATGTAAAGGTATGAACCTGCCCAATCTGCATTGAAGCAGCATTTCTCATAAGAGGTCTCATCTAATAGGTTGTACCTAACGATGTCTGCTGGTCCTCTCCATGAGGCAGGTTTGAACACATCACCAGTGACTTTATCTATGAACGCATGTACGCAACTATCATCATGGATGATCTTAAAGTACTTGCGACCTGCCTTAACAGAGAACTTAGCTTTGCTGCCTTCTGGCCATCTGCCTTCGTAATCCGCTACGAGACACTTGCACAAGTTCTCTACACGCTCTGCTACAGGGTTGAAGAGGGTTTTGGTCATGGGTCTCCGTTTGTTATGTACCTATTATGGGCTATAATGGGTAAGAAGTCAAGAGGTCTTAACCAGTTTGTAAACTGGCACATGCCCTCAGTCTGATTTGAACAGACAACCTACGCTTTACAAAAGCGTTGCTCTACCGTTGAGCTATGAGGGCTACCAATCGAACTCTTGTTCCTCCTCCCCATCTCCGAACCATACCTCAAAGCACTCCTCATCCTCCTCATCAAAGTGATCTATATCCCATTGTAGCACCTTTCTACCCTCTAATGAGCAGAATGCTACAGTACTGTCACCTTCATTCATACAGAACCCGCGTTTCAACCAATGCGTGAGCTCATGTTCAGGGTATGCTTCTATCATCATATCAAGCAACTCCTCAAACTTATCACGTTCAAGGTGCTTGTATTCTAATGGCTCATAATTTTTATGATCCTGCCATACAGGAGTAACTCCATCTTCAATAAACAGAGTCATCTTTCAAATACCTCAATGTCCTTTGATAGCCACTGGTGAGCATAGTTAACTATCTCCTCCTCAAGGTTCATGGGCTCATTCATAAACTCAATAAGATATCCTGGTTCCTCAAATTCTAACTCATCAAAGTCAATCTTGGCACGTCTTGGGTTACCTTTCTCAATATTAATGTTACCATATCTACAATTCTCCGTGGGTATGAGTATACTACTTGGACTTAATGGCATGAACATAGTAGTTCCTTCGCATTTATGCACCAATCTGCGTAACAATGGGAACTCAGTCGCATCAGGATCAACACCAACACAGAGAGCACTAGCACCATTGGTCAATGATGTGAACCTAGTCATACCAGTCACACGGAAACTAAGGTTAGTACCTGGTTTATAGCGTAAGTACTGTGGATACCTTGCGGTTTCACTCATCCATACACCATCAGGAAACACCAAGCATCTACTATGCATATAGAATCTACTCAAGAACTCCCATGGGAACTCCTTCTCATGCTCACCAAACATTCCTCTGAGCATTTCAAGGTGCTCATCTTTAATATAATGCCTGTACTCCTCAGGATCATCCCCAAAGAATTTAAAACCTGCCGCACATCCCTTATGATATAGTACTGTAAGGTTCTCGAACTGATCCCTAACAGTGTATTCACTCTGCATAATTACCTGTCTATGATTTCAATAAGCCCGTCTTCTATCTGTTGTAACCAAGTTTGCGTGAACTGTTTTACATCAGGCTCCTCATTAGTGAGAAACTCTAGTATTACAGTAGGTTGTTCCGCAGTTATTTGTACCGTATCTGGTTCTGATATCGGAAATGGATAGTGTTGATACACTTTCTTCTTATGATAGTAGATGTCACCCATAGGTACTATTATACTACCACTTTGGCATGGTGTAAAGGCTTCGTGTTTATCAATGAAATGTACCTTCCTACCACATGCAGTCATGTCCTCCAAACCTGAACACGCAACAGTACCACCATCCTCCTGTGATACCAGTCTATTCAGACCAGGAAAACGGAAGTGGGTGTGTGATCCCTTATGATATAGTAATGAATACTTTGCTGGTTTGAGTGAGTCACTCCTCCATGTACTACCAAATGATACAGTTCTGTGGTGTACCTGATATGTCTGACCACACTCACGTATAATCTTCTCATATCCCGCGACCTTACCCTTCTTATTCTTCTTAATATGTGCAGAGATGATGTCATCCTGCGTCTCCAGCATGATTTCCTTAACTGGGTCAGGATCATTACCGAATACTTTCTTGCCTTTACGTGCATCATTGCACGAGAATACACTTACACCAAACTGTGATAAGCTCCTACCAAATGTATACTGAGCAATTCGTGTATCTTGCGTCTCTGCGAGTTGATACATATCACTCCTCTTCGGCTAGTGCTGCGCTTAGTGCCTCAAACTGTTCGTCAAAGTCATCCTCACTGTACACATTAACAACTGTAGTCGCATTAACTACGGGATCTACGTTCTGTATGTTCTTCTTAGCTTGCTTCTCTTTATGCAACATCAGTTCTTCCATAGGAACTGATTGCTCTGTTCCCAATATACCTGACAATACAAGAGTAGTGTCTGCCATGTCACACTCTTCTAATCTTCCTTTCTCTACAGCAGAGTATACTTGTTCAGCAATCTGGAACTGTAATGGTTCTTCGCGCTCTGGTTTCAGAGAATCTAGATCCATGTGTAATGGACCATACCACTCATCATTCTTTAACGTACCATCATTGTACCATACCTCGAACTCGCGAGTCTCTGCATTATAATTTTCGCATTTATATGTTGGTGCTACATCAGCATCCAATCTAAATTGCGGATCAATATCTTCTAAAGACATAATTGAATACCTTAAGTGTTACTTGTTCCCCCTCGGATGTCCCCATCGTTAGAGCCGTGTTGGGAATATCTATGGTTTATTCCCTGAATACCAGTACCAGAGCCACCTCCGCTACCACCAGATGCATTACCACCTCCATTACCAATGTTTCCTCCACCACCGCCAGAGTTGGAGCCACAACCACCGTTGCCTCCTCCACCTCCACCACCGTAGAGTCCACCATTGCTACCACCATGTTTACCTTGACCGCCTGGATATCCAGCACCGCCACCTCCTCCACCACCAAGGGCTTGGGAGAACTGTTGGTTAGTACCAGAACATTGCTGTCCTTTCATACAACCATAGTAGTATGTATTCTGATAGGTGCACTGTGCGTTTTGGCCACCGCCTCCTCCGCCGCCACCACCAGAGATGATGCCAGCATTGTTTAATACGAAGGGTGTACCACCAGAGTATACAGAAGTTTGTCCACCTTGTCCATTCTGTCCACCTCTATTACCACCATTACCACCTCTACCGATAACACGGGCACCTGAACTTAATTGAAAATATACTTTAGAGCTACCTGAAAAACTTCCTAAGTGCACTCTCTGCACTGTTGCATTAATATAGAGATGCCCTTTGATCAAACTACCACCATATCCTAATCCACTGATATGATTGGCTAGATTAAACTCACTCTGTTGGTTGCTTGAAATAGTATGAGCAAATAAGAAATGCTCACCTTCATGTACCTTTCTCCATGTTCCAGAGTGCTTAACATATACTTCTTTGGTATCTCTCCAAGTTCCACCACTCTTTACCTGTACATCTTCAACTGATCTCCATGATCCACTATGCTTTACCTTGGCATGACCACCAAGAACATCAGCAATTGTATCACTATACGGTACTCCCATAATTTAATTACCTCTACTAGTACTTATACCAGATATCACCATCAGATCCTCCAGATGGATTACCAGTTGAAACTGTTCTTGCGCCATATGCATTTTGTGATGATGTACCAAATGTACTTGCAGTAATTGTACCACAACTTACATTCAATCCAGACAATGTGTTACTGCTTGGATTATATACTAGATGACTGTCATCAGTATCTACCCATGGAGTAACATTACCAGTAGAGCTTACAGGAACAAATAATAGTTGACGACTTGCGTTGCTATTGTCCTCATCTATATTAACTGTACTAGCAGTAGCAGCATTACCAGATGTATCCTGATTACCTGCAGTGTTAACGCCTGGTAAGTTAATAGATGCAGTACCATCGAAGGATACTCCACCAATATTTCTTGCAGTCTGCAATGCAGTAGCTGTACCAGCATTTCCTGAACAGTTACCCGTTACATCACCCGTAACGTTACCAGTAACAGCACCAGATATAGCACCATTAACTGTTGTTGCAGTTATAGTAGTTGCAAAGACTTCTTTCCACTTAAGTGATGATGAACCAAGATCATATGTATTGGTAGTAGCTGGATCAACATCAGCATCAATATTAGCAGTGATTGTTAATGTGTCAGTAGCATTATCACCAAGGTTAATGTTACCATTAACATCTAAATTACCATTAAGCGTGGAAGTACCAGCAACTGTTACTGTGCCACCTACATGTAGGTTCTCAACAATTCCAGCACCACCATCTACTTGTAAAGATCCTGACGTGGTAGATGTTGATGTAGTAGTATTAGTAATCTCTAATACACCACCAAATGTTGACTTACCACTGTTTACATTTAATGTACCAGTGGATTGTATGTCAATACCTAATCCATTTAATAGTTGGAAATCACCAGTAGCATCAGAAGCACCACTACCACCAGATATGTTAAGGTTACCAGTGTCACTAAGACCCATCTTAACCCATGCATTCTGGGATGTACTCCAAACCCAACCTAAGTGGGATCCACGAGTAACATTATTCAACCATGCATAGTCACCATTGTTAGCAGCAGTACCAGCAGTAGGTAGTGCAGTTACAACATCAATCTTTTTAGTTCCCTCATTATCTGCAGCTTGACCAGTAATTATAAGGTCTTCACAATAGATAGATTTGTCTACTGTTAGGTCTTGATTGACCGACAAGTAACCCTTAAATACTGATTCTAAGTTAGTATCATCAACTGTAATCTTATCCCTAATGATAATCTCATCATATACAGGACGTAAGTTTGCAGTCTCACCAACAATGGATAGTGAAGGAGTATCAAGTGATGCTTCCTCACCAGTAACAGCAGATATTCTAGTGTTACCAATGAATAGGTCACCATTTGAGTTAAGTCCAGAGTAGAATGCAATACCTCCATTCTCTTTCTGTGACTGTGCTAATAATGTTTCAGCATCAGTTAGAACTCTATTCTGTACAGATGGTAGACCAGTTGAGTAGTTACCTGGACCAAAACCAACGTATTCAAACGTATGGTTACCTGATCTTAGAATAGATGGACGACGTAATTCTGTTTGAGTACCACCTGTATTATTAACAGGTATCATCCTTGTGTTCTTATCTACCTCATTAGTCTCACCATCTCTAGCTTCAAGTGTGATGAAGTTAGCAACAGCAGAATCATTTGTAGATGTGTTCACGTATGAGTTTCTATTCTCAATGATGAAGTCAGCAATAACCTCCTTGGTTATTGATCTGGCCTTATCTTCATTACTACCATCAGTGGTAGTAACTAAACCAACAGTAGTATTGCTTGCAATAGATGTTGCTTCTAATGGATCTTCTGTTGGGTTATCCTTATCCAGTACAGGATAAAGGTTATTAATATTCTGGGAGAATGCAAAATTGTTTACATTACTGTTAGTAGGAGCTACACTACCTTTAATGACAGTACAATAGTAGATACCATTCTGTACTGATTTAACCAGTTCTTTCTCAGTCTTAATGTCATAGATGTAATAAACATCACCATATGACTGACCTGTAGGTACGTTTCGTGGTTGAATAATATAACCATTGATAGGTTCTCTTGACAATGCAGATGGAGAACTATCTACCTCATAACGTACACGATATGTTCTGTCCCTTGAAGATCTATTATCAGGAACACGTTGCATATATGATGCACCAGTGAATAATGCAGCACTATAGAATGCATCGTTACCTAAGTGGTAATGAATTCCTTTATATCCAGTAGTAGCATTGACTGAGCTATCACCAGATGTAGCAGCAGTTACTCTTACATACCAGCAATTCAATTGAGAATCAAACTGTAGTGGGTGATTAGGATCACCAGGTGTATAAGATTCCTTAGTTATGTTAGTAAATACAGCATCAGTAGGTGTTGCACTACCATCAGGTGATATTAATGCAGCAAATGTTACAGTTGCTGACGATTCAATCAAGGAAACAATAATTTTATCCTGTTTCCTAGCACCAATGTTAAATCCTTGTAATTTATAGGGTGGCTTAGTAGCAGCAGAATTATATCCATAAAGATATAACCTAGTGTTTACTGGTCCAATATATGACCAAGTAATTGCTCCGTCAGATGCAGTACCAGTTGTATGTGTAGGTGCAGTAGTACCAGATGTAACAGTACCAGATGCAGCTAACAGTTGTGCTGAGTAGTATGCGTTACCGTTGTATATGCAAGAATGCTGGCTGTCAGCATTAAATCCAGCGTTTGCTGTCCATGTCTGGTTGTTAGCAATTGCATTATATTGTGCTTTCTGTACATCTAATGCAACATAACCAACAGGAATTTCATTAATTGTACTCTTAAATCCATCTTCAGATGCAGCAGTACTACCACGATAACCCCTATTAAGAGTTAAGACACCAGTAGAACCATTAACAGCATCTACTAAGTATGCCTCAGTGTTGTCAATTGTATCAAATCTAACGTATGATCCCTGTGTAATACCATGAGTAGCATTAGCAGGAGTAGGTGTTGCTGTCTTATTATCTTGAGTGACAGCCCATGTATAACCAGTAGTAGCAGAATATGTTCTTGCTAATTTCTGTGGTGGTATGATATGTGTAATCGTACCAGCTTTATCCTGTGTAAATGGAGCACTCTTATATCCTTTTGCTCTTAATGCACAAGAACCAAAGTTACTGTTAGAGTTCGTAATCGATTGGTCACCACCACTCTCAGCTACGAAGTGATCAGCAAATCCAACAGCGAACACTGATACTGCCTGTATAACAGCATCATTAGAACATTTAACGTGATGGTTTCTATATGCAGACTTGAATATACTGTCTCCATCAGTGTGGGATCCAGCAATATATGATGATCCATCCCATTTAATGAATGCAGTATCATCTTTTTGTAGTGATACACCAGTAAACTGGGCAACAACCATGGATTTAAATCCAGTGGACTTGCTACCATCAGCGTGCATACCCTGCATACCCCATGTACTACGGAGTGAGCAGTTGAATATGTATGGTGAAGAACTATCTACGTTATCAACTTCAACCTCAACAGTTGATCCAGTTGCAGTTGGGTTACCAGATGGTGCACCAGTTGCAGGATCCTTAATAATATATCTGAAGGTTGTAGTTGTTGGGATCTCACTAATATAGTATGATCCATTAAATCTTGAAGCATCAGTTCCTGTTACACCACTAACAAGTACAGGTGTATTAACAGAGAACCCATGAGGTGTTGATGTTGTTACCTCAGCAGTTGTAGTAAAGACGTTTGTACTTACATAGTCAGTAACTACACTGGATACCTGTTTAGGACCAGATGTATTAGGTCCAACAATTCTATTTTCTTCTACTCTTGACTGTAATTCATCAGCAGTCAATACACTAGTAGAATCAGGAATATCAGAGAATGCCTTAGCAACCTTCTGATAGTATAAGTCTAAGTCAGTTACAGATAATGCTGCACCAGCAGTATCATTAGTACCAGACTGTATGTTTCTACCATCAGCATACTCAAAACAAGTTAGCTTATGGTGAGAGAATGTAGGTGGTGATGATGCAGATGGCTGTGCAGGATCCTTGTATACACCTGTAGAAGGTCCATCAAAGAAACTAAACTGCCAGAAATAACAACCACCAGTTACTCTGAAGATTGCAGAGTTAGTAATAGCACCAGCGGAAGGATCGGGAATATAAAGAGGACGAAGCTTAGTCTTTCTAAGATCCATTCCGACAATACTTGTACCTCTTGGTACAACAACACCACCATCAACTGAGTTAAATCTATAGAGAACATTGTTTGGATTAGGATTACCAGCACCATCTAATAGATCAAAATCACTAGCAGATGATAATTCAGATATATCACTAGGAATATATGCAGCACCAGCAGCATTTCTACCTGGTCTATTGTCAATTACATAATCACCAGGATATAATACTATACTGAATGACTCAAAAGCGTCGTTATACTGACCACTGCGGTATGAGAACCTAGCAGCTTCTAGTAATGCCCTCTGTATACTTTTAAAGGGACGGTTAGGTGAGTTACCTCTGTTATCAAATGCGTCTGATGCATCAAAATCATCAGAGTTGACATAAAGGCAACGTCCAGTTTTTGATGTAAAGACGTTTTTAAGTCTTGTAAGTGCCATCTTTTATAATACCTAGGTTATGAAGCTACCTCAGCTACTTCTTCAAATCCAATTAAGGTTGCAGAAACAGCAGCGGCTGATTTAACATAGATTGACTGATAAGCACCAAGTACTATTCCACCCAGTTCAAATATAGTAGAGTCAGCAATTGACTTCTGATTAACGATGAGTTGCTCTGCAGCAACTTGACTAACACCAGAAACTAATAGTTCTACACCATTAGCATCAATAAACTCTGTTGCAGGAGTTGTGTTGGTAGCAGCAATCCTATCAACTGTAGTTGCTACTGGTCTCCAACGATTAGCAAGAGATCTGCTAAGATTATTGTTATCCAATTCTCTTACCTCTTGGTTAATATCACCAAAATAACCTAGTCTGTAGTCTAGGTTGTTCCTAAACTCATGGTTATCAATGTAAAGAGCACCTCTCAAGTTATCAAAGAATTTAATCCTACCAGAGTGTCCTCTAGTAATAGCACTACCAGCATGAGCAGTACCAACAGCAATTGTTGCTCCTGATGTTGCACCAGTATATGTTATTGTAGTGTTATCAGGTTCTAATGCCTGAGCTCTAGATAATCCTCTTACCCACAACTTACTATTACCTGAATCCCAATGCTGTACATATGCTGATTGAGATGGTGTACTCTCACTAGCATTAGTCCAATTCAGTACTTCCCCAGCCTGAAATGTTCCTGATACTGCAGCACCTTCAATTATAATAGATGACGTATATTGTCCTGTTGGAAAAGAAAATCCTGTAAAGTTATCTGGGGCACCTGGTTGGTTAGCCACTGCATCTAACTGAATAATATCTGTTTGTTCTACAATTGCTACATCAACAGCAGCAGCACCGCCAGTATTATTAGCAATTAATAATTTTCCACTAACCATGGTCGCACCAGGGCAAGTATACATTGGCCATCCTTGTGTTGTTATAGCAAGTGAGGTCGCTGTTTGAGTAGAATGTGTATACGGTGTTACTGTTGGCGTAAAAGTAGCAAGAACACCATTTTGCTTAGTAGCCATGGTTATTAATTAAAAGAGTGGAAGTAAACTTTTGCTCTGGAGACTCCTCCAGATGTTGCTGCATTTAATGTAGTGGTCGCTGCGGTTTGAGGATCAGTAAGAACGATTTCTCTAGCAGTAATTTTACCACCTGTCCCTGCAGCAGGATTGGTGGTTGTAATTGCTAGATCTCCATCGATATTAGAATCACCAGATACTTCAAATTTCTTGGTTGGTGCTTTACCAATACCAAAATTTCCTGAAGCATCTAAGACAGCCTGGTCTGTACCAGTGTTGTCAGTAAAATGCAACCCAATACTAGCAACCCGTTTTTGGATGATAGCTTTGGATGCAGTAGCATTACCAACTATAATAGATGATCCTGTGGCAAAGATCGATCCTTCAACCTCTAAGTTATATGTAGTTGGAGCACGTCCAACACCTAACTTAGCAGCACTAGTAGATCCTACTTGAGAATTACCAGTACCATTGATAGTTACATTACCACCGAATACTGCATCACCACTACTAGAAGCCAAAGTAAACTTATCAGTAGCAATAGCGATGTCACCGCTACCAGTGATGGATGTGACAGCATCTATAGATCCTCCTATTGAAATACCTGTTGCGGATGTAGTTATACGAGCTGTATCATTATGATATACGATACTGTTAGTAGTGTTTCCTTTGAAGAACTTAACAGTACCAGCTGAATCAGTGATCTGGACATCAGCACCGCCGATAGTTAACCCAGTAGATGTATCTAAAATCGAAGATGTATCGCCACTGTTTGTATATTTTATTTGTAGGTCGTCGTCTGTACCAACCTTCAATATCTTGTCGTCGGCCATATCAATATGACCACTTGCAGTTATATCACTACCAACAGTTAATGTCTGTTGAGCAATGAGAGTGTTAGCAAATGTAGCCGATGCACTAAAGAGTGCTGCTGCATTAACAGTTACATTATCTGCAGCGTCATCACCAAGAGTTGTATTACCATTTACTTGGACTGTCTCAACAGTTAAGGTACCAGTAAAGGTAGCATTATTTAATGTCTTGTTATTTAATGTTTGAGTAGCAGCTAGAGTGACTAATGTATCACTAGCAGCAATAGCACCATTAGAAGGTAACACATAAGTATGTGTCACACCTGTTGGCATATCTGCTGTACTAAACTTTGCAACCTTTGTATTATCAGCTGAGTTCGGTATAACAAATAATGTATCAGTAATCGCTAAAACAGAACCCAGACGTATCATACCAGTACCCTGAGCAGATATGGTAAAGTCTAGGTTCGTATCAGCACTGTCCTTTGCTTGAATATTGAGTGTACTACCAACCTTTTGTAGGTTGAGTCTAGCATCACCCATTGCCAGACCAATTTGTCCCTGAGCTTCAGAGAATAGACCTGTCTTTGTTTTTAACTCAAACTGAACTCCAGGTACTGAATATGTACCAGAAGGGACTGCTCGGAAAATACTTCCTACAGCCGATCTTTTGTTCTGATCAGTCGGATCTGAGTTATCAAGTAATAGTAAGGTATCAGAGCTAGATACGCTTCCTGCTTCTAATAATGTTAGGTCAGATATCTTACGTGTTGCCACACTAAGTCCACAATAAAACGTTCAAGTATATTTATACATTCTTTTTAAACGTAAAAAATCCCTCACTACCATGCCAGTAGCCTTTATCCCATGTGTGGTACGCATCACCGAACAATTTTGCCTTACTTTCTAATGGTTTACCCTTCCATGTGCATCCTTCTGAGGACTCACCAACAAAACAAAAATTATCCTTATCAAAGGTAAACAGCATATCACATGCTGGATTTAATACAATAACCTGATCATGTGAAGGTTGAATAATCTCAACTACCTGCTCTCTATAAGGCTTACCTGGAGAATAATTGTATGTTGATGAAGTCAAAAACTTATGGTCATCTATCTTCTCATGCTTCACAAATATATGTGCCCACTTAGTAGGATTAGATGAAGCTTGACCCCAATTGTCAAACTTACCCTCAAACCATTGCTCAAATAAATCTAATTCCATTTGAACGGGCACTTGAATTTTTTCTCCTTGTTTTTCAATCGTTGTGTAATAATGTCCCATGCTTTAAAAGGTGCAAACTCACGAAGTATGTTTTGTTGTCTCTGTAGACGATGCCACTCAGCAGGTGGATCTCTCCTTTCTAGGATGAAATCTGGATCACCATGCTTAGAGTATAACTTAAAATAGTATAAAGGTGTACCCCTAGTCAACTGTAGATTTTGATTTACATCTAATATCTTGATACCCACAACCAATGGTCTATGCCATACTGATATAGGAAATGTAGCAGGAATTAACTCAAATCCTGCTCTAGAGAGTAATGGATGTGGTATTTGTTCCACCCATACATCTTTCTCCTTTGTCCACAATAACAAAGAGTATTTCATTTGGATCTCAGGGTATTTCCCTTTAAGCCAGTTCTCTCCTAGATGAAAATATTGATTATATGCCTTTTGTGTAAGATCAGTGCCTAATTTCCCTGCCTTAGTATCACACCTCATTCCAACAGTAAATGGCTGAGTAACTGTCCAACAGTTCTCAGTCCACTTCTTCCACGCAGGACATTTGGAATGATCATAACGTGAATCATAACCTGACCGAAATTTTTTAGGTACTTCTATAAAATCATCAGGGAATTGGTTACCGTCATCATCTATAGAATATCCCCAGTATACTTTCTTCATAATGGTGGATACTCATTTTGTAATTCTTCTGCTGTTCTTTCTACCTTAAACTCATCACATAACCTTGCAACTTGTTTTCTATCCAGACCAGCAAGTGCTCTACTATTGTCTAAGCACTTGTAGATACATTCTCTATCACTAATAGGTGGCCTGACACTAAATCCATTAGCATCAACACTACTACTACTATCAGATTCTACTGCTGATGTATCAACTCTCTTAGAAGGATTACTGTAATTGTGGAGCTTCTTCGATTTCTTCGTCATCTATCTTCTTTAAAGCTTCCTCAATATCTGCATTTGAAGGCAGAGTTGGATTTAATCCTTCCAATGGTTTCTTCATTGCGAAAGGACTACCCTCTGCTGGTACTGGGGGATTTGCAAGTTTTGCCTTATACTTGGAAGCATTGACCTTCCTCTTCTTACCCTTGCTCTTCTTGGCTTCTTTGATCTTTTCAATCGCATCACCAACTGTAACGATATCCATCGCCATCTCATCAGGTATCTCAACGCCAAAACATTCTTCCAAGAACATGACAAGTTCTACCATGTCCAATGAGTCTAACATCAAGTCATCACCCAATTTGCTATCCCACGTAACTTCTACCTCGGCAGCACGTTCTTCACCTAAAGTCTCAAGAATTGCTAGCTTTGCAACCTTAAGCATAGTGACCTTAGTAATTCTCTTGGAATCTTTAAGGATTTGTTTTATTTCTGAGTAAGTTTTGTTATAAGACATTAGACGTAGACTACCTCTTCACTTTGACACTGATCTCGAACAACGTCAAGAATCCGAATGAATTGATCACCATCCTCACAATCAATGACTTTGGTGTTTCCTTCACTACTTAGTAGTGTAAAGCGTTTGGCAGGAATGTCAACTGTCACCCTATCAAGGTATTCATCAAACATGGCAAAAGCTTAGTAAGTCCTTATAGTATAGCACCCTATGAGAGGTTTGTAAAGTAGGGGGTGTCACTTTGCCGAGTGGCACGTCTGTTGACCTCACCTGCTTTCTTAAGTAAGGACACTCCAGCTTGACGTGTTTCTTGCATATGTGACATAACCTTATCCCTATCCTTATCTTCTCTAACCAATTCTTCTACGTAATCGTCTAAATGTTTTACAAGAATGCTTTTTAAGAACTGCGCCTCTTGTTTTGTTACTGACATGTGAAACGTCATATTTGTTAAGTGAATTCGACATTCAATTCAAGTATATAGCAGTTGCGTCCATATCTATGGTAGCTGCTTGTACTGAGTAGATTCCAGTAACTGCAGCGTTCATACCGCCAACAGTGACTCCAATCTTATATGCATTAGGATCAACTCCAGTGTCCATTCCCTCGAATGCTCCACCTTCGATACATTCTTTATCTCCACCATCGATGATAAGTTTGTCCTTACCCTCTACATGACTAAATCTGTTACCTTTTATATATTCATACCGACATTTTTGGGCTTCGGTACGAATATCACCCTCACTCCTGACAGAGTAAGTAGATGTAGGCTTTTCAATCTTGACTTCATAATTACCTTTAACGTTCTCCTTGATGGAGCCACCTTCGCTCAAGTCATTAAGTAGGAAGGTTGTTTTATTCTCATAAGAGTTAGATTCCAGTTTCATCTGGTTCTCACTCCTAATAGACATGTTTTCATCAGCTAGCATACTCCAGACACCTTTGCACTCTTGTTGCCAGTTGCCATTCACAGTATCATAGCGATCACCTTCCACTTCAGTATGCATGTCACCTTCAACATATAGATTTACATCTCCAATTACTTGAAGGCAAAGTCTATCTGTATCAACATCTGTACCAACCTTAATGACTAGGTTGTGATCAGATAATACTATAGTATCATTCTTACAGACCAGATTAGTGTTATTCTTCTGGTCCATGTCAAAGAAATTACCATTCGCATTGATTATACGAACTCTTTCACCCTCAGGGGTGTTATTCATCTCGATACAATGTCCAGCCGATGTTGTCTGAATAAAGTTCCGAGGATATTTAACTTTTACTTGTGGGTTAGTATTCTCTTGGTTAGTACCACCCTGAAATAATTTACTCATTCTTCTCTAGCATAGGGTGACCAACACAATCGACGTAGGTTTGTAGTTCAAGGATATTTGATTCCTTAATCTTTCTAGGGCCAGAATAACCATATATAGGCAAAATCTTGGCTCCACTACCCCGTCCAGGTACATTATCAAGCGAAATATCACGAATCTTAGGCTTTACAAACCCCAAAACTTTTTTTGTAATCTTAGGTTCAACTAATTGACCTTTTTCATCTACAGTGTACTCTCCAATTACCTGTTCGTCAACTCCTGATCCAATTGTAATCTTAGGATTAGTGTATCCTGTTCCAACATTAACAGTCTTTATATTATCAATGATTGGAATAACATCACTACAATAAGCATATATTGCAGTAGCATCTGGTGGTATAACAAGCTCTGGGAACTTATCAGTAAAGTTCAGAGTAAATTCATGACCTGATTTGGTCTTTAATACCATACCCTGTTCAAATTGAGTGGTAAACTTAGGATCAATAGTTGCAATAAGGATATGATCAGTATCGTAATCAGTATCAACTACTTGTAGTACATCAGGAGTTGTTTCATCCTTAACACCAGCAGCAGTTTGAACTAACATTAAAGTATCCCCATCGACAACATGTTCGACTAACCCAGACTTCTTAACTTTGGCTGCATACTGTTCTTTAGGACAATATGTGGTTGAAGGATCAAACCCATAACCAATACCAGAGTTAATTACCATTATAGAATCTATTCTACCATCTTTAATAAGAGGAGTAAAGGTAGCACCACCACCCTCAGGTT
>MDTB01062739.1_pt1 | contig 16500 bp, 13 predicted proteins | sample 811161 | NCBI WGS metagenome assembly MDTB01 (sample SAMN05326650, study PRJNA326480) | marine metagenome | isolation source: seawater | place: Mediterranean Sea | collected 2009 | reverse complement strand
TTACTCGACAGCTTCAGGCCGATGCGCGGCCAATGCCTGAGCAAGCCGACGCGGTAATAAGTCCAGTAGACGGCCACATAAGCCAATTTGGCGTCATCGACGGCGACCAACTGATGCAGGCCAAAGGCCATCGCTACTCGTTGCAAAGCCTGGCAGGCGCTACTGGCCGCGGCCTCGAAGATGGACGTTTTTGCACCGTGTACTTAGCGCCCAGTGACTATCACCGAATTCACCTTCCCATCGACGGCGAACTGGTTGAAACCCGAGCCATTCCGGGTGCGCTATTTTCGGTAAATGGCGTCACAGAAGCAGGAATTCCCGGGCTATTTTGTCGCAACGAGCGCCTTGTATGCCGCTTCGAGACCCAGCGCGGACCCATGTTGTTAGTCTTTGTGGGCGCCTTGGTCGTAGCCTCAATCGAAACCGTATGGCCCGGTCCAACATCGCCATATCGTCAGGAGCTTGTATCGTCCCACGCTGAGCGGCTAACTCGGGGCGCTGAGCTTGGTAGGTTTTTACTTGGCTCTACGGTTATCGCCTGCTTCGCCAAAGATGCAGTTGAATTCTCTGACACAATGGCCGTTGGACAGCAGGTGCGCCTAGGCCAACCGCTAGGGAAGCTGTCTTAACTTCTTTTACCCGATTGACCCTTTTATATAAAAACTTAACCAATCATTTTAGCGGTTTGAGCGAGTGACGTTACAAAGTCCGTTTTTTCACTAACGCCCAACGAGCAAATCTTCCCATATACATAGGCCAAAATAGGCTGGTCTTTATTGAACTAGTAGACAGATCTGAAACAACCAGCGGCCGATTTTTATCCTATCCGTAAACCTCACGAGGTTTACTTGTATACTTTGCTGAGAACCAACATCTCCGGGTCAACGAAACAATCACAGATATCCATGGTGAGATGTAGTCCCTGATCGTATCTACGCAGTAAGGAGCTAGATAAAGCAGTCTCGAGTTGTATGCTCAACTCGAGACCCTCCCGCCCAGTCACATCAAAATTTTTTAATTGCTCCAGTTAAAGCTTTGCGCAAGTCACTCTAGTCACCGTCTACCCTAAACCAATCCTACCAAAGGTCTGCCATTGTTATTCAGCAGTTATGAGTTTTTCCTTCTATTCCTCCCCGGAACGTTCTTTATTTATTTTTATTTAAATAACAAGAATTCACCGACCGCCGCTAAAGCATTCTTAGCTGCAGCGTCGCTCTTTTTTTATAGCTGGTGAAATATTATATACCTACCGCTGATACTAGCCTCTATGCTATTCAACTACGCTATTGGCACATTCCTTACCCGCACAGCGAAAAAGAGCTTACTTACTTTTGGAATTATCGTAAATCTTGGGGCGCTAGGATACTTCAAATACATGGACTTTTTCATCAGTAATATAAACCTCATCTCCACGCATGACATTCCGCTATTGTATCTTACCTTACCGCTGGCAATTTCGTCTTTTACATTTCAACAAATTGCTTACTTGGTCGATTCATATAAAGGCCAAACCCAAGCATATAGCCCGTTACACTATGCAATGTTTGTTACTTTTTTTCCGCAGTTGATCGCAGGTCCAATTGTTCACCATCGGGAGATGATGCCTCAATTTATGGACTCCACAAATAAAAGTCTTGATTACAATAACATCGCTATTGGACTATTTATATTCTCTATCGGTTTTTTCAAAAAAGTTGCTATCGCCGACTCGCTCGGACAGTACGTCGATGCTGGATTTGCAAACCCAGGGGGATTGAGCACACTGGAGAGTTGGGCCACTTCTATCGGCTACAGTCTTCAGCTCTACTTCGATTTTAGCGGTTATGCTGACATGGCCACTGGCGCCGCACTATTATTCAACATCAAACTACCAGCTAACTTTAACTCTCCATACAAAGCCCTAGATATCCAGGATTTCTGGAAAAAGTGGCACATCACACTAGGCCGCTTCTTCAAATCCTACGTTTACATACCATTAAGAGGCAATCGTAGGGGTGATTGTCAAACTTTAACTAACCTCTTCTGCGTAGCACTGATAAGTGGCTTGTGGCACGGCGCTGGATGGACGTTTGTGGTCTGGGGCGCATTACACGGCGGCGCCATGGTCCTTCATCGAATGTGGTCAATTTATTTCAAACACAATGTATTCAAAATGATAAGGACATTGACAAATGTAGATTTCACGCACCAATTCAGTACATTTAAAAACATCCTAGCCTGGTTTACTACGATAACTTTCGTTCATCTAGCGTTCGTATTTTTCAGAGCTGACAGTATTAAAACAGCGAATATTATTATAGCCAAAATGTTTTTTTTGACGAGCGTCGAAGAATCTAAGATCTTTGCATCGACTGAGCGCGTAAGTTTCATAATTTTGGTTGTTCTTGGCTGCACAATAGCCTTAACACCTAGAAACAGTTTGTCTTATTTAGACGAATATAGACCGCGCTATGGATATTTTTTCGTGGCATTAATGTGCGCGAGAATTGTTATGCAGTTTTTAAGGATCGATGCCCCAGAATTTCTTTACTTCAACTTTTAGAACTTTATGAAAATCAAGAACGCCATTTTTTTATCGTTAATTCCAGTTATGCTCTTGCCGTTAATCATGCATGGGTTTATAGAGTACAAGGTTGTCAGCCACATTTTTTTCGAAAAAGATCGCGCCTTTAACACCAGGGATCGCAACCCTCATAAGCCTGAAAAAGTTATGATCGGCTCATCTATCGTCAAAAGTGTCGCAAATCAGTACCCCGAGACCTTTTACAATTATGGTGTGGGCGGATGCGGCCATATAATTGGCGAGAGATATTTCTTGACGCGACACGCTTTCGATAATACAGACGCGAACGTTTATTATATTTCAATGAACGAGCATTTTGGTGATGGGATATTCACCCAGATTAATATCTATCAACAAGATACAGATGGCAGCGTTTCTTGCAAGGTGATTACCGATAAGTTGGCAAACAAATATATTGTTCCCGAGTATCAAAGCGTAAATTTTTTCACCTTCTACACCTACACAATGGATGGGCACAGAGAAAAGTACCAAGCGTTAATTTCAAGGTATGTTTTTTCTTTTTTGCACGGCTTCTTTCGCCCGCTAGACTCCGTTAAAGATGACCAAGCAAGTGACCCTGCTAACGAAGTACATCACCTTGCGGACAAATATATTCGACAAAGCATAGATTTTCTTAGAGAGAGGAATAAGAAAATCATTTTAATCCGATTACCTCAGGGCGACAAAAAGATCCAAACCGAAAGTTTGCGAGTTCTGCCCTTAGAGGGTTATATGGCGCAGCTCCAAGAAGATTATAATAATGAGATATATGTTCTTGACTAACTATTTAGGTTCACAGGAGTAGCAGTCGACGGATTTGATGTTCATTTAAATCATAAGGCGTATCTGGACGTGTTGCATGAGGATATCAAAAATGACACTAAAGACTTAGATCACTACAGGAAAATAACCTGGTATCAGGACGAGAGAACCTTGCGCCGTTAACGCACAGCCAAGAATCCACATAGTTAGGGTGGTGAAGTGCGGTATAGCGGGAATTTCTAAGTAGTCCCCTTCGATTACTTAATATCTGGATTTAGTTGTTGCCTAACAATCTATACCGTTCAGAAAAATATTAAGAGCCTTTGCTTGCGCGTAGCGCACGTTAGCGAAACGCCAACACTGCATCCAAACTGGCTGCATTTGCCCCCATCATCAGCAGCCGATCAACGCCCAGGGCTACTCCAGCGCAATCTGGCAAACCGGACTTAAGCGCGGCCAAAAATGCGTAATCTTCTTCTATCGGCGACAACCCTCGCTGCTTACGCTGCAACTGATCCTTAGCGAAACGGCGACGATGCTCGGCTACATCTAGCAACTCCCAATAACCGTTAGCCAGCTCTATACCGTCTACCACCAGCTCAAAGCGTGCTGCGCTACCAGATTCAGTAAGCCGGGCTAACGCTGCCTGATCTGGCGGATAATCGGTAATAAAAAATCGACCTGGGCCCAACTCATCCATCGCCATTGCCGCTGCGAGATCGAGCTGGGCGTTATCTGCTCTTTCATTGGTGATTGCGGGACCCAGCAATTCGTTATAGCTGAGGGTGGAGTAGTTGTCGGGTCCAAGCACGGTATCCACCAGCTGCGCTACTTCCGCCATCAGCTGATGGTGGTCAAAGCCTAAGCGATACCACTCTAATATGGTAAATTCACTATTGTGCAGGTGTCCTACTTCTTCATGGCGGAAGGCCGGGCCCAGTTGGTAACAGCTAGGCATGCCTGCCGCGAGTAGGCGTTTCATGTGATATTCAGGAGAAGTTTGCAGATATCCATAGCCTGGCACCTGAATGCTCTCCACGTTGGGTTCGCTTACTGTATGCCGGCCAAGTACCGGTGTTTGCACTTCTACTACATGACGCTGAGAAAAAAAGTCGCGAATCCGCGCCAGGTCATGGCCGCGCTGCACCAGGTCGTCAATGTTTGCCCGGGGCGACCAATCTTGCATTAGCCTTTGGCGCGAGACACGTACTCGCCGGTGCGGGTATCTACCTTAAGAACATCGCCGATGTTAATAAACAGCGGCACGCCTTTGATCGTTGCTCCGGTCGATAGGGTAGCCGGTTTGGTGCCGCCATTTGCTGTATCGCCTTTCAGTCCGGGGTCCGTGTCTACCACTTCCAACTCAACAAAATTGGGTGGCGTTACAGCGATCGGATCATCATTCCAGAGGGTTACCTGATAAACGTCTTGTTCCTTCAACCAGTCAGCACAATCGCGGACCGCTGCCTCGCCCGCACCAACTTGCTCAAAGCTGCCGTCGGTGCGCATGAAATGCCAAAATTCGCCGTCGGTGTATAGGTACTCCATGTCCAAGTCGATCACGTCAGCCGCTTCGATGGACTCGCCGGATTTAAACGTCCGCTCCCAAACACGACCATTTTTCAGGTTGCGAAACTTCACCCGATTGAATGCTTGCCCTTTGCCAGGCTTAACAAATTCGTTTTCCAAAATCGCGCAAGGATCCCCTTCAAGCAGGACTTTCATTCCGGAACGAAATTCATTGGTAGAATACGTGGCCATGTCATTCCTAATCACTCATAAGACGGCCAGCATGATAACCCCTAACCTCGCTCCGTGGCAGCCCACGCAATGGCAATCTGAACTTAGCTCGGCTTTTCGTCGGCCTGAAGAGCTATTAGCGTTCCTCGACACGCAACGACCAGATGTCGATGCGGCAAATCAATTCAGCATGCTGGTACCCAAGTCCTTTGCAAAGCGCATGCGACCCGGCGACCCGCGCGACCCCTTATTGCTGCAAGTGTTGCCAGTACAATGCGAAGCGCTACATGTGGATGGCTTTAGCGACGATCCACTCGGTGAAGCCGATGAAGACCTTGGCTTCGCCGTCGCTCCAGGGCTTATTCGCAAATACCGCAGCCGCGCATTGATGATTACCACGCCAGGCTGCGCCATTAACTGCAGATATTGCTTTCGTCGCCATTTCCCCTACCAAGAACACCGACCCAAGAGCCATGCTCAGGCTCTCGCGGCTATTGCAGCAGATGCCCAGATTACCGAGGTGATTCTTTCAGGCGGAGACCCATTGCTGCTTAACGATCGCGCGCTAGCAGAACTGTTGAGGGAAATATGCACGATTGAGCACGTGAAGCGAATACGCCTGCATAGCCGCATTCCAGTAGTTCTGCCCTCTCGAGTCACTGAGGATTTGCTCGATACTCTTAACCAACAAACTTGCGATATCGTCATGGTGATCCATTGTAACCACGCCCAGGAGCTGGACGCGCAGACCGCACAAGCCTTGGCTTTGATCCACGCCACAGGCACCGTATTGCTCAATCAATCTGTGTTACTCCAAGGTATAAACGATGATGCAGCCATATTATGTGAGCTGTCTGAGTCGCTTTTTGACCAAGGCGTGATGCCCTACTATTTGCATATGCCCGATCGGGTAAAGGGCACTAGCCACTTTTTTGTTGAAGACGAAAGAGCTGTGGGGCTGCACCACCAGATGCAAAGCCAATTATCAGGGTACTTAGTGCCGCGTTTGGTTCGCGAAGTAGCCGGCGCCAGCTCTAAAGTAATTGTGCGCGGCTAGCAGTTGCGCGCCGACTATCGATTTATCGCTTTGCCTCGCTAAAGGCTTGCTCCACATCAAGGTCGCTAAACCCGATCAAGTATAAAATAGCATCTAGGCCAAAGTTGGAAATCGCGTGCTTGGCGCTTGCCCGAACTACGCTCTTCGCATGGTACGCCACGCCTAGCCCGGCTGCTCGCAACATAGGAAGATCGTTAGCGCCATCGCCTACTGCAATGGTTTGGGCCAAGGATATTTGATCGCGCATGGCAATTTGCTTGAGTAGCTCCGCCTTGCGCTGGGCGTCGACAATATCTCCCACTACCTCACCCGTCATAACACCGTCGACCACTTCAAGCTCATTCGCGTAGACATCATCTATGCCAAGAGACAGGGCCAGATGATCGCCTACATACTGAAAGCCCCCGGAGAGCAAGGCAGTGGAATAACCAAAATGTTTAAGTGCGCGAAGCAAGCGATCAGCGCCGCTGTTGAGCACAACGCTTTCAGCCACTTCATGCAACACCTCCAGCGGCATACCTTTAAGCAGGGCGGCGCGTGCGCGAAAGCTTGCTTTAAAGTCGAGTTCCCCTGCCATAGCCTTCGCGGTGATAGCCGCTACTTCTTCACCAACGCCATGACGGGCCGCTAATTCGTCCATGACTTCTTCGGCAATGAGCGTTGAATCCATATCAAACGCCACCAGCCGTCGATTGCGCCGAAACACTGTGTCGCGCTGCACACTGAAATCGAAGCCGATGCTATCCGCCTGCTCGAGCAGTTGAGACTGAAAGCCATCCAAGTCATTAACCTGACCGCTAACGCGAATCTCAATACACAGGCGCTGGGCGTTATCACTTGCACCGCCTTCAGGTTGTGGCTGGGTTAGCCGACGCAGTGTGTCAATATTCAAGCCGAACTTGCGCGTTAAGCGACTCACCGCCAACATAGGTAAAGCGTCACCGCGTCTCGCCAACAAGGTGAGAATCAGCGGGCTTTCCGACAGCGCGCTGATCCACTGACTCTGCGACCACTGACGATAGTTATCTTCGCTGACCGAAGTGATTCTTAGCGCGGCGTTTACCGCCTGACAATGCTCTTCCAGACTGCTGCGCAAGCCTTCGAAAGAAGCCGTGCGAAGCAACAAACCCAATGCCAATTCGTCGTGAATGACCGCTTGACCGATGTCCAGGATTTCAGCTGCATCCGCTACAACCCGCTCCATCAGCTCAGCCATTAGGCCGGGTTTATCCTGTCCCGAAATGCTGATGAGCATGATGTGGTCAGACAAGTTATCCCCTCATTCTTGTATTAGTATTTCCGCCTCTCGTACAGTCTACCTTTCTTGCAGTAGCTTCACGAAAGTTTAGGTTGGCCATCGATACCGTGGGATAAAGCTTTTTTCTGAGGCAAGCTAAACACATGAGCTTTGCCGATCTTGCATTCTAGAGATATCGACCGACCCGAGCTTTTGCGCAAAGCGAAGCTTAATCGGGACTCCGTGCTACCAATTTCTGCAAAGTACCAAGCTACTGATATCCTTGACACAACGCAGCCCACGCCTCGTCAGCGAAATGCTCCGCGCACTCTTTACGCAGCGAGCGCTTTAACCGTTGAAGGTTACGCTGCCGCCATCGGGCATGCATATGGGTATCCTCTCGATGGCGGCAATGATCAAAGTCGACCAGATAAATCGCTCCGTTCTGATCAAGCAAAATGTTTGTCGCATTCAAATCAACGTGATCAATACCCGCATCGTGGAAGCGACGAATAGTGACGCCGATCTGTTCGAATACGACCATCGGTAGCGCACTAGATGAGAGCTTTTCGGCGAGTGTTTGGGCATTGTCAATGTAGTGCGTAATGAGATCTGCCCGATACAGTAAACCGTATCTTTCCACATGAGCCGCATAAACCCGGGGCGCGGGCAACTCACGCCTTTGCAAGTAAGTTAATAGTCGATACTCGCGCCAGGCCCGGGTTGCTTCAATATTCCACCAGCAATACTTGTCCTTGCTGAGTTTGGCGGCCCAACCACCACGGTGGTAGTGGCGCAACACCAGTGAGCAACTCTCGTGTTGAAAAAACACTACCTCACCACGTCCGGCGGTTTTGCGCCGAACGATAGAATTCGACCGGGATAGCTTTGATGGATCAAACAAGCCGATATCAGCGGCGGCCGGAAGCAAAAAATGTTCGGTACTAAGCATCCTTAAAGGTCCTTAACCATCGGCCGTATGGCTACTAGCTATCGCTGGTCTCTCAACCAGGTCGTTTGAAAAAGCAAATCGGTGGGTCTGCGACGATCAGATTGGATTCTGGGGGTTGGTTTAAATTCAGACGGAAGGGTTGGTTCACTGATCGGCGGTAGTAGGGGCCTTCGATGTTCTGATCCAATCAATGATTGCCAGCGCCCAAAGCACTTCCGAGTTAGCACTGTGTTCAAGAGGTGCCATTGAGAAAATTGGGCTTCTAGGTGGCATGCGTTGAGATAGCACTGTCATTTACCACCAGCAACTCAATCGCACGGCTCGACAGCAAATGGGTAGGCTGCATTTGGTTGACGTCCTGCTTGGATCTCTCGACCTCTATCAAATCGCGCGGCTACAAGCACTTGGCGACTGGCCTGGACTAACGAACCTGATGATCGCTGCAGCAAAGGTCTTCGAGGTGGCAGGCGCCGGATACTTGTTGCTTGAGCCTTCAGAACTGTCCTGTATCGTCTTGACACCGCGCAGCTGCATAGACGCAATGCGTTAGCCTATGCCATGGCTTAGATAATCTGCTGGCTTTTAGCCCGCAGAAGAAAGAACCGCAACGCTCCCAAGACCCAGGACTGTGTTAATTTAGCCACACTCTTAGGATGACGGTCATAGTAGATGCCTTGGTGGAGACGGTTCGCTCGGAAAAACACCATGCTTCCCGCTGCAGTGCTAGCGACAGCCATATGCAGCGCAAGCTTGCTGGCGATTTGGTTGCCTTCAGAGCAGGGTCGTTCGCAAGCAGAAATGGACCGTTATGGCCAAGCGGTGGCTGACAACCTAGCCCACACCACAGCTGGCGACTTGCTGGATCGACAGCGCATTAATCTAGCTGTGGTTGCCAATCGTCTTACTACCGCAGATGAGATTCAGGGTGTCACCTTTTTTGACAGCGCCAACGAACTTATCGCCATGAGTGGAAGTCAAAATCGGCAGCACCGATATACCGCCGCGGCGAGTTTAGACAATACGATCGCAGGCTATGTCTACGTGGTGCTAAATGCCAATTCGTTTGCTACACAGACACCTTGGCTAAGCGTCGTAGGCTCACTCCTAGTGCTGCTGCTTACCCCGCTCCTGACACTTGCCTGCCTGCGCTTCAGCCCACGAAGCAGCCGCTCGCTGCCTATCGTTTCGGTTCGCGAAGATGTGCCTGAAGACGAGCCTGCCTATCTGCTGTCACTGACTCTGCACAATCAATTGGCACTAAGCCGCGAACATCAAGCCCAAGCCATTGAAGATGCGATGATCATGGGACAGGAAGTGTGTGCTCTATACGCTGGTATTAGCATGCGAATTCAGGAGCGAGGCATTGCTTTGCTGCTGTCTAAGAGTGAGCGCAGTGGTTTACGCGCAGTTTACGCAGCTTTTTTGCTGCAACGCCTGCTCAATGAATATGAAACTCATGGCGAATTTCGAGTTCACATGACCATCGTGCAAAGCCCGGGCAACCCTGGCGAGCTGGCCCACGTCGATTATGCAGGCCTCAATGATGCAGAGGTGTTGGAGCAACATTTAACTTTGGCGTCGCTGGCCCGCCCTAACACAATAATCATGTCTCACGAGGTCTATGCAGATCTGAGCCCTGGTGAGCAAGCTTGGTGCGAGAGTTTCAGTCATCCTATTTTGGAAGACATCGATCCTCCATCTTCCCTGCACACGATCCCAGCACTGCCTGCGCGCGAGGCGCAGCTAATCAGTGAACAAGCTCAGGTGATTCTCGGATTTAACTTGGCCGGCGCCCGCCCTGAAAAGCGCGGCGACATCTATGCAGAATAAGGCTCGCTCACACTAGTCAGAAATGGGTGAAAGCGGCTTTAGGCTGGCTGGATCATAGTAAGGGCAGCTGTTGCTGCTTGGATACTCACGGCTATTCGCGAGATAACCGTTCCGCTCCCTGAAAGCCTCTGGGTAGTTTGCGCCCTCTGCGCGCGCGCTCTCCTTCATAGCCTTCTAGGTCCTTCGGCCGCAGCCGCAAATGACGCTGACCTGCATGCACCAGTAAATCGTCTCGAGGCCCCAATACAGTCACGCCGACCATAGCTTCCTCACCAGATTTAAACGCTGCAGCGGGAACGTTGATCAGTTTGTTGCCCTTACCACGCACCAAACTCGGCAGTTCTATCAATGGAAACACTAGCAAGCGCCCTTGGTTTGTTACTGCAGCAACTTTGCCATCAGCCTCAGGCAATTCATCAGAAAAAGCCACCGGCGGGAGGGCATTCGCCCCAGATGGGACGCTCAAACAGGCCTTGCCAGCCTTATTTTTGGTGACCATGTCCTCTAGCGTACAAATAAAGCCGTAACCGCCATCAGACGCGAGCAGTGCTTTCTGCGAGCCCTTGCCCATTAACATGCCAATAAATCGGGCGTCATCTTGGGGTTTGAATCGACCGCTCAGAGGCTCGCCCTGCCCTCTGGCTGACGGCAAGCTATGCGCCTGGGTGTTGTAGCTGCGCCCCTGAGAGTCGAGGAAGACCAGCACGTCACTGGTACGCCCAGGCACTGCGTAAGCAAACTCGTCCCCGGTGCGATAATTGAGCTCTTTTGGATCGAGGTTATGACCCTTTGCAGCACGGATCCAACCTTTTGCTGACATCACCACAGTGATTGGATCGTTAGTTAACAGATCTTCCTCGCTAAAGGCTTTAGCTTCCTCAGCTTCGGTAGGCTTGGCAAAGGGCGAGCGCCTCTCGTCGCCATATTGCTCAGCTACTGCAAGCAGCTCCTTTTTGATTAACGTCTGCATGCGAGCCTTTGAACCCAAGGTACGTTCTAGGTCGACTCTCTCCGCATCAAGTTCGTCCTTTTCGCCACGCAACTTCATTTCTTCTAAGCGCGCTAGATTTCGCAGGCGCAAATCGAGAATCGCGTTCGCCTGAATCTCGCTGAGCTTAAATTGATTCACCAACGCGACCTTGGGCTCGTCTTCTTCACGGATGATGCGTATCACTTCGTCTAAGTTCAGGTAGGCGATCAGTAGCCCATCAAGAATATGCAGCCGGTCGTTGATTTTTTGCAGGCGAAAACTTAGCCGTCGGGTAACCACATCAAGCCGATAGCGCAGCCATTCGCGAAGCAAATCTGCCAGGTTTTTAACCGCTGGGCGCTGATCCAAACCAATCACGTTGATGTTAACCCGGTAACTTTTCTGCAAATCGGTCGTGGCGTACAAGTGGCTCATCAAGCGTTCATAATCGATGCGATTTGAGCGCGGTACTAGCACCAGCCGCGTTGGGTTTTCATGATCCGATTCATCTCGCAGATCGACCAGCATGGGCAGCTTCTTTGTCTGCATCTGCTGCGCGATCTGCTCCAAAATTTTTGCTGGGGATACCTGGTGAGGCAACGCCGTGACGACGATATCTGCCCCTTCGCGATGGAAAATAGCACGCGCCTTGATGCTGCCTCGGCCATTCTCATATAACTCGCGTATTTCGTCCTTTGGCGTAATTATTTGCGCCTTGGTTGGATAATCAGGACCTTTTATGTGGGTCATCAAATCGGCCACACTGGCTTTCCCATCGTCCAACAGGTGAATACAGGCGCTAACAATTTCATTAAGGTTATGAGGTGGGATATCTGTCGCCATGCCTACAGCAATTCCGGTGCTGCCGTTCAGCAGCACAAAGGGAGCTTGCGCCGGCAGCAGCGTTGGCTCTTGCACAGTGCCATCAAAATTAGGCGTGTAATCTACCGTCCCCTGGCGCGCTTCACTGAGCAAAAGGTCTGCAAATTTAGACAGTCGAGCCTCGGTATAGCGCATGGCTGCAAACGATTTGGGATCATCGGGCGCACCCCAGTTACCCTGCCCTTCAACCATCGGATAGCGAAACGAAAATGGCTGCGCCATTAGCACCATAGCTTCGTAGCAAGCGCTATCGCCATGGGGATGGAATTTACCCAGCACGTCGCCCACTGTTCTTGCTGACTTGGCGTACTTAGCCTGGTTGTTCAAACCCAGCTCGCTCATCGCATAAATGATGCGGCGCTGCACTGGCTTAAGGCCATCGGCAAGATGCGGCAGCGCGCGATCGTTGATCACGTACATGGAGTAATCCAGATAGGCACGTTCTGTATATTCAGACAGCGGCAGTGTTTCTATCTCGCCTGGGTCTATTTGGATTTCGTCAGTCATCTATTTTTCCATGTCTGTAAACCATGCCCAGCGGCGGATAACCCTCGGTGGATAAAAGCTGTGCAGTTAATCGATGATCGCTTGGTTGCCTTTGCTTTCTAGCCAAACCCTGCGGTCGGAAGCGCGTTTTTTCGCCAACAACATGTCCATCATGTCGTCGGTAGCAGAGCCTTGATCCAACGTCAGCTTTACCAGCCGCCGTGTATCGGGAAACATCGTGGTCTCACGCAGCTGCAAAGGGTTCATCTCCCCCAGCCCCTTAAACCGCTGCACCGAAGGGGTGGAGCGGTTTTTCTCAACTGCCATGCGCTCAAGAACTGCATCTTTTTCCGCCTCATCCAACGCATAGAACACTTCCTTTCCTACATCGATACGATATAGAGGCGGCATCGCCACAAACACATGCCCGGCTCGAACCAAGGCACGAAAGTGTTTTACAAACAAAGCACAAAGCAGAGTGGCGATATGCAGCCCATCCGAGTCTGCGTCAGCAAGAATGCAAACCTTGTTGTAGCGCAGCCCAGAAAGGTCATCTACACCGGGATCAACGCCAATGGCCAAGGCTATGTCGTGTACTTCTTGAGAGCCAAGCACCTGGCTTGCGTCTACCTCCCAGGTATTCAAAATTTTGCCGCGTAATGGCAACACTGCCTGAAACTCGCGATCGCGCGCCTGCTTTGCAGAGCCACCCGCGGAGTCGCCCTCGACTAAGAACAGCTCCGCCCGATCAGCATCTTGGCCAGAGCAATCGGCTAACTTGCCCGGTAATGCCGGGCCCGCAGTCACTCGTTTACGCGCCACTTTCTTCGCCGCTTGCAAACGTCGCTGGGCATTGGCGATGGCCATCTCAGCAATTTTTTCGCCTTCACTGGCATGCTCATTTAGCCAAATGCTAAATGCATCCTTGGCAGCGCCTGAGACGAACACCGCAGATTGGCGCGAAGACAGGCGCTCCTTAGTCTGACCCGCAAACTGCGGGTCTAGGAGTTTGACACTGAGCACGTAGTTGCATTGATCCCAAATGTCATCGCCGGTCAGTTTTACGCCGCGCGGCAGTAAATCACGAAATTCACAGAACTCTTTTAGCGCGTCGATCAGCCCCGAACGCAACCCGTTAACATGAGTGCCGCCTTGCGCGGTTGGGATAAGATTGACGTAGCTCTCAGTGATTTGCGCAGAACCCTGGGCTGACCATTTCAGTGCATACTCTGCCGCCTCAGCGGAACTATTAACTGTATGAACGATAGTAGCGTCCGGTAAACACTCCTCCTCGCCCACTGAACCTTCGAGATATTCCTTCAGTCCATCTTCGTAGAGCCAGCTTTCGCTATCTTCCGGCTTCTGCTCGACGCTCAAACTCATGCGCAGCCCTGGGCACAACACCGCCTTCGCCCTGAGCAAATGGCGCAACCGGTTTACGGCCAAGTTCGTGCTATCAAAGTAAGCGGCTTCCGGCAGGAAACGCACGCTAGTTCCCGTGTTGCGTTTGCCTACGGTATCAACGGCTTGCAGTTTGTTCTGCGGCTCGCCCTTAGCATAACGCTGACGATACACCTGGCCGTCTCGCTTCACTTCTACTTCAAGCCATTCAGACAGTGCGTTTACAACAGATACGCCGACCCCATGCAGGCCACCAGAAAAGTTGTAGTTGTTGTTGTCGAATTTGCCGCCGGCATGCAGCCGGGTAAGGATCAACTCCACTCCTGACACTTTATGTTCGGGATGCTGATCCACCGGCATACCGCGACCATCATCCATCACCGAAATAGATCCATCGGCGTGCAGAGACACCTCAATCTCGCTAGCGTGGCCAGCGATGGCCTCGTCTACACTATTGTCCACTACCTCCTGAACGAGATGATTCGGGCGCGCGGTATCGGTATACATGCCAGGACGCCGACGCACGGGCTCTAATCCAGAGAGCACTTGCAAAGATTGTGCTGAATAACTTTTTTCTGCCATGTATGGATCAGCTCCGCTGAATAATGTTTTTGCTGTTGTTAGATATTAGCTTTTGCTTATGCATCGTCCGTCCAGTCTGAAAGGCGGTAAACCCGTGAGCTGACGCGACCGTCTTCATACAGATTTATCCCGCGGTAGCCTGGTGCCAACCGGTCTAGGCTAAAACCCTGGCTGCCAGGTTTGAACTGAAAACACGTCGACGGCGTGCCTAACAACTTTAGCGTGCCATGATGCGCAGAAATCTCTTGATGAGCGTGACCAAATATAGCCCCTCTCAATGTGGGCCCTGGTGTTGCTGCAATAACATCCAGCACTTTTTCTGGGTCGGCAATACGATCTTTGTCGAGCCAGGGCGTGGCGGTTTCACACAGCGGATGGTGAGTTGCCAACAATCCATGTTGCGCCATGCTAGCTCGCCGGTATTGCTCAAGGAGCATTAGATCTTGTTCGCCAACCTCAGCTTCCGGGACCCCAGAACCATGCGAATCTAAGGGCGCTATCTGCCAGATATCCAACTCCAACGGCTGCATTGGTAGCTGCGCTTGGCGCATAGCTAGCAGCTCGTCGTGGTTACCAGGCAGACACAGCAGCGGCGCATCCGCGAAGCTAGAAACAATGGCCCAGAATTTCTCATATACCTTTGGTCCGCCGCTGTGGACGAGATCGCCAGATGCCACTATGGCGTCCCAGCGCTTAGCACCGAATGCCTGTTCAAGCACCCGAGTCAAGCTGGCAGAGGTATCCATATCCAGCAACCGCTCTCCGTCGGGGACCAAGTGGCAGTCGGTAATATGTAAAAGCCTTAGCTGCACTTATCGCAACCTGCCCCAAGCCTTGGTAAAAAGTCAGCCAACAGGCAGATCTATCTCGTCTATGGTCATGCCTATTGCTAGACAAAGGGACAGATACTCGCCGAGGAACTTGTTGAGCTGAACTTTTTCGTCGCGCTGTCGCATGCGTTTGTTCGGATACTCATACGCGCCGTGAAATCTATTTTCGTGCTGATACTCCACCACTTCGGCGCTTTTGGCATCATGATACAGACGAATGCGCATATTTGGGCTGCTGCCCCAATTTTGTCTCGGGTGCTGCGCAAGGTGCAGCAACGTCGTGTACGGTCCTCGCTCTAATACCGCAAGCACCACCTTTATGCCTTGATCACCAGGCAATAGCCCAATGCGCTTTTCATCATCGTCGCGCATACGCGGAAACAGCTGCATCAAGCGCTGATAGTTAGTGTCGCACTCAGCCATATGCGCTGCGAGGTCGATTATGTAGCGCTTGCCGTATGCCAGCCCGCCTGTGGCAAACCCTTGGCTCAAGGCCGTAGATCGGCTGAGGATGTCCTCATTTGTTTCTGGGCGTTTCGCTGACACTTTTATGCTCGTTGCAAAGGCGCAGCTAATATAACCACCCGCAGGGCCCTGGTCACGGTTGCAAAGCTGTTTTAAAGCACATTTCGTCGGGCAATCTAAAATACGTCTTTGTGGCGCAGCCTACGACAAGTCCGAAAACCGCTAACTTCTTTAGTGGTGTGGCACTTCTAGGCCAGCGACTGTGCCGTTCACGTTACTTACATGCAGGTTGGGAGCATAATACGCGCTGAGGCTGGTTTCTTGTAACGGGCGGCGTTTTGTTTGCTGGACAACCTGGTAGAACGCGGCTAGCTTTTCTTACGTCCGATTTGCACACTGTCAGTGCCTCTTTCTACCTTTGACATCGAAAGCCGAGATTTTTCATGCACAACGCATCCGCATTCTCCCAGCACTGCCTCAACCTTTTTTGGCGGCTTGGACTCTTCGCCATGTTGTGCCTGGCGATTTTACTACCCACTACCGCAAGCCATGCCGAGCACTTGATGGACGTCTATCTATCCGCCAAGGAAAATGATGCTGTGTTGCGCGGTGCTGAGGCTTCATTCCGGGCCGACCGAGAGCAAATTAAGCAAGCTCGCTCTACGCTGCTGCCCTCAGTGGGTGCAAGTGCCCGTACCAATTACAATGAGTTAACCTTTCCCGGCGCAATAGACGAGGCCAGT
>MDTB01056622.1_pt1 | contig 16500 bp, 12 predicted proteins | sample 811161 | NCBI WGS metagenome assembly MDTB01 (sample SAMN05326650, study PRJNA326480) | marine metagenome | isolation source: seawater | place: Mediterranean Sea | collected 2009 | reverse complement strand
ATTGTCTTCACTTCAGCCTGTTACACGTGACTTTGCCTTTATTGTTGATGAGACCGTTCCTGCTCAGTCGCTTATTGACGCTATACGCCGTGCTTCACGCGATGTAGTCACAGATATATCTGTGTTTGATGTCTATCAGGGCAAAGGCATTGAAGACGGGAGAAAATCTGTTGCCCTTACAGTTACGCTTCAGCCAAAAGATGCTACCTTCAGCGAAAGTGATTTAATTGTTCTTTCAGATCAAATCACAGCTACAGTCGGTAAAAACTGTGGTGGTGTTCTGCGTGGCGCATAGCCAACAGCTTTACTTTACTATTTCAGCCTAAAGCCGATTGACCGCAGACACCAGCGCGTAAAGTGGGGCGAGTGTGATCGACGTATGAATGCCTGCACCATAGACAGAACGCTCATCTTTTCCTGTTTTCAGTTCAACATAGGCAGCAGCTTCAGCCTTGGAAGTTGAAGAACGTGTATTTTGGCCAAAATCAGCAAGTGTGAAATCGACATCAAAATTTTCCCGCAAGGCATTCACCATCGCAGAAATGGGACCGTTTCCTGTTGCAGAAATGGTTTTCTCCTGGCCATTATGCTCAATCGTCGCTGTGATTCGTTCTTTTTCTGAAGCCAAGGATGCAGGTTTTGTCTCAACAGAAACCAGTTTAAATGGAGCGATCCTATCCAGATATTCAGATTGATAAATCGTCCAAATCATGTCAGCTGTGATTTCCTGACCGCTTTTATCTGCCTGCTTTTGGACAATCTGGCTGAATTCTATTTCCATCCCCCGTGGAAGGCGGACATTATGTTCAGTTTCCAATAGCCAGGCAGAACCTGCCTTACCTGATTGTGAGTTCACCCGAATTATTGCTTCATAGGTACAGCCAATATCCGCCGGGTCAATAGGTAAATATGGCACTTCCCATTGCAGAGCGTTGGCGCCCTCTATTGCTTCCATCCCTTTTCGGATGGCGTCCTGATGTGAGCCTGAAAACGCAGTATGAACCAGTTGGCCAGCATAAGGATGTCGCTGATGAACAGGCAGCTGGTTGCAGAATTCAGCTGTTTCGACTAAGCTCGTGATATCAGACATATCCAACTTTGGGTCAACACCTTGTGTGAATAGGTTAAGTCCCAGCGTAATTATATCGACATTACCGGTCCGCTCACCATTACCAAATAGGGTGCCTTCAACGCGGTCGGCGCCAGCCATCAGCCCTAACTCAGTTGCGGCAACGCCGCAGCCGCGATCATTGTGCGGGTGTAAAGACAAAATCATGCTATCACGCCGCGTAAAGTGACGATGCATCCACTCAATCTGATCTGCATAAATGTTTGGTGTAGACATCTCAACAGTCGCCGGCAGGTTTATAATTGTCTTATTTTTGGGTGTAGGGCTCCAGATATCCATAACTGATTCACAGACGTCTAGGGCATAATCCAGCTCGGTTCCTGTGAAACTCTCAGGTGAATATTGCAGCCGCAGATCAGTATCAGACCCCAGTTTGCTTACCCGGTCAGCAACCATTTTCGCCCCGTCTATGGCAATTTGTTTTACGCCATCACGGTCAGATTTAAACACCACTCGCCGCTGAAGGGTAGAAGTTGAATTGTAAAGATGCAGGATTGCACTTGGCGCGCCTCGAAGAGATTCTATTGTTCTATCTATTAGATGTTCTCTTGCTTGTGTGAGAACTTGTATTGTTACATCCGCTGGAATGTGCGCTCCAATAATTAATTCTCGCAAAAAGTTGAAATCTGTATCAGAGGCTGAAGGGAAACCGACTTCAATTTCCTTAAAACCCATACCAACCAGCGTTTTGAACATACGCATTTTACGAATGCTGTCCATTGGCTCAATTAAAGCCTGATTGCCATCACGCAAATCTACAGAACACCAGACAGGTGCAGTGGAAACCACCTGGCTTGGCCACTGTCTGTCAGGCAAATCGACAGGCGGGTAGGCACTGTATTTCGCGTGGTTCATAGTAGGCATGTCGGATCCAGGCTGTGGGGCTTAATATTTAGAGTGATGTTGTACCATGAACGGTAACCGGGTCAAGGGTTTGCCGATCTGTGCCATATTACCAATTTAATCAGCTAAAGGGCGGAAAATCATGATGGTATAGCTGGAAAGTCGTTCCGAATTGCGTTATTTATCAGCCCATGACAGACATAGCAAAAATCAGAAATTTTTCCATAGTGGCTCATATAGACCATGGCAAGTCAACTCTTGCTGACAGATTGATTCAGTTTTGTGGTGGCCTAAGTGAACGTGAGATGTCCGAGCAGGTTCTTGATAACATGGACATTGAACGTGAACGCGGTATTACAATCAAGGCTCAGACGGTGCGCTTGTCCTATACCGCAAAGTCTGGTGAAGACTATGTTCTGAACCTTATGGATACTCCAGGTCATGTTGATTTCGGCTATGAAGTGTCCCGTTCCCTGTCTGCATGCGAAGGCTCGCTTCTTGTTGTTGACGCCTCACAAGGAGTTGAAGCGCAGACGCTGGCAAATGTTTATCAGGCTCTAGATGCTGATCATGAGATGGTCACAGTTCTGAATAAAATAGATTTGCCAGCTGCTGAGCCAGACAGGGTGAAGGCCCAGATTGAAGATGTGATTGGCTTGCCGGCAGATAATGCTCTTGCTGTGTCTGCAAAAACAGGACTTGGAATTGAAGATGTTCTAGAAGCTGTTGTTACAGAACTACCTGCGCCTTCGGGTGCTGAGGCTTCACCTCTGCAGGCCCTCCTTGTTGATAGCTGGTATGATGCGTATCTGGGCGTTATGACTTTGATAAGAGTGCGTGATGGAATTATCAAAAAGGGCATGAAGATCCGCATGATGGCAAGTGGTGCTGTTCATACCGTCGAGCGTGTTGGTATTTTTGGCCCAAAACCTGTGGCTGTCGATCAGCTTGGTCCAGGTGAGATTGGCTTTATAAATGCAGGAGTAAAGACTGTATCTGACGCGAAGGTTGGGGACACGATCACAGACGACCGTCGCCCCTGTGCAGAGCCACTTGAGGGGTTTAAGCCATCTGTGCCTGTTGTATTCTGTGGTTTGTTTCCAATTGATGCCGCAGATTTCTCAGGATTGCGTGAGGCTCTTGAAAAATTGTCATTAAATGACAGCTCATTTTCATTTGAAGCTGAAACATCTGCCGCCTTAGGTTTTGGCTTCCGTTGCGGCTTCTTAGGTTTATTGCATATGGAGGTTATCCGTGAGCGGCTGAGTCGCGAGTTTAATCTTGAACTGATCTCAACTGCACCATCTGTTGTTTATCAGTTGACAATGACAGATGGTAGCAAGATGGATATGCATAACCCAGCAGATATGCCTGAGGTTACCCGCATTCAGTCAATTGAAGAGCCTTGGATTAAGGCGACCATTATGACACCTGACGAATATCTTGGGCAAGTATTATCATTATGTGTGGAAAGGCGGGGGGAACAGATAGATCTGACCTATGCCGGCAGCCGTGCCATGGTAGTTTATCGCTTGCCACTTAACGAGGTGGTTTTTGATTTTTACGATAGGTTGAAATCAGTGACTAGGGGCTATGCTAGTTTTGATTACCAAATGGACAGTTATATCTCAGGCGACTTAGTTAAAGTTTCCATTTTGGTGAATGGAGACCCTGTTGATGCTCTAGCAATGATTGTTCATCGCGAACAGTCAGAATATCGTGGTCGTGCGATTTGCGCTCGACTAAAAGATTTGATACCGCGCCAGATGTTCAAAGTTGCCCTGCAGGCAGCAATTGGCGGCAAAGTTATTGCGCGCGAAACAATTTCTGCCCTAAGAAAAGATGTCACAGCCAAATGTTACGGGGGTGATGTCAGCCGGAAACGCAAGCTTCTTGAAAAGCAGAAAGAAGGTAAAAAGCGCATGCGCCAGTTTGGACGCGTAGATATTCCCCAGAATGCCTTTCTAGAGGCTTTGAAAATGGGTGATAACTGATATAAGCAAAGCATTACAGCTAGGACTATCAGCGGCCATCTCTGTGATAAAATCGCTTCCGCCTACCGTCAAAGCCGCGGAATAGTTTAGATAGAAGCAAGAATGCCCCACCCATGACTAAAAATACAATTGCAGCTGGCCAGAGTAACAGACTTGAGATGACGGGGTGCCATATGAAGGGTGAGCAGCCAAGAGCGATGAATAAGCTACAAGGATCAACATACCGGTCAATAACTGCTTCAGCAACTTGTAAGAATTCTGGCGCGCGTTCATATAAGTACTGACCCAGCATCACTGATGCTGAATCATCGTTAGTGATATCACCATACATCACCCAACTACCCAGTAGTAAAAATGCTGCCGCTAAAAGCGTCAAAATCAAACGTATCATCGAAAGATCATGTCTGAGTTAAGTGTACTTTGCAACTGTGTTCTCTGCGGCGTGCCAGCAATATGATTGCATATACATAGCAGGGCCGCTATATTTCGGAAAAATCGCATTATTTCATTGGAGGGATGGCCGAGCGGTTTAAGGCGCACGCCTGGAAAGCGTGTTGGGGTGAAAGCCCCTCGGGGGTTCGAATCCCCCTCCCTCCGCCATACACCTTCACTAGTGGTTGAAATAGAGCCTTTTTTCTACCATTTATTTTATTCTTCCCACATTTACCCCCACACTTTTATCCAAATTTAGTTGCTATTTTAGGGTAAGGTAGTTTCTTTGGGAGTTACTCATTGCCAAAGCTTGTCAGTAACCCCGTTTGAGGTCCACAGTCCTCGAAACTGGTTTCAGCCAAAGTCGCGGGTAAGGTTTTTATAATTACCATATGGGCTGGTATGTTAATCTCTTAATGTAGCTGGCGTCAGTCACAAATTAGCGCCCGTGTTAAACTTCGAATTTCCCTTCAACAACCTCAATTTCCAAGAAAAAAGTTCCGTGGACAGCAGAACAAGTGACTGTTCCCAGAAAAATAATGTTTAAGAACAGGCGTTTGTTCTATCATGGTGTGAGTAAGGCCTTCGAATTAGTTTCACAAAGTAAACAGCACTTTTGCTTTTCATTAAGTATAGCGTTTGACTAATTCGAAATTGAATTTCTTTTAGGAATAAACATGCTCACGCAAAGCAATGTTTTTAGCTGCATCAATATAGCTGTAATTGCTTACTTTTATCGGGGTGAAAGTTTCACCCATTTGTTTGCTTGCCATTTCAAGCCCTTTATCTACTCCGTTAATAAATGGTTTTGAATGTCTAATTGGACCACCGAGAACCAGCAAGTCTGGTCTAATACCAACCGACAGATAGAAAAGATTTTTACCAAGAATCTCACCGGTGTGAGTGAATATCTTGACCAGTTCTGAATCTTCAAAATTAGACAAATTTATCGCTCTTCTAAAATTTGATGCAAAATCTTTAGAAGTGTCTAAAACAAAATCAGTTTTTTTTACAATCTCGGCAATTATGGCATGACCAGACACGTAATCAGACAAAGTAGTCTCTTCGCCAATGAACTCAGATTGATTATGTAATTTTGTTTTTCCAACCCAACCCTCATCTCCTCCCCGCCTGACTAAAGCTCCATTAACAAAGAGGCTTGCACCCATGCCTACAGCAATATGCACCAGCATTATATTCAGACTTTTCGATGAAAGTTTTACCGTTGTGTCAACATAATTAATACAAAGTGCATTAGCTATATTATCTACCACAACTGGACAATCAAGACATGCTTTCATTCGCTTTTGTAATTCGAATTGAGGCCAATTGAGCAAAGGTGCAGATAAAAGTATGCCAGATTTTGTATTAAACTTTCCTGCAACAACAACGGAGCACCCTAATAATTTTATATAACCGTTTTTTGGATCACGTGTAAAACTTCTAACAGTTTTATTAATAAATGTGATCGCATCATCTGGCCTCTGGCACGCATCTTCGGGAATAGATTTTTTTAAAAGTGTGGCGCCAATAATGTCACTGATAGTGATAGTCTTGGAAAAGGCCGATAAACAAATTGCAACGACAATACCATACTTAGGATTTATTCTTATTACATCGGGACGTCTCCCAAGGCTTTTACTGCTGTTTTCTCCCCCAATTGCAATACATATGCCTTCAGACATAAGATCTCTCACAAGACGAGAAACTGACATTTTAGATAGCCCGAGAGAATCGGCAATCATGGGACGGGAAACCATCTCAGAATTCCTTAGCATTCTAAGTATCCCTACGCGATTTTTTTCACGAATTTCTCGCAAATGAGGCCTTTTGATTTTTAATGCCATGTGCGTTTTTCCAATGATTTCAGAATTTAATTTGTCGAAAGTTATCAGAAAGTTTGGTTATGCGTCCACTAGTCAAATTTTGCATTAGGGGAGTGCAAAAATAATTCTTTACCTAAACATTCGAAATTTAGACTATATTGTAACATAATGTTAATAAAGGAGCTGAACATGCCTATTCATAAACAAGTCAGCCGCAGAGCTGCGTTAAAGGCTTTACCACTTAGTGCTATCGCCCTCTCAATGCCCGCCATATGGTCCAGTTCTCGAGCTGCTTCAGATTTTAAATTAACTTTTGGCCATACATTCGGCAAAGCCACTGAAGGAGTAATGATTACTGGCTTAGACGTATTTAAAGCGAAAGCCGAAGAGTATACCGATGGAAAGCTACTGGTCGATATACATGAAGCGGGCAGCCTAGGTGGACAAACGGTACTTCCCCAGAAAGTGCTAACTGGAGCAATTCAGGGTTGTCAGTTGTCCACACAAAACTTCACCCCATTCTCAGATGTATATAACCTGCTAGATTTCCCTCACATGTTCCCAAGTAATGAAAGCTTTGAAAAAGTTATTAATTCAAAGAAATTCAAAGATAGTGGTTTCTTTGAGCAGCCTCGTTCAAAAGGTTTTGAAGTCTTGCCTGGAATGTGGGCTAATGCTGGCTTCAGAGTACTTGGCTTTTCTAAAAAACTTGGCAAAAAAATTCGAACTCCTTCGGACCTTGATGGTGTAAAGATTCGTGTGACGGGTTCTAAAGTTGAACAACAAGTATTCAAACTAACTCCTGCTAACCCTGTATCGATTGCGTGGGGTGAAACCTATCAGGCTTTGCAGCAAGGCGCGGCAGATGCTTTAAACGTTGGCCTTGGACCTTTAACAGCTACCAAAATATATGAGACCTTGGGGACGGCTACCATGGCTCAGATTAACTTTAACTGTCACATCACTGTGCTAAGTTACAAATGGTTTTCATCACTTCCATCCTCTGTGCAAGACTCGATCTATAAAGCAGCCGCCGATAGCTTTGTTGTTCAACAATCCGGCCAAGCAAAAGCGAACGCTACTATGGAAAAAATGTGGAATGACAGTGGTATAGATATCTACAAACCAACAGCATCAGAAAAAAAGGTTTGGATGGATACTGTGGGTCATAAACTTCCTGTTTGGGACAGTTTTAAAGAACGATATGGAAGCGAGTTATATGAAATGCTTAGCGGAATGGCCGTGTAAGGTTGGTAATTTGCAATCCATAATTCTAAATCCGCATACACGGTAAGACAGCAATGTTGAACTCATCAAACAAGTTTTTTGATGGCAAGTGGGTCAGGGCTTTCATTGTTCTGACCTACTCTTATTTTTGTCTTATTATTTTGATCGAAGTAATTAGAAGGTATGCCTTTGGCGATAGTAGTGCGTGGGGAGAGATGACTGCACGTTATGCATTCGTTTACATGACATACGCAGCAGCTGCCGAAGGAATTAGGCAAAAAAAACATATAAGAGTTGATTTAATTGATAAAATCGTAAAACCAAAAAGCCTGAACTTGCTAAACATTTACTACGATACACTGGTCACTATTGTAGCCATTCTAGTAATTTATTATTCTTTGAAACTAATCAACGTACAGTTAACTTTTGGCATCGTGATGACTGCTGCAGACATAAATATGGCTTTTGCACAGGCCGCTTTGCCGTTGGGATGGGCACTCATGCTAATAAGAATCACACAGAATTGGCTTGATTCAAGAAACTTAAACAAGCCGTAAAAGTGAAATTCATTAATGGAAACGAACAACCTAATAGTGGTAATTGTAATAGCACTAATGCTACTAAATTTAGCAATTGGCGTGCCTTTGTTCATTGTTCTAGCGCTTGGATCTCTTGGTTTAATCTTACTTTGCGACGTATATTCTTTAAGCGTTTTTGGGGAAGTGCCTTTTAGCTCCATTGACAGTTGGGCACTCTTAGCGATGCCGTTGTTTATACTCGCGGGTGAGATAATCTCGAGAGGGAGAACAGCAAAAGATATTGTCAGACTCAGCGAAGCAATTGTTGGCTGGACAAGCGGAGGGCTGGGAACAGCGACGATATTTGGGTGTTTTTTCTTCGCCGGCACAAGCGGTTCCAGCTCAGCAGATACAATTACAATCGGAAGAATAATGATACCAGCTATGCGAACTCGAGGATATAATGCATCTTACGCAGCTTCACTAGCTGCTTCCGGAGGAATATTAGGGGTAATAATACCGCCAAGTTTGATATTCATAATTTATGGAATTGCTACAAGCACATCGATCGGGGAGCTTTTTATAGCCGGAATTATTCCCGGCTTGCTCATAGCTCTTACCCTAAGTATATCAAACTCTTTAGTATGCAGGTACAGTACTTGGGCTTTAGTCGATAAAAAACTTTTTTCATTCAGAAAGCTGTTATCGGCATTCTGGCATGCAAAATGGGGGCTTGGCGCTCCCCTAATTATACTTGGCGGTATTTACGGCGGTATCTTCACACCCACTGAAGCTGCAGCTGTTGCCGTTTTTTATGTGTTTTTAGTTGAAACGGTGATCAATAAAGAATTGGGCATACGCGACATAATTTCTTCTTTGACCAGAGCAGCGATAGTTACCGGCATACTCGGACCAATCATTGCCTTCTCTATTTTGTTTGGAGAAACGCTGGCAATTCTTCGAGTTCCTGGAAACGTGGTTAACTTTTTCGTAAGTATGTCGGTGGGGCATACAGAATCTGTTTTCATGATTATCTTCGTTTTATTAATTATGGGATGCATTCTAGAACCAATTGCTGCAATACTAGTGATAATGCCTATTCTTCTTCCCATTGGTATGGAACTCGGGTTTGATCCCGTCCATTTTGGTGTTTTTGTTGTGTCTACGCTTTCTGTGGGTTTCATAACACCCCCTGTCGGAATTAATCTATTCGCTGCATCGGCTGTAAGCGGGCAACCATTTTTGGACATAGCGAGCAAAGCTCTACCTGCGTTTGTCGCATTAATCGTCACAGTGTCAGCAATAGCATTTTTACCTGACCTAATCCTCTGGTTTCGTTAGTGCAAATAAGTCTTTTTGTTATGTATTTTAAAGGAATTTTGTTTTGAAAGAAAAAGAAGTTTTTAATGCCTGTCAGCATGATTGTCCTGATAATTGCTCGATGATCAGCACAATTTCTGATGGAAAGGTGTTGTCTGTTAAAGGCCACAAGGAACATCCTTTCACGCGAGGGGTACTATGCGGTAAAGTTAAAAATTACGACCAAAGGGTAAACTCTCCAGATAGGATACTTCATCCTATGAAGCGCATAGGAAAGAAAGGTGAGGGACGTTTTGAAAGAATAAGTTGGGATAATGCCTTGCTTACTATTCAACAAAAGTTTCGCAGTATCATTGGACAATATGGAAGCGAAGCGATACTTCCATACAGTTATCTGGGCCATCAAGGACTTCTTAATGGCATGCATTGTGGAGATAAATTTTTCAATCGGCTTGGCGCATCAATCGGTGAGCGAACTTTTTGTAATTCCACGGCCTCAAAGGCATTCAGAATGGTTGCTGGGATTACAGGTGGACTAGATCCAGAGAGCTTTTCTGAATCAAATGTGATCATTATGTGGGGCATAAATATTCTCTCTACGTCAATGCACCAGAGTCGTTTTGTAATTCAAGCAATAAATAAAGGTGCAACATTTATAGTTATCGACCCTGTAAAAACAAGAACTGCTAAACGAGCGCACATACACTTAAGACCAAAACCGGGGACTGATGTTGTGTTGGCCATGGCAGTCGCAAATTTTTTAATCCAAGAAGGGTTAGTGGATGAAGAATATATCTCAAATCATACTTCTGGTTTTAGAGAATTTTCAGAAAGAGCGAAGCAGTTCAACCCAGCTCTTGCCGCCAGAATTACAGGAATTTCAGAAGACGAAATAAAAGATTTTGCACTACTGATCTCAAAAAACAAGGCGGTTGGTATTAGAACTGGAGTTGCTTTGGAGCGAACTCGCAACGGAGGTGATGCTGTAAGAGCCATAGCATCAATCAGTGCTTTGATTGGCGCTTGGAAAGTTCCTGGTGGAGGTATATTTCAACATCCGCAAGGCACTTTTCCTATTAATCGTTCTGCGCTCACACACTCTGAACTTGTTGACAATAGCAGGCACGCCGTAAATCTATTCGACCTTGCGAACGTTTTGGAGAGAGACGCAACACGCACAATTAAATCACTTTTCATATACAACGCAAATCCAGTGATCGCAGCCGCTAATCAAACAAAGTTGGTAAAAAACCTATGTAGAGAAGATCTTTTTACGGTGGTAAGTGAAATTTTTCAAACAGACAGCTGCGATTACGCTGACATAATACTACCTGCTACAAGTCAGCTAGAGCAAAAAGATCTTATGTATAGCTGGGGTCATTTTAATATCCAATATAACGACCAAGCAATTGAACCAGTCGGAGAAGCTGTCTCAAATACGGAACTATTTCGTAGATTAGCCTCAACGTTCTCGTTTGAGGAAGATTTTTTTCAAGAAAATGACGAAAATTTAATGTTAAAATCTATGAATTGGGATCATGAAAACCTCAATGGAATAACACTTAAGGCGCTCACGAAAAAGGGGTTTGCTCGATTAAATGTTGGTGAGGCCAAATCAAGAACTCCACACAAGTATGGAAAGTTTCCAACTTCTACTGGGAAATTCGAATTCTTTAGCACTAGCTACAAAACTGGAGGAAAAATGCTTGAAGTTTATCGACAAGGCGTTGAAGATTTCAGAGATTATCCGCCCACTGATCCGTTACCATCTTACATACCTAAATCAATAGATTCTGGTGGCTTTATACTTATTTCATCAAAACACCATTATTTTTTAAATTCAGGCTATGCAAACTTTAATGAAGATAGTGGCTTAGCGAACAAGCAGACTGTGATGATAAACAGCAAAGATGCGGCATTTTATAAGATCACCAATGGCGACTCATTAGAATTGTATAACGAACTGGGAAAAATAAGTGTCGTTGCAGACGTGAGTGAGGACGTTATAAAGGGGGTTTTAGTTGTGTATCACGGTTTCTGGAGGCGGCATGTTAATGGTAACACAGTTAACGCTCTTGTAGATTCAAAACCGTCAAAGATCGGGCAAGGGATAACGGTTAATGATACTGTAGTATTTATAAAACATAAGGTATTAAGCTCATGAAAACTTCAAGTTTAAAAGTAAAGACATATTAATATTAATTGCAAGATATTGCACCAACCACTGCAATGAAATTTTCACAAGTAGAGTCATTTAGAGGTAATGCAAATACGATCCGCATTGTTGGCCATCGTGGTGCAAGAGGTATTTTGCCTGAAAACAGCATAATCGGATTTGATTTCGCGCTCTCAATTGGCGTTGACCTTCTTGAGTTTGATGTGCTGTTGACACAAGATGATGTCCCTGTGATCGCTCATAACCATGAATTAAACGGCGCCATTACCCGTGGTCCAGATGGTCGCTTTATCAAGGGAGCAGGGGCGAGGGTAGCCTCTCTTTATTTCGAAGACATAAAGGGTTTTGATATAGGTCGTCTGAATTGCCATACAGATTATGGACGCAGATTTTGCGAACAAGCCCAGTTAGATGGCGTGCGCGTCCCTAAGTTGTCTGAGCTTTTGGAATTAGTGTCTCAGCCAAAACATGAACATGTCTGTATGATGCTTGAGCTTAAGTCTGACCCTGAATTCGCAGCCGATAGAACGGCAAAAGAGAAGTTGGTCTCGGTTGTTGCCTGTGAAATTAAAAAGGCTGGCATGGAGGATCGGACATTGCTTCAAAGTTTTGACTGGACGCTGCTAGCTGAATGTAAAAAACAAGTTGCGGATATGCCGACTTCATTTTTGACTCAACTGAAACAGCATGCTGAAGACATTGGTGAAGAAACTTCGCTTCACTCAACACCCAACTTTAGTCTTCCAGATATATCTATGCCTGATGAAGTAAAGAAAGCAGGTGGAGAGTTGTGGTGCCCTCATTTTAAAGATATCTCGAAGGATGATCTATTGCGGGCAAAAGATTTGGGCCTGTGTGTGGCTGTCTGGACTGTGAATGAGCCGGATGACATTGATGCAATGATTGACTTACATGTGGATGCAATCATCACTGACTACCCCGGCCGGGTTCAAAGACACTTATCTCACAGCGGATGGCTTTGGGCGCGATAACCTTTCTTTAGCTGGAAGAGTATTACTAATGAACGATGACAGTTTTGATATTTTGATCATTGGTGGCGGCATTAATGGCTGTGGCATTGCTCATGAATTGGCAGCAAGGGGCTATCTAGTATGTCTTGCTGAAAAGAACGACATTGCCTCAGCTACTTCCTCATGGTCAACAAAGCTGGTTCATGGCGGTTTGCGTTATCTAGAGCGTTATGAATTCAGACTGGTTAGAGAATCGTTAGAGGAACGAGAAGTCCTGATGCGGATGGCCCCTCATCTCATAAGGCCGTTACGTTTCGTCTTACCTCATCTGCCAGAGATGCGTCCAAAATGGCTGCTGCGTATGGGTCTGTTCATATACGACAAACTAGGGGGACGAAACAGGCTGGCGGGATCAAGAGCTGTGAATTTGAAAACGGATCGTGCAGGAAAGTGCCTGAAAGCAAAATTTGCAACAGGGTTTGAGTACTCAGACTGCTTTGTTGATGACAGCAGGCTCACCATTATAAATGCGGTTGCGGCGGCAAAGTTTGGCGCTAACATTCGCCGTGACTGTGAGGTGACAAAATTAGACCGATACGAAAGTGGCTGGGCAGCACAGACAACTACTGGACCGGTAAAAGCGAAACTAGTAATAAATGCCAGTGGTCCATGGGCAGACCAGGTATGTGCTCTTTATCCAATGCCACATAATGAGAAACGACTAAGATTGGTGAGGGGCTCACATCTGATCACAAGAAAACTTTTTGAACATGATAAGGCTTATATATTTCAGAATCCGGATGGCCGGATTTTATTTGCCATTCCCTATTTAGATGATTTTACGCTTGTTGGTACGACGGATGTAGACCATCTGGATGCACCAGATAGCCCGCAGATAAGTAAGCAAGAAATTGAATATATTTGCACGCAACTTAGCCGATATCTGGAGCGGCCACTTACGAAGTCTGATATTGTGTCAACTTATTCCGGTGTGCGCCCGTTATATGATGACGGACAACAAGATGCTCAGTCTGTAACAAGAGATTATGTGCTGAAATGGCAACAAGGCTCTGCACAAAGTTGGCTAAATATATTTGGTGGAAAGCTGACGACTTATAGAAAATTATCATTGGCTGTTGCTGCAATGATTGACGCAGTTATACCCGCGCCACATCCTTCGCAAGCAAATGGACGACATTTACCTGGTGGTAACTTGGAAACCACTGACATTGAAACTTTTAATGCTGAATTGGCACAAAAGTTTCCTGACTTGCCTACGAAAGTGCTGGCACGGATGGCTGTGGCCTATGGCAGCCGGATACACAAAATTATCGGAACTGCAGAGAATCCGCACCAGCTTGGTCGTGATTTTGGAAATGGCCTTTATAAAGCTGAGATTGATTATTTAGTTAATCATGAGTGGGCGCGTACAGCAGAGGATATATTGTTCCGTCGTACAAAGCTGGGTTTGTATTTTGATCAACATATGACAAATGAGCTGGATGCCTATCTAAAGCGGTAGTGTCTACATCAATGAGAGGACACAATGCTCTTTTGAAAGCACTTGGCACTTATCTATTCAGGCTGTTAACGTCAACTTGACCAGCCTGAGGATCAACAACTAAATGGTCGCCTGTCTCAATTAGTTTGGTGACATCACCTTCATCGAACCTGTCCACCATAGCCATATTTGCCAAAGCGGCCCCTTGGACCAAAATGGTGTTAGCCTGGTTCAGTAGAATGGCTTTTGGCGCCACTAAGCGTGAAGTCATCTCATATAACATCCAGGCAGTGGCCACACCGCCTTTAGCCGTATTCAACACCAGAATGACGTCCTGATAACTTTGGCCAAAAAGTTTATGCTGCGGGCGAGAAAATACCCCTTTGATACGATCCAGATCATAACGGGCAGAAAAATTATCATCTGCCACTAGCGCTATACCTTCAACCTTGGGGCCAATACCAGCATGACAGGTAAGCTTTATCGTCATGACAGAATTACCCCCTTCTCTGCAGAGGCGACACAAGCTTGCATTGTCCCCAGTGCAGGTTGATAACCATAGCCTCCAAGAATATTAACAATTTTTGCTGAGTTGCTAAGCAATCTTGACCAGCCATTAGCCTCTCCAATTTCGCGGGCATATTGCTGATAAAAACACGTGCCCACCAAGACACGCCCACCAAAATTTTCAATTTGTTTGACATAGCCCATTGAAACAGCATCGCTATAGACTTGGGCAGAGGTACAGACGATAACATCTGTTGTTTCTGCCCGTTGTCTGCCATCACATAAGTTGGCCAGTTCAGCCATCTCAACAAGACTAAGTTGCGGGGCAGCAAATACCACAACATCAAGTGGGTCCCCGATCGCAGTGAAAGGCTGTTTAAGCGCATCCAGCATTTCTCCTGTAACAGATGTCGAGTTTAGCGTTTCCCCTCCAACATCAGTCAGCCTGCGGCATTCTGGTGTGATGCCAACAATATGGAACAACGGAGTTGACCCATAGCTGGCCATGGCTGCTCCAAAATGTTTCAACTGATCGGACGTGGGGGATTCTTCAATTCCTTCTATAACAGGCACTTCCCAGTAACTGCCAGCCATTCGGCCAATTGTCGCTCCCAGAACACCCCATTCCATTAAATCCTGAGGGTTAGATGAGACAACATATCTTTTTGTGGCTTGTCTTTTTTCATCCAGATGCAGGCCGTAACGCGGGGTGCGGCCTGTCAGTCCGGCAGCGAGTGCAGACGGTCCTCCCTCGAAATTGGATCGGGCTCCGCAAACTGAGTTTGAATAAATAACGACACCTGTATCACCAAAGGCCACATGGTCGCCAAATACAGGTGGCATAATGGTCTGATAATTAATGCAGGTATTTGTCATCATTATACCCATGGTCTGACAGGCTGCGATGAAACGGCGCTCGAGGTCAGCCATTTGTTCGGTCTGACCAAGCGGCTCGTAACAAGCGAGATCCACACCGCGCGGGTCTGTGATCATCGGTATGCAAACACGTGCGCCATCTTTTGCTATTTTCTCAGCGAATTGCACACCGGATTCACCAAGTGATTCCGGGTCAGCCATCATATGCGCTTGGCTGACTGTGACCATGTCTTCAGCATCAAACATGCGGCCAACTTGAAGCTGATGTTCCATCGCCCATTTGACAGCTGACCCCGCTTTGCCTGCCAGCATTTCCTGTTCTTTGTCAGTCAGCTTCATTGACTTGTAATCCTGTTCTTGCACCAAACATGATCATGTCGTTTGAGGCATATATTTGTCAATCCATATCCTTAGCCCCTCTTCTGTATTACTTAGATTTTTATAGCTGTAGAACGCCTCAGACAATTTTGCAGTCTGCTGCAAGACTCTATATGGAAATTCAGGAGTTTCCTGAAACTTATTCAAAGGCGCGAGGCTTGTACGGATTGAAAAAATAATAGCCCCAGTCACAGGCAATTTGAAAAAACACTGCCTTTCGATGCGAATATGTATGATATTGCCCCAATCATTAGCTGTTCTCCTTGTTAACTTCATTGGTGTGTGGTGCGGTGTATGGAGCTTGTCTTCTGTTTGCACAGACCAGTTTAGCCGTTGTGAAAGTCTGCCTATCTGCATGTTTGTAAGGAAACGAATTACAGGCCGCGCCAGCACCTCCGCAAAGTCTGGCACAGGTGAGTGTATGGCTCTGATTGACTTGCCCATTTTATCCTGCAGGCGCCAATGGCTGGGAAAACACAAGCTCGCGGCACCTAAAACCCAATCGGAATCTGGGCTGCCTTTCGCGGTGGGTAGTATGATGAGAATATCTTCAGGAATACGAGCAGAAATAGATAAAAGACTATCAGTTTTCTGTGATGGCAGAGAGTGTTGATGATAAATATGAAGATGTTCTGATAAGGCGGCAGCTGCCTCTGTCTCCGCTGCCTGAGCATCTGGAAGACAGGCATATATCTTTGATTTCTGTTCTGCAATTAGATGCCTTTTTTCAGCTAGTTGCCTAGTCCGCATTAGGTCATCACCAAACGCATCAGGTGCATCCAGCCAATCTGATGGCGCGCAT
>MDTB01157885.1_pt1 | contig 16503 bp, 15 predicted proteins | sample 811161 | NCBI WGS metagenome assembly MDTB01 (sample SAMN05326650, study PRJNA326480) | marine metagenome | isolation source: seawater | place: Mediterranean Sea | collected 2009 | reverse complement strand
ACGACAAATTTTGGTAACCTTAACCGTCCACACTTCTCTTCTTAAATTTTTACTTTTTAAATAGCTAATTGAGCTAAAAAACTCAATAATCCTCACTAATTTATTGTGTTTACAATATTTTTTTTGAGAAAGTTCGATGCTTATAGGCTAAAATAGAGGGAAATCAAGCATTTAAGATTAAAAAATAGTATAAAAAAGTAAGTTTTTATTGGGTTTTTTTTGATTTTATCCAACAGCTAAACTAATAATTGTCGTTAAATATTTTTTAATGACAAAAAAAATTTCAAAAATAATTAAACAAAATAACGAAATAATACTTTTAGTTTTAAGTATTATTGTAACTGTTATTTTTATATCATTATTTAATTATAAAAAAAACATAGACAATCAAAATTTTAATAATTTAATAAATAACATTTATTTAAATAAAACCCTTAACAATATTTTTAACAATCTAGAACCAAAATATAAAAAAATTAATCACAAAATCAAATCTGGTGAAACTTTTGATAAAATATTAGAATTATATTTCGTTGATGATTCAGAAATTTTTCAAATTAAAAAAAATTTACAGAAAAATATAGATCTAAATAAATTAAATACAAAGCAAATTATTAAATTTACAGTAGATCAATCTAACAATAAAATAAAAGAGTTTATATTTCAAATTTCAAATACTGAAAAAATTTATTTAAAAAGAGATATAAATAATAAATTTAATCAAGAAACTTTAATTCTTAAATTAGATAAAGAGATTATTTATAAAGAAAATGTGATTCTGGAGAGCTTATATAAATCTGCTACCAAAGAAAGCGTACCTGCTAATATTATTTTAGAGTTTGCAAGAATTTATGGTTTTCAAGTTGACTTTCAAAGAGATATTAAAGCGAAAGATAAGTTTCAAGTAATGTATGAAGTATTTTTAGATCAAAACAAAGAAGTAATTGAAACTGGAGAAATTTTTTTTGCAAACTTAGTGCTAAGTAATCAGGATAATTCATTATATTATTTCGATAAAAATGGTAGTGAAGGTCATTACGACAAAAATGGAAAAAGTGTTAAAAAAGCTTTAATGAAAACACCTATAAATGGTGCCAGATTATCTTCACCATATGGAATGAGAAAACATCCTATTGATGGATATAATAAAATGCATCAAGGAACTGATTTTGCAGCTCCTCAAGGAACTCCTATAATGGCTTCAGGTAGTGGCATAATTCAAAAAGTTGGTTGGTGTGGTGGTGGAGGTAATTGTGTAAAAATTAAACATAATTCAACTTATCAAACTGTTTATGCCCATATGTCAAAATTTGCTAAAGGAATAAAAAAGGGGGTGAGAGTAAAACAAGGTCAAACTATAGGATTTGTAGGATCGACAGGAAAATCAACTGGTCCGCATTTACATTATGAGGTGATTATAAATGGAAAAAAAGTTAATTCACAAAAACTAAAATTACCTTCTGGCAAAATTTTAAAAGGTGAAGAAAGAAAATTATTTGAAACACATAAGATCAAGTTAGATGTAGTAAAATCTGAAAAAATTTTAAATTTACACTAAACTACTTCTGGTTGGTCTTTATTTTCTTTACCATTATCTACTAAAACCTCTTTATCATTATCATCTTTATCCTCTGAAACATCATTAGACACAGATTGTTTAGTATCAGTTAACTCAATTTTTGGGTCTTTACTTTCAGAAAATTTTATTTTCTTAAAAAGTTCTTGTTCGTTCAAAATTCTCGTAAAATGATCAGCGTGTTGATAATAATTTTCAGACAAAATCTTGTCTCCATTTGATAGAGCCTCCCTAGCCAAATCGTTGTATTTTTCAATTAACTTTGAAGCGTTATGATTATTTCTTCCTGGAATTTTTCTTTTAAAATTTTCATTATTAGAAAAATTTGAGCCATATCTAGGTCTTTCATTATTACTTTTAAAGTTTCTATCATTTCTTCTAAAATTATTTCTTCTCGAGTTAGTGTTGTTTCTAAATGTTACCATAAATTAAAATATTTATATTTTTGTGCTCACAATGCATCGATCATTATTTGCAAGATCTTTTGAAACACTATTTATATAAAAACCTTTTTCTTTTAATAAGTTAATTACTTTATTTCTTTGGTTAAATCCTATTTCTAAAATAAGTTTACCGTTTTTTTTAATCAGTTCAGATGATTTAATTATAACTTTTCTGATTTCTGATAGTCCATCTAATCCGCCATCAAGTGCTAATTTTGGTTCAAAGTTAGCAACATCTTTTTCCAAATATTTTATATCATCTTTTTTAATATAAGGAGGATTAGAAACTATCAAATCATATTTGCCTAAGGCAAATTTGTCAATACTTGATTTATAAAGTTTTATTCTCTTCTCTACTTTAAGCTGTTTTGCATTTATTTTACTTATATTTAAACAATTATTACTAATATCAATTCCTCTACCCAAAAAATTTTTTCGTTCTTTCAAGATTGATAATAAGATACATCCAGAACCAATTCCGACATCTAATACACTGAGGTTATTTTTGTATTTAGTTGCTTTTAAAGTCTCTTCAATTAAAAGTTCTGTGTCTGGCCTTGGAATTAAAGTGTCTTTTGAAACAGTAAATTCATTTTTCCAAAAAAACTTTTTATTTGTAAGGTAAGCAACAGGCTTTCTTTTTGATCTTTCTTTTATTAACTTATTAAATCTTTTTAATTCTTCTAATTTTAAATTTTTGTTATTATTTATAATAATATATTTTTTATCTTTTCCGATTACTTTTGCCATTAAAATTTCAGCATCAAGTTGTGATGTCAAAATATATTTTTCTTTTAATAGACTTGCTCCTTCAAAAATTGCAGTTTGAATATTCATTTGTTTAAATTACTCAAACTTTCTTCTTGTGCCTGAAGAGTTAAAGATTCGATCATCTCATCAAATATTTCTCCTTCTAGGAATTCCTCTAATTTATGAAGTGTTAAATTTATTCTATGGTCGGTGACTCTTCCTTGTGGAAAATTATATGTTCTAATTCTCTCTGATCTATCTCCAGTTCCAATTTTTGTCTTTCTATCTTGAGATCTTTGTTGATCAATTCTTGATCTTTCTAACTCATATAATCTTGCTCTTAAAATTTTCATACCCTTTGCTTTATTCTTATGTTGAGATTTTTCATCTTGTTGAGAAACAGATAGACCTGTTGGGATATGTGTTATTCTTACAGCGCTGTCCGTTGTATTGACTGATTGTCCACCCGGACCACCTGATCTAAAAACATCTATCCTTAAGTCAGACTCATTTATTTTCACATCAACCTCTTCTGCTTCTGGTAATACAGCTACAGTTGCTGCGGAAGTATGAACTCTTCCTTGAGTTTCGGTATCTGGAACTCTTTGAACTCTATGAACTCCACTTTCATATTTTAGAGTTGAATAAATATTTGTTCCTCTGATAGATGCAATTACTTCTTTTAGACCTCCAGCTTCACTTCGAGAGATAGATATAAGTTCTAATATCCATTTTTTTTTATTGCTTACTTTTTCATACATCTTAAAAAGATCCGCTGCAAATAAACTTGCTTCTAAACCACCAGTACCAGCCCTAATCTCAATAATTGCATTCTTTTTATCTGCTTCATCTTTTGGAAGTAAAAATAATTTTAATTTTTTTTCATTTAATTCGTGTTGAGATTGTAATTCTGTTAATTCTTGTTCGGCCATCTTCTTTAACTCTTCATCTACCAAACTATCATTAAGAATTTTTTGTAATTCATTTTTGTCATTATCAAAAGAAATATAGCTTCTTGCATAGTCTATTACCTCATTTACATCTGAATATTCTTTTGATTTTTCTGCAAATAATTTTTTGTCCATTTCTCCAGAAGATAAATCTTTCTCTAAATTTGCGTGTTTGGATATTAGCTCTTCAATTGTTTTGGAAGGAATCATAATTATTCCTGAATTTCAGAAGCTTTTTTTTCTACTTCGAGCACAACTCTATTAATAATATCCTCTGTCAGAACCTTTTCATTTTGTACTCCTGATAAGTAAAGCATATTATTTCCTTTGCCCCCACCAGTAATTCCTATATCGGTCATTGATGCTTCTCCAGGACCGTTAACTACACATCCAATTATAGATAATGTAATTGGTTTTTTAATATGAGATAACTTATCTTCTAACTTCTTTACAACATCTATTACTTCAAATGCTTGTCTGGCACAGGAAGGACAAGATATAATCTTTACTCCACGATTTCTTAAATTTAGTGATTTTAATATTTCATTACCTATTTTTATCTCTTTTATAGGATCATCAGACAGTGAAATTCTTATTGTGTCCCCTATTCCATCCATCAAAAGAGATCCTATTCCTATAGATGACTTGATGCTGCCTGTTACAAAGCTTCCAGCTTCTGTTATTCCTAGATGAAGAGGATAATCGCATACCTTAGATAATTGTCTATAGGCAGCTATTGAAAGGAATACATCTGATGATTTAACACTTACTTTAAAATTAAAAAAATCTTGATCTTCTAAAATTTTAATATTTCTTAAAGCACTTTCTACCAGTGCTTCTGGGCAAGGCTCTTTAAACTTTTCTAATATATCTTTTTCTAAAGACCCTGCATTTACACCTATTCTTATAGAACAATCGTTATTTTTTGCTGCACTAAGAACTTCATGTATCTTTGATCTATCTCCAATATTTCCAGGATTTATTCTTAAGCATTTTGCTCCGTTTTCAGCTGCTTCAATTGCTCTTTTATAGTGAAAATGAATATCTGCTACTATAGGTATAGATACGTGTTTTACTATTTCTTTAAGTGATAAAGTTGACTCTTTATCAGGGCATGAAACTCTTACAATATCAGCTCCCTCTTCAGATATATCATTAATTTGATTAATTGTTGATTTAACGTCTGTAGTTAAAGTGTTGGTCATAGACTGTACAGATATTGGATTATCTCCTCCAATTTTTACTTCTCCAACTTTGATAACTTTCGTTTTTCTTCTTTTAATATCTCTATATGGTCTAATGCTCATTAATTTAATCTAATTTAAATTCTTTATGCAAAACTGCTATAGCTTTTTTTATATTCTCTGTTGAGATTAAAACAGAAATTTTTATTTCTGAAGTAGAAATTACTAAAATATTAATTTTTTTTGACGCTAAAGCTTGAAACATTCTGTATGTAATACCTGGAGCTGTGATCATACCAACACCAATTATTGAAACTTTTGAAACATTCTTATCAAATGATAACTTTTCGTAGGTTATTTTTTTATTATTTTTAATCAATTTTTCTGTTTTTTTTAAATCATCAGATTTTATTGTGAAGGTAAGATCGGTATCCCTCCCATTTTGGGAAATATTTTGAACAACCATATCAACATTAATTAAATTTTTTGATAAAGGCTTAAATATTGAGGCGGCAATTCCTGGTCTGTCTTTTACTCCTACAATTGTAATTTTTGCATCATTTTTTGTTGATGAAATTCCAGTTATGACTTGATCACTAAAACTTTTTTTAGAACCTGTTATTAGAGTTCCGGGCTTAGATACAAATGATGATTTAACCTTTATATTTATGTTATTTAACTTAGCATCTTGAACAGATGTTGGTTGCATAACTTTTGATCCTAATGATGCCATTTCTAACATTTCATCATAAAAGATTTTATCGATTTTTTTAGCTTTTTTATATTGTTTGGGGTCAGTTGTATAAACTCCTTCTACATCTGTATAAATTATACACTCGTCAGCCTTAATAAATTTTGCTAACATAATAGCAGTAGCATCTGAGCCACTTCTTCCAATTGTAGTAATTCTTAATCTATTATTTATGCCCTGGAAACCTGTGATAACTGGTATCCCTCCACTTTTTAAGTAACTTTTCAATTCTCTTATATTTACTTTTCTTATCTTAGCCTCAGAGTAAGGACCATCTGTTTCTATAGGTAATTGCCATGACAACCAAGACCTTGATTTAAGTCCTAGGTGATTCAATCTTCCAGCAATTAATGCACAAGAAGCTTGCTCACCTGTTGAAACTAATGTGTCATACTCAGCTTTATCAAAATTATTACTAATTAATTGAGATTTTTTAACAAGTTTGTTTGTAACTCCACTCATTGCTGAAGAAATCACAAGCACTTTTTTCCTCTTCTTTTTGTAGGAAGCAATAATTTTACAAACTTTTTTAATTCTATCAATGTTTGCGACAGAAGTTCCACCAAATTTTAATACAACAGTTTTCATTGATCTTTTTTAATAATTATAATTTAATAAATATTTGATAAAATACATCTTAATTGTTATGTCAACTAATTATCTATCATGAGTAGCATAAATAAAAAAGAAATAGAAAAATTTTCGAAAATGGCCACCGAGTGGTGGGATCCCAATGGAAAGTTTAAACCTCTTCATAAATTTAACCCAATCCGTATAAAATATATAAAAGAAAACATTATCAATAATTTTAAATTAGAAAATAATAAAAAACCTTTAAAAAAAATTGAAATTCTTGATATAGGTTGTGGTGGGGGACTGCTATCAGAACCAATGTGCAGAATGGGAGCAAATGTAACTGGAATCGATGCATCGATTACAAACATAAAAATTGCTAAACTTCATGCAAAAAAAAATAAGCTCGATATCAAATATTTATCTTCTCCTCCAGAAAATCTTAAAATAAATAAAAAATTTGATGTAATTTTAAACATGGAAATTGTCGAGCATGTGGAAGATATTAATTTTTTTCTAAAGTCATGCTCAAAACTTTTAAAGAAAAATGGTTTAATGTTTGTTGCAACTTTAAACAAAACATTAAAATCTTACATATTTGCAATTATTGGTGCTGAATATGTTATGCGATGGCTACCAATAGGCACTCATGATTGGGAAAAATTTGTAAAGCCAAGTGATCTGGAACATATTTTAAAAAAAAATGATCTTAGTCTTATAAAGCTAGACGGAATGAATTTTAATCTTTTTAAAGATGAGTGGAGTATATCAAAAGATAAATCTGTAAATTATATTGCAAAATTCATTAAAAATTAATTATCTTTATTGTTTAGCCATGGAAATATTTGCGTCTCTATGCCTTCTTCTTTGAGTTCCTGTATATCTTTTTTAGATGCTTTGCCATAAATACCTTTTGTATTATTTTTTTTATCATAATGAATAGATCGAGCTTCATAAGCAAAATTTTTACCCACATATTTAAAATTATCTTTAATAAATTTTTGGTAATTTTTAATAGTTTGTTTTACATTCCTAAATTTTATTAAATCTGAGTCATTCTTAAGTTTACTTTTAGTATTAATTAATTTTGGAGCCATTAAAGTTTTTTCAACTCTTGTTGAATTACAAATATGGCAAGATAAAAGTTTTTTTTTTTTTAATTTTTCGTATTCTTTTGATGACGCAAACCAACTATCAAAGATTTCCTCACACTCATTACATTGTAATTTGTATTTGATCATCAATAATAAATAGTAATTTTCAAAAATATTTCAATATCTTTTAGCTTCTATAATCTGAATTTATTCTAATATATTCATTTGTAAAATCCATTGTGTAGACTTTAAAATTTTTTAATCCAGTAAAAATATCAACATGTATGTCTAAATTTTCATTTTTCATGTAATTAGCAACATCAGCTTCTTTATAAGTTTCATTTAGCGCTCCATTTTTAACAATTAAGTAATTTCCAAATTTAATGGTTAATTTTTTTAAATTAATTTTTGGCCCAGCTTTACCAATCGCCATAATAATTCTTCCCCAATTTGGATCTTCTCCAGCAATTGCGGTTTTGACCAGTGGAGAGTTTGCTATTGAAAAACCAATTTTCTTAGCATCATCTACTGTTTTGCAGTTATTGATATGTAAAGTAATAAATTTAGAAGCTCCTTCACCATCAGACACAACTCTTTTTGCCAAATTTAACAGTACATCGTTTAGAGCTTTATCAAATTTCTTTAGTTTTTTATCATTAACACTTTTTACTTTAGTGTGTTTTGCTACTCCTGTTGAAAAAATTGAAACCATATCATTAGTGCTCATATCACTATCACAAGAAATTGAATTAAAAGTTGTCTCAATATTCTTCTTGAGTAATTTATACAATATTTCATTTGAAATGCCTGCATCAGTAAAAATATAAGCTAATGTTGTAGCCATATTTGGATAAATCATACCCGATCCTTTTGCTACTCCATATATCTTAATTTTTTCATTTCCTATTGTACATTCTTCCATAGCTAGTTTAGGTTTTTTATCAGTTGTCATTATTGCAAGTGCAGCTTTCATCCAAATAAATTTATTTTGAGTATATTGAATTTTTTCAATTAAATTCTGGACTTGATCTATAATTTTATCACAAGGAAATTTTTCTCCAATAGTACCTGTACATCCAAATATAACTTCATTAGAATTAATTTTTTTTGGAATATCTTCATCATTTATTTGTTTTTCTGTTAATTTTTTTGAGACTAGATCAGCAATTGTTTGTAGGCTATTGTATCCTTCTTTTCCAGTAAATGCATTTGCATTTCTAGAATTTACTATAAGAGAGAATACTTTTTTACTTTTTTGATTAAGGTTCCATTTAATATTTTCAGAGATTATTTTAGATTGAGTGTATACTGAGGCATAGTTTGCTCCCTCTCTAAAGTAAAACATAGCAATGTCGTCTCTTTTGTTGTTATATAAATTCGCACTTGCCACAGAAATAGACATACCTTCAATATGATCTAAGTCTTGAAAATCAATCATTTTAGTCTTTTTTGATTTAGAAGATAAAAAATTTGTTAAATTAATTCCCATAGTATTTAAATTATTTATTTAATACATATATTAAACATTATAACTAAACAATAAATCAAATAAATGTTTAATCCATTAAATTTAATTTCTCGTCTAATTAAATCAAGCAATCAAAAAGAGCTGGATAGAATTAATAAAATTGTAAATAAAATAAATTCTTTAGAGGACTCAATTAAAAAATTGAGCGATCAAGATTTTCCAAAAAAGACTCAAGAATTCAGAGATTTTCTAAAACAAGGTAAAAATTTAAATGAAATTTTGCCAGAAGCATTTGCTCTAGTAAGGGAAGCATCATATAGGGCTAGAGGTGAAAGGCATTATGACGTTCAACTCATCGGTGGGATTGTGTTGCACGAAGGTAAAATTGCTGAGATGAGGACTGGGGAAGGAAAAACTCTTACAATAGTGCTTGCGGCCTACCTGAATGCTTTATTAGAGCAAGGAGTACATATTGTAACAGTTAATGATTATTTGGCAAAAAGAGACTCCTTAGAAATGGGTAAGATTTATAAATTTTTAGGTATAACATCTGGTTATATTAACAATGATCAAAATGATGATGTAAGGAAAAAAAATTATAATTGTGACATTACTTATGCAACTAACAGCGAATTAGGTTTTGATTATTTAAGAGACAATATGAAATATACTAAAGAGGAAATAGTTCAAAGAGAGCATCATTTTTCAATTGTCGATGAAATTGACTCATGTTTAATAGATGAGGCAAGAACTCCGTTAGTTTTATCTGGTAGTGCAGAGAATAAAACTGATCAATACCAAGCTATAGATAAATTAACAAAATTATTAAAAAAAGATGATTATGAAATTGATGAAAAAGATAAAAATATTCTTTTAACAAATAGTGGTATTACTAATGTCGAAAAGATTTTTTCTAATGCTGGTATATTAAAAAATAATAATTTTTATGATCCTGAAAATTTGCATTTGGTTCATCACGTTAATCAAGCATTAAGAGCTCATTATTTATTTGAAAAAGGCAAAGATTACATTATTCAAGATGGAAATTTAAAAATTATAGATGAACTTACTGGTAGAATTTTAGAAGGAAGAAGATTTGGAGATGGTTTACATCAGGCTTTAGAGGCAAAAGAAAAATTAGATATCCAGCTTGAAAATCAAACTTTAGCCTCTATTACTTATCAAAATTATTTCAAACTCTATAAAAAAATATCAGGATGTACAGGAACTGCAGCTACCGAGTCTCAAGAATTTTTTGAAATTTATGAATTACCTGTAATTGTAATTCCAACTAATAAAAAAATGATTAGACAAGATTATAATGATCAAATTTTTAGAACTGAAGATGAGAAAAATAAAGCTATTGTTCAAAATATTGAAGATTGTCACTCAAAAGGCCAACCCTTACTAATTTTTACTTCTAGTATAAATAAGTCTGAAATTTATTCAAATCTCTTAAAAAAAAGTAACATAGATCATACTATTTTAAATGCAAAAAATCATGAAAATGAGGCAGAAATTATAGCTAACGCAGGAAAGAAAGGATCTGTAATAATAACAACAAGCATATCTGGACGTGGAGTTGATATTCAACTTGGTGGAAAAAAAGACTCAAACTCTAGTGAAGAATCAAAAATTAACAAGCAAGAAATCAAATCATTAGGTGGATTATTTGTAATAGGAACTGAAAGAATGGAGTCAAGAAGAGTAGATAATCAAGCTAGAGGAAGAGCTGGACGTCAAGGAGATGAAGGTAGTTCTATTTTTTACGTAAGTCTTGAAGATGATTTAATGAGAATTTTTGGTTCTGACTCTATGACTAATATGTTGGAAAAATTAGGTTTAAAAGATGGTGAAAGTATAGATCATCCTTGGATAAATAAAGCCTTAGAACGAGCACAACAAAAAGTTGAAGCAAGAAATTTTGATATAAGAAAAACTTTAATTAAATTTGATAATGTTTTGAATGATCAAAGACATGTAATATTTTCTCAAAGAAAAGATGCTATGGATAGTAATAAAATTTTTGAATATTCAGATGCATTTATAAAAGAAATTTCAAATGATCTTATTAACTTAAAAATAAAAAAAATGTCTAACCCCATTAATAATGATTTTGAGAATAGAGTAAAAACAATTATTGGAAATAGCCTAAATAGTGAAGAAATTTCAGATTTACTTAAATTAAATGATGAAGAATTTAAAAAACAAATATTTGAAAAATTTAATAAAACTAGAGAAAATAGAATTGATCAACTCAGTGAGATTAATGCAAAAGAACTAGAAAAAAGAATATTTCTTCAAACTATTGATTTAAATTGGAAATCACACATACAATATTTAGAACAGTTAAGACAAGTAATAGGTCTAAGATCTTATGGACAAAGAGATCCTTTGATAGAATATAAAAAAGAAGCATTTGAATTATTTAGTAATTTATTAAATAAATTAAAATATGATTATGTAAATATTCTAATGAATTTAAAAATAATCAAAGAAGCTGAAGAAAATAAAGAAGTTAAAGAGCCACAAAAAATAAATCCTTCAGTAATTGGGAAAAAAATGAGTAGAAATGAGCCGTGTTTCTGTGGTTCTGGAAAAAAATATAAACGTTGTTGTGGAGCTCTATAAATATATTAAAAAAAAATTAGAGTTAAAGCTAATAAAATTAGCAACAAAACTATAGTGGGAAATATAATTTGTTTTGATTTAATCACATTATTTATTTTGCTAGTCCTAACTGTCAAGCTACTTGGGTCAGCTTTATCGCTTACAAAACCTCGATCTCTACCAATTTTAAGAAATTTTTCTTTTCTTTCATTGATAATTTCTATAGATGATTTTTGAAGTAAATTTTCTAAATTACTAATTAATGAATTTTTTACATTTTCTAAAATTAAATCTCTATCTCTATGCGCCCCACCTAAAGGTTCAGAAATTATTTCATCTATAACCTTTAATTCAAGTAAGTCTTTTGCTGATAATTTCATCGCTTTTGCTGCATCAAGCATTTTTTTTGAGTCTCGCCATAATATCGTTGCACAACCCTCTGGAGATATCACTGAATAAATTGCATTTTCTAACATAATTACTTTGTTAGATGAGGCTAATGCTATTGCACCTCCTGACCCCCCTTCTCCTATTATTACGGATAATGTTGGTACTTTCAATTCCATGCAGCACTCGATTGACCTTGCAATTGCTTCAGCCTGACCTCTTTCCTCTGCTCCAACTCCTGGATATGCACCAGGGGTATCTACGAAAGATATAATTGGGATATTAAACTTGTTTGCTAATTTCATTAATCTGATAGTTTTTCTATAACCCTCTGGTCTCATCATTCCAAAATTTCTATCAATTCTAGTCTCAAGATCTTCACCTTTTTCTTGACCAATTACCAAAACAGAGACTCCATTAAATTTAGCAAAACCAGCTAAAACGGATTTATCTTCACCATAGTGTCTATCTCCTGATAATGAAATGAAATCACTAAACAAATTATCTATAAAGAATTTAGCTTTAGGTCTATTCTCATGTCTTGCCACCATAGTTATTTGCCAAGGATCAAGTTTAGAATAAATATCTTTTAATTTTTCATCTACTTCTGCCTGGGTAATAGCAATTTTCTGAGTATCAACCTCGGAAAGCCCATCTTCATTGTAAGGATCTTTCAATTTTTCAATTTCTGCCTCTAGCTTTTCTACATCTTTTTCAAAATTGAGATAATTTTTCATATTAATGTCTTTATAAACTAAAAATTTGACCATAAAATGATATAATAAAAATTAATGAAAAAAAAAGAAAAATTCATAAAAATATATGATTTATCAGTATCAAGTGTGCTTTTAAATTTTGTGAATAAAGAGTTATTACCTGGAACAAATATTTCAAAATATAGATTTTGGAAAGGATTAAGTGATACTTTACACAATTTATCATCTAAAAATAAGAAACTTTTGGAAACAAGAGAAAAAATACAAAAATCGATAGATTCTTTCCATCTTGAAAGAAAAGGTAAAAAATTTAATTTTAATGAATATAAAAATTATCTAAAAAAAATAAATTATTTAAAAAAAACAGGTCCAAATTTTAAAATTCAAACTAAGAATGTTGATAAAGAAATCTCAAATATTTGTGGTCCCCAATTAGTTTGTCCTGTTTCTAACGCTAGATTTTTATTAAATGCTGCAAACGCTAGATGGGTTAGTCTATATGATAGTCTTTATGGTTCAAACATCATTCCTGAAACTAAAGGCGCATTGAAAGGTAAAACTTATAATCCTATAAGAGGAAAAATGGTTATCGATTATGCTAGGGATCTTTTAGATAAATATATTCCTCTTAAAAATAAAAGTTGGAAAAATCTGGATAAAGTACCAAATATAAAAAATGGTTTTCTTAATATAGAGTTAAAAAATAAAAAGCAATTAGTTGGATATAAAAAAAATAAAACAAAATTATCATCCCTTTTATTTAAAAATAATAATCTTCATATTGATATATTATTTGATCATAATGAAAAATTAGAAATAAATAATCCTGAGGGTAATCAAGATCCATTAAAAATACATGACGTAATTTTGGAGTCAGCAATCTCAACAATTTGTGATCATGAAGATAGTGTTGCGGCAGTAGATGCTGAAGATAAAGTTATTGGATATAGAAACTGGCTGAAGCTAATGAAAGGAAATTTAAGCTCAAAATTTTTAAAAAAAGGAAAAATAATCGTTAGAAAATTAAATCCTGATAGAGAATATAAATCAATTAAAAATAAAAAAATAAAATTACATGGAAGATCATTATTATTGAATAGAAATGTCGGTCATCTGATGACAAATCATGCGATACTTTTAAAAGATGGATCAGAGTGTCCTGAGGGAATTTTAGATGCATTTATAACATCTACTGCTTGTCTTCATGATTTCAGAAGAAAAGGAAATTCAAGAACTAATTCCATTTATATCGTAAAACCAAAAATGCATGGACCTGAAGAATGCGAATTTACTAATTTAATTTTTGAGAAAGTCGAAAAAGTTTTAAATTTAAAACGTAATCAAATCTTATGTGGAATAATGGATGAAGAAAGAAGAACATCAGTAAATCTTAAAGAATGTATTAGGGTTCTAAAAAAAAGAGTATTTTTCGTAAATACAGGTTTTTTGGATAGAACAGGTGATGAAATTCATACATCAATGGAAAATGGTCCGATGGTATTAAAAGGAGACATGAAATCTACTAAGTGGATAAAAGCATATGAAAATAACAATGTAGATGTTGGTTTAATGACTGGATTTTCTGGTAAAGCTCAAATTGGTAAAGGAATGTGGGCAATGCCAGATCTTTTAAAAGAAATGATGGATCAAAAAATTTCACACCCTTTGTCTGGAGCAAATTGTGCATGGGTTCCTTCACCAACAGCTGCTTCTTTGCATGCACTGCATTACCATGAAGTAGATGTTTTTTCTTTGCACAAAAAATTAAAAAAAAGAAAATCAGCTAACTTGGATCACTTAATAACTATACCGATAGAGTCTAATCCTAAATGGTCAAAAATGATTATTGAAAAAGAATTAAAAAATAATTGCCAAGGAATTTTAGGTTATGTTGTAAGATGGATTGATCAATCTGTTGGGTGCTCAAAAGTGCCTGACATTAATGGAGTTGGCTTAATGGAAGATAGAGCAACTTGTAGAATTAGTAGTCAACTTTTAGCTAATTGGTTACATCATGGAGTATGCAGTAAAAAACAAGTTTTAGAAATTATGAAAAAAATGGCAAAAATTGTTGATATACAAAATCTAAAAGATCATGGTATGAAAGATCAAGATCCTTATCAACCTATGGCGCCCGCGTTTGAAAAATCAGTAGCCTTTAAAGCGGCCTGTGATTTAGTTTTTCATGGAAAGTACCAACCATCAGGATATACAGAACCTCTATTACATTTTAATAGATTAATTAAAAAATCAGTTAGAGTCTGACTTTATACCAGTTCTATTTTTAAAAGCAGAAAATAAAGTACCATCATCCAAACTTTCTATTTCACCACCGACAGGTAATCCTTGTGCTAACTTTGTAATTTTCACATCTAAGTTTTTTAGACTATCTTGAACGTAATATGCAGTTGTCTGTCCTTCAACTGTTGCACTTAATGCTAATATTACTTCTTCAATTTTTTCTTTACTTACTCTCTCAACTAAAGAGTCAACTAAAAGATCCTCTATTCGCTGGCCTACTGAAGAAATAGTTCCGCCTAATATATGAAAATAACCTTGAAAAATATTTGAATTTTCAATTGACCATTGATCAGCAATGTCTTCAACTACACAAATTTTGGAAAACTTATTTTTTGTATTCTCACAATTCACACATCCACTCAAATTAGATTTTAGTGACCCACAAGAATTGCATCTGATTACATTTTTGTAAACCTGGGCTAAAGTGTTTGCCATTGGTTTAACTAATTCATCTCGATTATTAATTAGTTTAAGAACAATTCGTTTTGCAGATTTTGGACCTAAGCCTGGCAACTTAGATATTAATTTTATTAATTCTTCGATCTCACTAATATTTTGCATCTATTATAAAGGCCATTTAAAACCAGGTATTCCAAAACCACCTGTGGCTTTTGAAATTTCTTCAGAGGTCTTTGATTTTAATTGTGCTTTAGCGTTATTATGAGCTGCAACAATTAAATCCTCAATAATAGCTTTATCTTCTCTCATAATATCATCAGATAATTTTATTGTTTGCATTTCACCTTCACCATCAAGAGATATTCTTACTGAATTAGAACCAGAGACGCCCTCTACTCTTATTTCTTTAATTTTCTTTTGGCTTTCCTTCATCTTTGCCTCAAGCTCTTTAGCCTTATCTAAAATCTTGCTGAAATCAGTCATTTTTACCCTCATCTTTCTTCAACTTAACATCTATTAATTCTGCATCAGGAAAGTTTTCTATTATATTTTTATAAGCTTCTAAAGTTTTTACTTCATCAATTAAAAGTTTCTTATTATTAAGTTGTTTTTCTTTTACAGACATTTCACCTTTAGATTTACTAAAAGTAATAATCCATCTCACAGCAGTCCACTCAAATAGTTTTGACGATAAATCTCTAACAAAATCTTTATCCAAACTATCATTAAAAGAAATTTCTATTCTGTTTTTTTCAAATTTTACTAGATTTACATTTTTTTCTAATTCATATTTCAATTTAATTTCTTTTTTGTTAGAACAGATGAATAATAAATCATCAAAAGAATTAATAACTATTTTATTTGTTGCCTTGATTTCAGTTTGCGCTTGTGGTTTGTTCTTTTCTTCTTGGGAAATATTTTTAATTTGATCTATTGTTTTATTTGAGCTTGTACTGTCCTCAATTTCATTAGATAATATTTTTTCATTTTTAGGCTCAATTTTTTTTTGAGATTTCACAGACTGTAAATGCATTAATCTGATTAGAAACATCTCAATCGACAAATGTTGATTTGAAACTATATCTAATTCTTCAAGAGAGCTAATTGCAAATTGCCAGAACAGCACTAACACATCAGACTCTACTTTATTTGAAATACTTTTTATTTTCGAAAACTCCTCATCATTTAGAGAAAAATTTGTGCTTTCTAGTGTTAAAGAATTTATATTTTTAAAGTAATACAACAATTCTAAGAAATCATTTATGAATACTTTAGGTTCAACTCCTTGATCATAAATTTTT
>MDTB01188246.1_pt1 | contig 16505 bp, 15 predicted proteins | sample 811161 | NCBI WGS metagenome assembly MDTB01 (sample SAMN05326650, study PRJNA326480) | marine metagenome | isolation source: seawater | place: Mediterranean Sea | collected 2009 | reverse complement strand
TGTATGCGCTGAATAGCGCTTTTCGAACTTGAGGTATGAAATGAATTTTTCGAACATAAAAAAAGGAGTCTAATGACTCCTTTTAATAACGTATATTTTTTGATAAGGTTACCCTTCCAATGATTGCATTCTCTGCTTGTAAGAAGCTCGAATAATTTGCTGTCGTTTTGTAACAGAAGGTTTTTCGAATTGCTTGCGTCCACGTAACTGAAGCATCACTTTCGTTTTCTCGAATTTCTTCTTGTACTTTTTGAGAGCTCTTTCGATGTTCTCTCCTTCTTTAATCGGTATAATTAACATATTCTTTGATATTTATATTGATATCGGTGGGCAAAGATACGGTATTTTCTAATTCCTACAAGAAATTATTTCAAAATTTCTCTAGAAATTACAATTTTCTGTATTTCTGAAGTCCCTTCACCAATTGTCATGAGTTTTGCATCCCTTAAAAACTTCTCTGCAGGATACTCTTTGGTGTAGCCATATCCACCCATTACCTGCACAGCCTCATTTCCACATCTTACCGATACTTCAGAAGCATAGTACTTTGCATAGGCGCCTGCTTTGGTTACAGGCTTCTTATTGTCTTTTAAATATGCCGCTTGAAAAGTAAGTAACTCTGCAGCTTCAACTTCAGTAGCCATATCCGCTAGCTTAAATGCAATTGCCTGAAAATGAGCAATCGGTTTACCAAATTGTTCTCTTTCCTTGGCGTACTTTACAGAAGCTTCATAAGCTCCTCTTGCCACGCCACAGCTAAGTGAGGCAATAGATACTCTTCCGCCATCTAGGATCTGCATGGCTTGTTTGAAGCCCGCTCCAACCTCACCAATAACATGAGACTCGGGGATACGCACGTTATCAAAAATTAGCTCTGCAGTTTCACTCGCTCGAACACCTAATTTCTCTTTTATTTTTACCGCTGAAAATCCTGGAGTTCCTTTTTCAATGATAAAGGCAGTAATGCCTTTACTGTCTAGAAGATCCCCCGTTCTGATTAATACAACGGCCACATCTCCTGACAGACCATGTGTGATCCAATTCTTTGTGCCGTTTAATACCCAATGGTCACCGTCTTTGACTGCAGTTGTCTTCATGCGCATGGCATCCGACCCTGTATTCGCTTCAGTCAAGCCCCACGCACCAATCCATTCTCCACTGGCTAGCTTTGGTAAATACTTTCTTTTTTGTTCTTCATTTCCATGGTAAAAAATATGACCTGTACATAATGAATTGTGGGCTGCAACACTCAAACCGATTCCACCGCATACCTTACCAAGCTCCATTAATGCTGTCGCATACTCAGCATAACCGAAACCAGAACCACCATATTCCTCTGGTATAAAAATACCAAGGAGGCCAAGCTCTCCAAGTTTTTTCATCGTATCTACAGGAAAAGTCTCATGGTCATCCCAACTCTTCATATTTGGTTTAATCTCCTTTTCTGCAAAGTCACGGACCATTTGTGCGATCATACCCTGATTTTCGTTCTGCTCAAAATTCATATATCTTATGATTAATTACTACTTAATAGGAGACCAAATTTACAATATTCTTACTATATCTATTTAGCTTTTCGTCTCCTTTAAGAAAGCTAAGGTTTACTAAAAAATTAAATCCTACTACAGAGCCTCCACAGCTTTTAACAAGCTCGGCGGCGGCGGCGGCCGACCCACCTGTGGCCAATAAATCGTCGTGTATCAGTACTTTTTGACCACTACCAACGGCATCCTCGTGCATTTCTATTTCTGCGCTTCCATATTCAAGTTCATATGAATAGCTAATTTTTTTATAGGGAAGCTTCCCTTTTTTGCGAATTAAAATAAAAGGAACCTTGAGCGCAATAGCAAGTGGATAGCCGAACAAAAAACCACGACTTTCTATACCAGCAATTGCGTCTATATTTTGATCCTTATAAATGCTGGCCAAATGAGCGATTACTTCCTGAGATAGCTCAGGATTCAACATAATAGTAGAGATGTCCTTAAAAAGGATGCCAGCCTTCGGAAAGTCAGGCACATCTCTAATTATATTTTTAAGCTTGTCTTCTAAAAGCATGTGCAAATTTAATGAAGGTTTAGAGGATTAGGAATTTTTCTTTATGTTTTTAAAAAAAACTATTCAATTATAAGGTATGGTACAAGTTTATCAAAGGTCTTTGAATCAATGAGTTTCGATTTTTTTATTTCTGATATATGTTTGAACCCATTTAATTGCGTCCGCATCTTAACAATTGAATTTGCCTGGGCATAGCTCAAATAAGGATGCCTGTATAGCTCTTCAAATGATATGGCGTTTAGTCGTAATTTCTGTACTTTATCACTATCAACAAAAAGCTGTTCGGTCAGACCTGCATAGGTCTCAGGTCTCATTTTCCAAACTTCAAGAAGCTGCTCAATCTGATAATAGCCTCCGATTTTTCTGCGGTACTTTAGAATCTGAGAAGCATAAAACGGGCCAATACCCCTAAGTGAGACAAGTTGAACCGAATCAATGCTATTCAATTCTAAAATTGGTTTCAACTGAATAATATCACTCGAAAGAATTATTTCTTCTGAATTTTTAACCGGAGCAGAAGTGTTTGGATAGAAGGTGGAATCTTTAATCAGGGTCAAAAGTTCTTTTGGGAACACATAAATCTTGTCAAGAGCATCATTTGAGTATATACCTGATTTTATAAACTTCATTACGACAGCTGCTTGCTTTTTTGATAACCCCAGGTAAATCCATTGAGCCTCATCGTATTCATTCGGATCGAACTTCCGGGGTGGTAATCTATATTTTGATTGACTTTTTTGCTTTCTTTGATTCAAACGTTTTGAAGCTTTCTTAGGTACCAATTCTTGCTCATTGATTCTTTTAACATCCTCAATGGTCAGCATTATTTCGGGTTCTGAATAATGATGAATTAATCTAGGAATGAAGACAATGAGCAATGCCAAAACGAAAAAAACAACTAGACCTCGACGTGTTTTTCTTGAAATATAAAAAGGACTATTAATCGTTTGACGAATTAATCTGATTAAACATCTTTGGCTTCCTTAATGGCATTAAAATAACGTGCTAGTTCCTTCTTGACAATCGGGAAAAGGAAAAACAAACCAACCATATTAGGAAAAACCATTGCGAAAATCATGGCATCTGAAAAGCCCCATATTGAATCCATGCTTGCTGCTGCACCAATGACAACAAATCCCAAGAAAAGAAATTTATATGCTAAATCAGCGGATTTTCCTCTGCCAAATAAAAACTTCCATGACTGAAGACCATAATAAGACCATGAAATCATCGTAGATACAGCAAATAATACAACTGCTATTGTCAAAAACACCTTGGAATAAGGAATATAAGCAGCAAAGGCTTGAGAGGTTATACCAGCGCCCTCATAAGCAACTCCATCAATCATCACTGAACCCGAACCATCTCCTCCATATTGAAAAATAGCACCATCACCACCACCGAAATTGAAGATGATAATAACAAGTGCCGTCATCGTACAAATGACAACAGTATCTATAAACGGTTCAAGCAATGCGACAAGACCCTCTGAAGCAGAATATTTAGTCTTAACAGCTGAATGGGCTATAGATGCAGAACCGGCACCAGCTTCATTTGAGAAAGCAGCTCTTTTGAAACCGACCAATAAGACGCCAATGATTCCACCAACACCAATTGCTTGAGGGTTTAAAGCTTCACGAAAAATCAAGGCAAAAGCATCGTCCACAAAACTAAAATTACTGAGTATAATATATAGACAAGCCGCTAGATATAAAACTGCCATGAAAGGCACTATTTTTTCAGTTACAGAGGCAATTCTCTTGATTCCACCAATAATAATAATCCCAACTAAAACAGCTAAAACAACTCCTATGATTGCTCCGGCACTTGAACTTTCCCAGCCCATTAGCTCCTTCAATACAATTGTGGCTTGGTTACTTTGTGCAGCATTTCCTCCACCAAATGAACCTCCGATACAAAAAACAGCAAACAAGACAGCTGTTATTTTACCTAATGTTGCGAAACCTTTTTCCTTTAAACCTTTACTTAAATAATACATGGGACCACCATAAACGGTTCCGTCTTCTCCGATGTCTCTGTATTGGACTCCCAAAGTACATTCAACAAATTTCGAAGACATCCCCAACAAACCACAAACAACCATCCAAAAGGTGGCTCCAGGACCTCCCAAAGCAATGGCCAAAGCCACACCAGCAATATTCCCATTCCCTACAGTTCCTGAAACAGCAGTCGCCAAAGCCTGAAAATGGGTAACCTCTCCTTCCTTACTTTCATCGGCAATTGTATCCTTAATATCACCATCAACGGCCAAAAGATCATCACCTGAAGAGCTATGGTCCACATGGTCATATTTACCACGAACAACATTTATTGCTTTACCAAAAAATCGAATGTTTGGGAAACCAAAATAAAGTGTGAAAAATAAGGCGCTACAAACCAAAAGGATAATAACAAATGGAGCTCCATCGAATACTTCAAAAAATATAATACCTGAAATAAAATCTGAAATGGGTTTAAATGCCTGGTCTATTTTTTGGTCCAAACCCATTTCATCTTGAGCAAAGCTCAACATAGGTAATAAAAGAGCGAATAGAGCAAAAATTCCTTTTTTCATGAGGTGGTTTTAATGTTTACAATTATTGTGTCGAAGGTAAGGTTTTTAGACCGAGAATAAAAGCTTTAAGCTATCCTCGAAAGACAAGGGTCTATAATCAATTTCAGCGCGTGCTTTACTAAGATCAAAACCTGTTTTTGGTGGTCTTTTGGCAGCTTGGTTCAATGACTCACTCGTCGTTTTATTTAGTGATTTAGTGTCTAATCCACAAGACTTAGCCACCCTAAGTACAAGCTCATAAATTGAGAATGTCTCTGGCCCGGAGATATGATATATTCCCGTTTTATGGAGCTCAGCTATTCTAATGCATGCCCATGCGAGGTCATCAGCCCAAGTTGGCGCTCTAAATTGGTCGTCAATAATATTCAGCTCTTTTCCTGAAGTCAACGCCTCTTTAGCCCACAACACAATATTGGATCGAGACAAATTATTTCCTTCACCAAAAACAATAATCGTTCTTACAATAGACCAATTTTTGTTTGTCGAATTTATGAGAATTCTTTCGGCGTCTACCTTTGATTGGGCATAAATACTTAGAGGGTTCGGCTGATCAGATTCCGTATAATTTCCTTTCTCCCCATCGAAAACAAAGTCAGTAGAGAGGAGTGAAAAATGAGCTCCAGTTTTCTGAGTAGCCTCAAACAAATAAGCAGTGGCAGTGACATTTACTTCATGACAAAGATTAGGATTAGTTTCACAATAATCTACATTTGTAATTGCGGCTGTATGGATCACAGCATCAGGATTATAATCTTTGATCACCTCATTGACCAAAGCTTGATTAGAGATATCTAAAGATCTATAAAACGCATTGGGACAGTCTGGATTCCTGTTTTCTCCTAGCGATGTAGCTAAAAATGATTTTTTGTTTTTCTTGAGCTGCCGAACAATTTTCTGTCCAAGTAAACCATTACTACCTGTGATTAGAATTTTCATATCCCTTAATAAATTATAGCTCCCAAATGGACTTTTTTCTTTTGGTAGAAAAAGTAAAATAATGCTTGTGTTCGAGAAGCCAGGCCATAATTAAATAAATTAACAATGGAGAACCTAGGGTTACGAAAGAAAAATATATAAAACCTAAGCGGACCTTTGTGATTCTAATTCCAAGTTTTCGCGCCCACCACTCACAGACACCATAGGACTGCATTTCAAAAAAAAATAAGATTTTTTGAAGCGTTCGTTTCATGTAAAACTAAAATAGCTTTTTTACTTCAGAGGCTTGAACTCCATCCATTCAGGATTTGCCGGAGCCGCAGTATTCGGATCAAAATCTTGACTTGTAATTCGAGCTGTAGTACGTCTGTTTATTTGATGTAAGCGTTCGAATTTAGCTTTGTCAGAGGACCTGAATTTGTTAATATACCTCTCAGTAAGTACAATTGCTTTTCCGCCTTCGTCTACCCAAGATGCAGGCTCAGCCTCTCCTTTACCTACCGGTTGAATTCTTCTAGAATCAATGCCTTTTTCCTCAACTAAAAACTTATAAACGGCCTTGGCTCTATTTTCTGAAAGTACCTGGTTATAATTGGCAGATGAACGAGAATCTGTATGAGAGAAAAGATCTATCGTTATATAAGGGTGGGTACTTAACAAGTTGTACAAGAAATCTAAAGAATCTGTTGACATGCATGTAGAGTCATTGATAAACGTCCACTCATTTAATGGATAACGCACCTCAGGTGTTCGGATTTCTTCAACAATCGGTACAAGTTCAATCTCAACGATAAATGATTGGCTCTCTTTAAGACCAACCGTAGTTATTTTAGTAGCATTTGGATTTTGGAGAAAACCATCCTTCATAGCATTAATGGAATAGGTGACATCCTCATTGATATATCTCTGCTTCCCATTTTTGACATCAAACCTGATCGTAGTTCCAGATTCATTTGTATTATCTGCCCAATACGAATCATCGTCACCACTAAATGATACCTGAGCGTCAGATATTCTTTTGTTTTTGTTACCAAACTCATGAACAATCACCTTTACGTCATATAGATTCGGTGGAATACTATAACTCCATACATCAGGAGCGTACTGATTATTATTCAACCTTCTCTCAGATGTAAAGTACCCTTTTTTGCCGCGACTAGTAATCGCATAATCATTACTCGGTGAATTAATTGGATATCCCATGTTTTGGGGAGCATCCCAAGTGTTTTTTTCTTCCAAAGGTTTGCACATAAAAATATCTAACCCTCCTATCCCTTTATGACCGTCACTCGCGAAAAAGAACTCACCTTCTTTACCGATCGATGGGAATAGCTCATTACCTGAGGTATTGTAGCTTGGCCCCATATTTCTCGGGATAGAATCCCAAGCTTTTGCTTTCTTGTTGTAACTGATGTACCACAAATCTCTTCCACCAAATGATACATCCCCACCACTCGATTTCATATCAGAGGCAAATATTAGCTTTGCACCGTCCGTTGTCAAACAAGGATGGCCCACAGATTCTTTTTCGTCTCGTTTCAGATTGAGTTTGACTGGATCTACAAATTCACCTTCCACAAGATTCACTTTCCATATATCACAGCCCAACATCATCTTGTCTTTATTTGGACATCTCGTAAAATACATTGTTTTGAATTTCTTGTCAAAACAAAGAGAACCTTCACTTTCAGAAGTATTGACGACTCCATCTTTATCTATTGTCTCTACATTTGTTGGATCACCATTTTTATCAAACTCCGCTACATAAAGGTCCATGTATTTTTCACCCGTAATCGGATCTCTTCCAATACCTGAACTTTCTTGTCTACTTGAAGAGAAATAAATCTTGAGGCCTTTTTTGTCAGCAAAGGCAGGTGACATGTCAAACTCTTTTCTATTTATTTTCGTTTCACACTGAACTTCATAATTGATTTCTGGCTCCATCATGTCATAGAATTTATATTCTTCACATGACTTTAAAGCAACATCAACCTCATCTGATCGCGCTCCATCAGCTAGTTTCTTAAATTCTGAGTAGCTCTTCTCTGCTTTTCCGAATTCTCCCATTTTTCTGAGAGCTTCACCCTTGTAAAAATAAATATCCGGATTAATATCAAAATACTTCAGCTCTACACAAACGTCGAGCCATTCATTTGCACTTTCGTATCGCTCTAGGAGCCTGTACGATTCTGCGATTTTGAACGCCATATCGCCCTTTTGTTTAAGAGAGCCTTTCGAACCGAGTTTAGTAAAAGCCGCCTGACATTTGTCTATGGCTTCAAAATATTTTCCAGATTCAAATGATGTGTATGCTTCTCGAACATATTTAGGACCAGCAGATTGAGACATTACTGTCGACGTGAAAAGCAAAAATAAGAGTATTGTAAAGTTCTTGTTCATAGGTTAATAGTCGTTGTTCCTATCGGAAAAGCAAAAATAAAGAAAAAATATCATTATTTACAATAATCCCGGAATCGCTTAAGGGCCATTTCAAAATATTCAGGTAGCTCCGAATAAAATTGCACATCTTCGCCGTTTAAGGGATGGGTGAAACCCAAGGATTGTGCGTGGAGTGCTTGCCCCTTAAATAGTTTAAAATTATTTTCTATAAACTTCTGATATTTAGCTGTTTTCAACCCTTTTAACACCTTATTGCCTCCATATTCTACATCATTAAATAAGGGGTGTCCAATCCATTTAAAATGAACACGTATTTGGTGTGTTCTACCAGTCTCAAGCTTACACTCCACAAGCGTTACGTATCCGAATCGTTCTACAACCTTAAAATGTGTCACCGCATGCTTACCTTCGTCGCCATCAGGGTAGACGGACATGACCTTTCTATTTTTTTTTGATCGCGCTATATGCCCAGTTATAGTTCCGTCATTTTCCACATCTCCCCATACTAAGGCCAAATATTTCCTAGAGGTCGTCTTGTCATAGAATTGTTTGGCAAGCTTGGTTAATGCCCGCTCTGTTTTGGCAACAACTAAAAGACCTGAAGTGTTTTTGTCAATCCTATGCACCAAACCAGGTCGTCCTGCATAGTCTGAAGGCAGCTCCGGTAGTTGATCGAAATGATGCAATAATGCATTCACGAGCGTGCCATCATAGTTTCCATGACCAGGGTGAACCACCATGCCAGCATCTTTATTTACAATTACAAATTGATCGTCCTCATGAACAATATTGATGGGTATATCTTGCGCTTTAAGTTCAAACTCTCTCACTGGATAAGGGAGCACCATTGTTACAAGATCACCAGGTTTTACACGGTAATTTTGTTTTACTTGCGCACCATTTACCAAAATATTTCCTTCTTTTGCAGCAGTTTGAATTTTGTTGCGAGAAGTATTGGCTAAACGCTCACCTAAGAATTTGTCTATCCGAACCTGTTCTTGACGTGGATCTGCTTGAAATTTGTAATGTTCAAATAAATCTTCTTGCTCTGACTCTATTGTTTCATCTTCCATCACAGCTTTATAACTTTGTACCTTCTGTCAGAAAGCGAAGGAACCGAAATGAAATAGATTCCCGGCTCGACTGTACGAAGGTCAAATGACTCTTGGTTTGTTCGCATGAGCGTTCTACCTGCAGCATCAAAGAGAACTTTTTCAATAGATGACAGGCCTAAAGAATTCTTTACATAAATAAACGCACGCGAAGGATTAGGGAAAATAGTGATTTCAGGAGGCTTTGTTTGTGGTTCAATTATCCCTAAAGAAGCATCCATTTGAGTTGAAAAAATAGGCCGAACCATCGCGCTCCCTGAAAAAGGAGAAACCAACCAAGAAACACCACCATTAACACTGTATAAAATCTCATCAGATTGATCGATATTTCTATCAAAACCAAGGTTAAGACGTTCTGGATCCAGCTGTCTCCATCCGACAAAAAAAGAGTTGCCAACAGGGACTTTCATTGTATCAGTAAAATAATAGCTCAAGTATTGATTCTCACCTTGAACATAGATAGGGTTTCGGGGATTAAAAACATCATCTTCATAAAGGACTTCTCCGGGCTCTCCATTTTCATCATCCCATACAGTGAGTAGAAAAAGCTTATCTGAGACGTCATTTACAGATGGCACAAAACAAAGATTTACACCAATAAGACTATCTGCTTGGAATGCATCGAAATGAATGGCAAGCCTGGCCTGAACGCCAGTAGGGCCAAAAGCCGCTTCAGCAGAGCCATCATCGTAGCTATAAAAATTATAAAACCCTTGCGTAAACGCAGTTGAATCATTTGGTTCATAGTTTGGATATTGTGCTGAAGCATTTACCCTAACATCAAATTCCTCATAAATCCCAGATAAGTCTCTAGGAAATTCATATCCCGATTTAAGGTCGTGATAAGAAGTAGCAAAATCTAAAGCGGCATAGTTAATTTGTTGTTCTGCTAGGGTGAAACCTTGCAATATAAAATTTCCTTCGCTGATACCATTATAAGAAATATCTATCGCTCCATCTTGATAGTTTTCGGGACCACTACTACCATTGAAAACAACAACTTCCATCGCTTCGTTCATTTTATTTTCTGTGGATTCCTGATAATGATCCCAAGGAACTGAAGTATAATCGCGCAGTAATGAATTGACAGGGTACACAAAAGAAAAATCCTTAAAGACAGTATCCATGTATGCCGGAGGTGTTGCCTCTCTGAGATAAACCATATCCAATTGAAAATGATCTAAAGACCCAGAAAGCCCACCATAATTTCTGAACCTGAATTGAAAAGCGTCTGTGAAATAATTGTTTCCTAGGAGAGGAAGGTGTACGATACTAAAAGGTTTAACACTCCTTCCTGTATCACCCCAAATCCTATTCCACTGTTCAGCGGCAGAATCATAAAATTCGAGCAGAAGAGAATCGGTAGATTCAGGTTCATCTCCAAATCCTTGAGGTTGATATATAAAAGACATGTAGATAGAATCAGCAGGACTCATGCCTGATAGATCAATAGGTTTAGAGGTCAAAGCATCAGCATAACCGGAAGAGGCTGTTCCGATGGCATAGGGGTACCCGTATTCATCAAGACCATCAAAGGTCATTACGCCCAAAGTTCGGGGATGGTCCCCATATCTATAGTTGTGATATACATAATTATCAACCCACAATAAGTTTGGATCTGATACAGGTAAAAAAAACTGACGTGCTGAATCCTGGAAAAATGGAGGATTCTGAATCCATACCGTATCGGATTCATCTCCTGGACTTAAGGTGTCGTAAATATAATAGGGCGGATAAAGATCAACAGGATCGTAATTCACCGGAAAAGAAGAGAAATCAGCAATATTAATTGATTGGGATGCAAAGACAGTATCTGTGAACGTTCCCAGCGCTGGATCAAAAAACCTGTTAAACGTAACCTGGTTTGTGAAAAGTAAATCATTTGCTATCGGCAAAGCAGTCGCCTGGTCTATCATGTAATAATACAAATCACTTGTTGCTAGTGGACTTGTGAAGTCAGGTGTATATTGCTGTATTTTGTTGAACGTGAAATCATCGAAAAAAGGAAGCCCAATCGTATCCGTAGAATAAATAAACGAGCTATCAATCGTTCCATTTTTTAGATGTGGTGCAGCATTTTGAACATGATTTTGGGTCAGTGGACCGAGCTCAACTTGTCCATAAGCAATATTTAATAGCCAAATCGAAACGAGCATGACAAGATAACGCAATGAATTCATTCGAATGGATTTTCGGTAGCTGCAGTTCCAGCGTTAATAAGGATTGTAATGTGTTTGGACCTTTCAAGAGTTTTATTTTCAAAATACTCCGGGGATTGTCCGAAAACGAGTGCATTCAGCGTATCTGATTTGGTCTCACAATTATTACAAATGGTTGAAAAGGATTGAAATCCGGTGCTGGTCAATAAATTCACTGCATCTGCATAATTCATCCCCACAAGATTCGGAAGTTCAAGCGAAACACCAACCTCATTGCGCCCAACAACCAAAGTAATATCTGAACCTTTTGGGATTCTTGTCCCAGCTACTATATTCAATCCAGCATGTTTTTGTTCTAAAACAGAGCCGTCTGCCTCTGTTGTAGGCTTATATTCAATGGAAAACTTGAATCCTCGGCTTTCTAATCTTCCCTTAGCAAATTCAACCTCATCATATAATAAGTCTGGCATTTCAGTTAGCTCTCGCTTTTTGGAAAGCCGTAAACCAATAACTCTGTTTGATTTCACATGGACTTTGGATAAACTAGTAGGTTGAAGCATTTGTTCCTTTACAATACCATTCGGCTCATTCGGATCATATATACTATCAAGTATTTCATAGCTAAGTCCTAAGTCTTCAAGCTTTAGCTTCGCTTCCACTGCAGATAAGCCCAGAAGATTGGGTACGGCAACCTCCTCTCCATGATTGGTAAACACATTGAGGTAACGCATCGTTCCATAGAGAAGACCTCCATAAATACCTGCAAGAAGCAGACTACTTAACAAGAAAGTTCGAGACCAAAAAAACTGCCTGATCAAAAGAAATACCCTCAGCTTAAATATGGACTTTAGCTTATTTTTCACACTGTAAATATAAAGTCTTTTAAAGAATTAGAAGTTAGGAGTTAAGGAATGTGTTGTAAAGAAATCCTCAATATATTCAACGGCTTCTTCAGGAGTATCAACCAAACAAAATAAATCTAAATCCTCTTTAGAAATATTTTGCTCCGCGTCTAGCATTGTCCTTTGAATCCAATCTGTCATCCCTGACCAATATTCTTTACCAACCAAGACAACCGGGCGCCTTGCAATTTTCTTTGTCTGAATCAGCGTAAGTGCTTCGAAAAGCTCATCTAGTGTTCCGAAACCTCCAGGAAGCGCAACGAAGGCCTGAGAATATTTCACAAAGATTACCTTACGAACAAAGAAATAGTCAAACTCTAGATTATGAGCAGGATCAATATAAGGGTTATGGTTTTGCTCAAATGGCAAATCAATATTCAAACCTACGGAAGGACCAACACCTTTTTGAGCACCGCGATTTGCTGCCTCCATGATTCCGGGTCCTCCACCAGAAATGATACCATATCCTCTCTTAGAAAGTTGTTCGGCTAAATCAACACCCAATTTATAATGCGGGTTTTCTTCCGGGGTTCTTGCCGAACCAAAAATAGAAACACAGGGCCCTATTTTAGACATACGGTCAAATCCTTCAACAAACTCAGACATTATTTTAAAAATTGACCAGCTGTCGTTACTTTTAATGTCATTCCAATCTTTTCTACTATTTACCATATGTAATTGATTTTGCTTCAAATGTAGTGTAAATTTGATAACGTAAAAATCTAGGATATATTCTCTAAATTCGAGGTATGAGGCTAATTTTATTTTCAGTGTTCTTTTCTTTGGTTACAACTTCAGATGCACAAGATTTTCAGGACACCTCAGATACTGTATTTTCAACGCAACGATTCGCATGGTCAACAGCTAGCGTCGGAACAGCCAGTATTGGAAGTATATATGGACTAAGTAAATTGTGGTATAGTCAGGAGGATCAAGGATCTTTTCACTTATTCAATGATGCTAAAAACTGGATGCAAATGGATAAGTTGGGTCATTCACTTTCTTGCTATCATGTGACCCGAGGTCTTGATGCTCTTTTTTCATGGACAGGCCTAAAAAAAAGAAAAAGTCTCTTGTTAGCCTCTGGAATTAGCTTAGGATATTTTACCACCATTGAAATACTAGATGGTTTCAGCGAATCTTGGGGTTTTTCTCTAAGTGATATGGGTTTTAATGCAATTGGCGTTGGATTATATGTCTTTCAAGAACATTATTTTAAATCACAAGTTTTTAAACCTAAGTTTTCTTTTCATCAAACGCGATTTGCCGAACAAAGACCTGAAGTTCTTGGAAAGAATTTCATTGAATCTCTTCTGAAAGATTACAATGGACAAACGTATTGGCTCAGCTTTTCTCCTAATCTAATAGGGGTTCAAAAATGGCCTGATTGGCTTATGCTCAGCTTTGGGCATAGTATTAGAGGAAGGTTAAAGGGTGATGCGACAAGCTATCAAGGCATAACTAGCCATAGAGAACTACTGTTGTCTTTGGATGTAGACCTTAGTAAAATTAAGGTGAAATCAAAATTACTGAAAGGCCTATTTGAAGCGCTTAATACATTAAAAGTACCCTTTCCTACATTGATTTACGCAAATGGAAGACTCAACGCTAGACCTATATACTTTTAGCTTTTAGCGAAATTTCGTAGACTTGATTCCAGTACTTTCCTGTCAACCAAAAGGTATTCGTCTTTTTCCTGTAAGCAATGCCGTTAGGGACATTTGTTGCGGAGGCTTTTCTAAGAATATCTTGAATATCAATAAAGCTTTCTACCGCACCTGTTTCCGGATCAATGACAACAATCTTTGTCAAGTTCATACGTGAATCGTGCTGAAATCGCTGTTCGCTCATCCATACATTTGCATAGATTCGCCCATTGACATAATCAAGCTCATTCAAGTTTGTAACCGGTCCCCGATCGGAGTGAACTTCGATGGTTTTTAAAACCCCAAAATATTTAGGGTCTCGAAAAGTCAATTTATTGGTGCCATTAGACATAATAATATTCGTTCCATCATTGCACAAACCCCATCCTTCACCCTGATAATTAAGGGTATCTAAAACATTTAAACCTGCCAAGTCGTAAACAAAACATTTCTCATCTTGCCATGAAACCTGGTATATTTTCGAACCGAGTATAGTAATTCCTTCACCGAAAATTGGATTCGGTTGCTTTACTTCTTTTATTGAAGCACCTGTTGTTTTATTAATCTCTGCTACCATTGTTGCATTCGTCTGGCGCGGATTACCGGTGGATTCATAGAGCTCATCCTCAAAAAACTCATATCCTTGGGTGAAATTATTTGGATTATGCGGATGGGTATCGAGCAACTCAAATTCTTGCTCTTGAAGTGCATTATTGGCATTTACAAATAGAAATCTCTCGTCGTTGTTAACAAGTTCTCCTGATGAAAACCCACTAAGCTCAATTGAATAAGTCCCCAAAGCATATTCTTGTGTAGGGATTTGAAAGGTCAATGCTTCACCCTCGGCCCGAACCCTTTTTTCCTCTGCGGCCCATGATTTGACTAGGTTACCGTTTAAAGAAAGTTCGATTCGGTCAACATTTTGACCTGCATTCATAACGAAAACAAATGGTTTTCCCTGCTGAACAGATAAAAATGTATTTGAGGATTTAAACCCGAAATCAATCATCTGTTCGGGGTTTGACTCATTTTTCCCAATATATGGAAGGGCAAAGGCAATCACTAATACAATCGCCAATACAATTGCTCCTATTTTTTTCATTTTAAATCATTTAAGGCGAATTCAATTTGGTCGGTATCAATTGCAGAGTGAGCGGCATGATACACAAGTTCTCCTTTATACAAAACTAAAACTTGAGGTGATTCGTGTCTTACATTGAAATCATTCGCTAAAGCATTCGACATAGCTCTATTTTCAATTACATGCAGAAGCCAATAAGTCTCCTTGGAATTTTTAAACAACTCAGAGGCTTCAAAACGTCTCAAAACCATGGATGAAATTCCACATCTTGGACTATGCTTAAAAATAATATGAGGCAAGTCATCTGAGAAAAAACCGTCCTCAGTTTCTTTTGATGTAAGTTGATTCCAAGGCATTAAAGGGTGGATTTGAATTGGTCAAGAAAACGCAAATCATTTTCAGAGTACATTCTGAGATCATTGACCTTAAACTTAAGCTGGGCTATTCTCTCAACGCCCATTCCAAAGGCAAAACCTGAATATTTTTTCGAATCAATACCAGAAGCCTCTAAAACATTTGGATCAACCATACCACAACCCAGAATTTCCAACCATCCTGTATATTTACAAACGTTACAACCTTTTGAATTACAGATTGTACAGGAAACATCTACCTCTGCACTGGGTTCCGTAAAAGGGAAATAGCTCGGTCGCAAGCGAATTTTTGTCTTGGCACCAAATATTTCCTGAGCAAAAAACAACAATGTTTGCTTAAGGTCCGCAAAGGAAACCCCTTCATCAATATAGAGACCTTCTATTTGATGGAAAAAACAATGAGCCCTGGCTGAAATAGCTTCATTTCTGTAAACGCGACCAGGTGAAATAGTCCTGATAGGGGGCTGATTATTTTCCATTACCCTAACCTGGACAGAGCTTGTATGGGTCCTAAGGGCAATTTCGTTTTCTCCTTTTTTAATAAAAAAAGTGTCTTGCATATCTCGGGCAGGATGTTCTGGCGGAAAGTTTAATGCTGAGAAATTATACCAATCGTCTTCGATTTCAGGTCCTTCTGAGATTGAAAAGCCAATTTTTCTAAAAACATCAATAATTTCTCTTCTAACAATCGACAAAGGATGGTGGCTTCCAAGCGGCTGCTTGGCCGCTGGTCTAGTCAAATCCTCCTTATCTTGATTCGCTGATGTACCGACAAGTTTTTGTTTGGCATCCACCAGCATTTGCTCTGACTTTATCTTCAGTGCATTAATATGCTGACCCATTTCTCTCTTTTGTTCATTGGGGACCTCACGAAGCTGCGCATACAAACCTTTTATCTGGCCTTTCGATCCCAAAAATTGAATTCTGAACTTTTCTGTGTCTTCAGCGGTATTGAATTCATAGCTGGATAGCTCATTTTCTATTTTTTGAATCTGTTCAATCATTGCTTCGCCCTTGTAACTTTTAAATAGAGTTAATTGTAATATACAAAAGTACAACAAAAACATTTTTGTATGCCAAAGCACTTTGCTTGTTTCTTCGCTTTTCTATTAATCACTTTGTCCTCCTGCTACAAGACATCTCCAACTAGCCTGCGTGTAGAGGTTAAAACTGAATCAGGGGGAGCTCTTGCTGGAGCAAGTGTGCAAGTTAAAGGAGTTCCTCCCGACAATACAGACGGTAATCTTATAATTGTTGATTAC
>MDTB01219342.1_pt1 | contig 16506 bp, 12 predicted proteins | sample 811161 | NCBI WGS metagenome assembly MDTB01 (sample SAMN05326650, study PRJNA326480) | marine metagenome | isolation source: seawater | place: Mediterranean Sea | collected 2009 | reverse complement strand
TTCCTAATCCATCAATATTAAAAGCTTCTTTTGATACAATATGTTTTAATTTCTCTTTTGCAGTAAAAATACATTCGTAACCTTTGGTGCATCTTCTTACAGCATCATGTTTTCTTGTGCTTTTACTTAGCTCTTTTTTAGTCTCTGCGCCGCAAAGACATTTTTTTGGAAATATATATTTTTTTGAATTTTTTTCTCTATTAGAAACATCCACTGAAACGACTTGAGGAATGACATCCCCAGCTCTCTGGATTTTAATTGTGTCCCCAATTCGAATATCTTTTCTGCTAATTTCATCTTCATTATGTAAAGTAGCATTAGATACCACTACGCCTCCTACCGTTACCGGTTCCACTTTGGCTACTGGAGTTATTGCTCCAGTTCTGCCAACTTGAATAACTATATCCTTAATTTTAGTAACAGCTTTCTCTGCAGAAAATTTGTATGCTATAGCCCATCTTGGTGAGTTAGAGGTGCTACCTAATCTTTTTTGAAGCGTCAGATCATTAACTTTATAAACCAAACCATCAATATCATAATCTAGAGATGATCGAATTTCATTTATTGATTTATAGTTTTTTTCTATTTCATTTAAACCTTTTACTATTTTACCTAATTTATTAGTTTGAAATCCCCAATCTGAAATTTTTGATAAAAATTGATCTTGAGTTTTAAATGCTAATGGTTCAACCGCTCCAAAGCCATACGCAAAATATTTTAGTGGAATTTTTGCAGTGACTAATGGATTTTTTTGTCTTAAAGATCCTCCAGCCGCATTCCTAGGATTAGCAAAATTATTTTTAAGATTTTCAAAATCTTTTTTTCCAATGTATATTTCACACCGCACTTCTAATAATCTTGGTATGTTTTTTTTTTTAATATTTTTTGGTAATGATTTGATTGTTTTTATATTTTCAAGAATATCTTCTCCTATTACCCCATCTCCTCTTGATAAACCCCTTTTTAGTTCACCATTTTCATAAATCAAAGTGGCTGAAATTCCATCTATTTTAGGCTCTGCAAATAATTCAATATTCTCATATTTTGCGTTGAGAAAATTATTTATTTTTTTTACAAAGTCATTCATATCATTTTTATCAAAAGCATTCGATAAAGATAACATTGGAATAAGGTGATTAATCTTCCTAAATTTATTTGACGGAGTAGCTCCTACAAAATTTTTTAATAAATTTAAATCCTTTAAGAAGTTATATTTTTTTTCAAGATCCAATAATTCTTTTTTCAAAAAATCATAATCTGCATCAGAAATTATAGGTTTATCTTTGTTGAAATAAAAATTATTATGTTTTTTTAATTCTGCTAACTTGGCCCTAAATTCTTTTTCTAATTCTTCTTTTTTTCCCATATATTGTTCATTATTTAATTTTTTTTATCATTTTTTTTAAAAAGCTATCTTTGTCGTTAATTTTTTTAATTTTAGGTATCTGATAATCTTTATTTAATATTTTGTAGGACTGTTGAAACCATTCACTTGAGTTATAATTATAACCAAGTATTTTGGCATATTTTTTTGACTCCTCTTCTAATCCAATAAAATAATGAATTTCTACTAGTCTATGCAGAGCCTCCTCAATAAAAATTGTTTTATCATATTCCCTAACTATTTTTTTTAATCTGTTAATAGCAGGTATCCACTTTTTTACTGAAATATAATATTTAGCTATAAATAATTCTTTTGCAGCAAGTTGGTTTATAGCAAGATCTTTTTTAAATTGAAGATCTATTGCATAATCGCTTTCAGGGTATTCTTTTAAAAAAAATTCAATTTCATTTAAAGCTTTCAACAGTGGTTCGATATCTTTTTTTTCATCTGAAATTTGCTCAAAATATATTATTGCCTTAAGATAATGAATATAAATAATGTTACTATCTGCAGGATATTTTTTTTGAAATCTTTCAATATTTGCAATTGCATCTTCATAAAAATTCATTCCATACAAACAGTATGTAGCCATTACAGCTGCTTTGGATGCGTGCTCATATATATCGAATTGAAGTTCAGCCTCAGTGAATTTTTTTTGAGCAAAAAATAGATCTCCTTTCTCTAAAGCTTTAAATGCTTCTTGATAAACAGCATAACCTTCACTTTTGCTGGTCGGCTCATAGACAGGCTCTTTTTTTGAACAAGATGAAAAAATTAAAACTACTAAAATTATAACTAAGCTTTTTGTCATTTTGTAGTAATAACAAATTTATTCTTAATGGTAAATTTTATAAAATATTTTAACCGTTTACAGCAATTTGAGAAGGGTAGTTTTTTTGATAAATAGCTGTATCTTCACTTTGCTCGAATTCAATCACTTCAAACTTATCACCATTTTTGTCCAATAACTCTCTTAAAAAATGATTTGAAAAATTATGACCACCTTTAATACAATTTATTTCACCTAAGAAATTATATCCTGATAAAGCAAAATCTCCAACCAGATCTAAAATCTTATGATTGGCAAACTCTTTGCTATTTCTTAAACCTCCTTCATTTAGAATTTTATTATCTTGAACAACAATTGCGTTTTCTAAAGATCCACCTTTAGCTAGTCCTAGTTTTTTTATTTTTTCAATATCTTCGTATAAGCAAAAAGTTCTTGAACTAACAACATCTTCTATAGAGTCTTTGCCAAAATCTACTTTATTATTTTGGCTTCCAATAATCTTATTCTGGAAGCTAAGCTCAAATCTAACTTGAAAAGAATTATATGGCTTAATTGAAATTTTTTTATCATTAGATTTAAATATAAATTCATCAGTTATCCTTAAATATTTTTTTTTAGCATTTAAAGTTTTTATTTTTGCTTCTTCTAGAACTTGAAGAAAAATTTTAGAAGAACCATCCATTATTGGCACCTCTTCATTATCTATTTCAATTAAAATATTATCAATTCCTTTTATAAATATGGCAGCCAGGAGATGCTCTACGGTTGAAACTTTTTTTCCATGTTTATTTTCCAATGTCGTGCAAAGAACTGCTGAGGTAACGTTTTTGTAATTAGCTTTGATGATGTTATTTTCTTTTAAATCAACTCTCTTAAAAGTAATTCCAGTATTTTCTTTGGCTGGCAATAGCCTAACATTTGATATCAGTCCAGAGTGCAAGCCTACTCCCCTAAATTCTACTTTCGTATCAATTGTTTGTTGTTTAAAATTAAACATTCGATTTTATACATATTAAAGTGAACAATTTTAAAACAACTAATGTTTCTAAAAATAACAAGCTTTAGTTATTAAATAAAAGGCCAAAAAAACGAGCAATTATTGATTTTTTTGTGTCCAATACTGGGATTGCCTCTTTTTGCCAACCAAATTGGACAATTTTATCGGCTGCTTCTAAATCATCTGCGAATTCAGTTTCTTCAATAAATTGTAACTCAAATTTACTATTACAACTAAAATAATGATCATAAATATTTTTAAAACAATTTAGATGTCCTTTATCTTCAATTTCTAAAAAAATATTTTTTTTTTGTCGATTGGGTTCCTTAAAATTTATATTTTGATAAAATATGATTTCACCTAATTCTTTTATTCTTGCTTCAGCAATGTCTTTTATCAATGATTTTTTTATTTTTCGATATTTTTCATCTTTAAAGTACCCTTCCTCTATTATTTCATTTTTGGATAAATTATCAATCAAATCATTATCATTAATTATTTTAAAAATTGTACCTTTTTTTAAATAGGTAATTTTAGAAACATCGTGAGATATTATATCCGTTCCAAATTTAAATTTTTGCTCATACTTTATCGCATCGTTTTCTAAAAAAATTATTTTTGAATCATTTTTATTTAGTTGAATATAATAGAATGTATTTATGTTTGGGTTCATATCACTGATTAGAGCTCCTTTAACGAAGCTATCAAAGATAATTTTTTTGATCTTTAAATTACATTTTTCAAAAATATTTTTTAAATTTTTATAGTCATTTTCATTCATGATATTGAATGATAATTCATGAGAGTAGAATTCACCAAATAAACCAATTGGTAAATTATCAATTTTTTTTTTATCCAAAGTATATCTAGAATTAAATATATGAATTATTTTTTTTTTGTACTCAAATTTTTCTACAGTCGATTTTAAAGAGTTTAAAATATAAGTAATATTTTCTTTAGAAATTTGTGTTCCATTTAACTTCTTAAATCCAGTTAAATTAAGATAGTATTGATCAAAGTAATCTAAAATTATTACTATATCTTTAAAGGTAATATTTATTTTTTGTTCAATGATCAAAATATTTTTTTTTATTAGATCGCTAATTTTTTCAAAGTTAGAAATCTTTCCATTTTCAAGACCTACATTTGTTAAATTGATTTTTTCTAACATTTTTGGATCATTGTTTTCATCTACTTCTAAAACTGCAATTAAAACACCGACATTATTAATTTTGATAAATAGTTTAAAATTATTGTTTCTCATAATTTTTATTTTAAGATAATTTGATTTTCTAGCCTATAGTCAAAAATATTATATTTACCAAAATTGCTATTTTTCGTGTTTTTAATAAAATTTTTTAATTTTTCATTATAGTTTTTAGAAGGAAGTTTAATTATTTTTTTATCATTAAGAACGAGATCCCATCTATTGGACTCAAAAAGATGATATTTCATAATTAGTTCAAAAGGAAAATTAATTTTTTTAAGATTAGAGAGTAAAATTTTAAAATATTTAACTTCGCCATAAACAATAGGTAGGTTTTGAAATTTATTAGTTTCTCTAAAATTTATTAACTTTGCATTTTTATCTATAAAAAACTTTCCCTTATCGTTAATTAAAATAGCTATTGGCTCTTTTTCAGTAACCTTAATTAGTAACTTATCTGGATAAATTTTTTTTATTTCCAATCTTTTAATAAAACCATAATGAGGAATTTTTTTGTTTATTTCGTAAGAATTTAGCAAGATTATATTTTTGTTAAAAAGAAATTCTGTAGTTTTGATTAATTCTTTTTTACTTAGAATATTATAACCTTCAAAATTAATTTCTCTAATCTCAAATCTTTTAATAGAAAAATCTTTTTTAGGAATAAACGTAGTAAATAGTATTAACAATACTATTCCAAAAATGAATTTATTTTTCATTTATTAATACTTGCATCTGTTAAAATCTTTTCAACCAGTAGTTCAAATTTTATACCTTTGTAACTTGCTATTTCAGGAACTAAAGATAAACTTGTCATTCCTGGTTGAGTATTAATTTCTAACAAATAAAAATTATTATTAAAAAATTTAAAATCTGCTCTAGTAACTCCTCTGCAATTAAAAGCATTATGAGTTTTTTTTGCAATTTTCAAAACCTCTGCATTTTTTATTTTGGAAAGTCTTGCAGGCATGATGTGTTTAGTTTTGGCTGCTTTTGTATATTTTGCTTTATAATCATAAAAAGTTCGTTTGGGTTCAAGTTCAATTGCACCTAATGGTTTTCCGTTTAATATTGCTACTTGAATTTCTTGACCTCCAATATATTGCTCTATCATTAGTTCATCGTATTTTGTTTTCAGCTTATTAATTGATTTAATTAGTTCTTTTTTATTTTGACACAATTCTACTCCTAAACTTGATCCCTCATTAATTGGCTTTATGATTATAGGATAATTAATTTTTTTGATTTTTAAATCTTTGTTGATAGAGGTAACTTTATATCCTTTATTTATTGAAAAATATTTGGGTGTTCTAATTTTATTTTTTTTAAATATTTTCTTAGAAATCAGTTTGTTCATAGCATTGTTGGAACTAACTACACCTGAATGAGTATAAGGAATCTTTAAATATTCGAAATAACTTTGCGCGACTCCATCCTCTCCATCCTTTCCGTGTAATGCATTAAAAATTACGTCAAATTTATTTTTATTTATTAAATTTAAATTTTTATTTTTTGGGTCTAATGATGAAACTTTATAATTTTTCTTTTTTAAAGCTTGAATACAGGCTTTGCCACTTTCTAAACTTACCTTTCTTTCACCTGATTCACCGCCAATTACTACTAATACATTTTTAAATCTTCTCTTATTCACCGATTATTTTAATTTCCATTTCTAAACTTATTTTAGTTTTTTCATAGACTGTCTTTTTTACTTTATTAATTAATTTTTCAATATCTGATGATTTTGCTTTACCTTTATTAACAAAAAAATTGCAGTGCTTTTCCGAAATATAGGCATCACCTTCCTCAAATTTTTCACATCCTGACTCTTTAATCAACATCCACGCTTTTTTTTCTTTGCTTATATTTTTAAAAGTACTCCCACAAGTTTTAATTTGACTTGGTTGTGCCAGTTTTTTTCGTTTAATAAGATCAATTTGTTTTTTTTCAATCTTATCCTTTTTGTCTTGAATACCTTTGAGTTTCGCTGAAGTAATAATTAAATTTTCAGATAAATTGGTTCCTCTATATATAAAATTTATATCTTTTCTTTTAATTTCAATCTCTTGGCACTTGTCTTTGTCAATCGCTTTGATTGATATTAATATTTGTGAAATTTCATCATCATAGCAACCGCTATTCATTATAATTGCACCGCCTATAGTACCAGGTATACAAGATAAAAATTCAAAATTTTTAAGACAATTATCTTTAGCAAAATTTGCTACCATACGATCGAGTGTGGCAGCACCTACTTCCAAAATATTATTTTCTTTTTGCTTTATGTATGAAAAATTTTTCCCAAGTTTTATTACTGCACCTTTAAAACCATTATCTCTGAATAAAATATTTGAACCGGCACCTATAAATGTTGTTTTAATCTTATTTTTTTTTACTTCTTTTAAAAATTCTAGAAGTTCACTATTATTTTTTGGTTTAAAAAAATATTCAGCTTCGCCACCTAAATTAAACCAGCTATAATTAGCTAGTTTAACATTTTTGCTCAAACTCTCCTCAAATTTAGCAAACAAATTACTTACATAGCTCATAAAGTAGTTTTAAGTCCTGCCATCCATTTTGAAATTAACCCTGCACCCATACCAATAACAATTTCATTACTAATTAAGTTTTTTTTTAAAAAGTTACTTAGCTCTTTCTCACTTTTGATAATTATTACCTGTGTCTTTGAGTTCTTGCCGATTAAACTAGCAAATTTAAACATATCAAATTTTGATTTTCTTTTTTCTCCAGCAGCGTAAAGAGGGCAAATTATTACTAGATTTGATTTTTTAAAACATTTTGAGAATTCTTTTTTCAATGAAATTACTCTTGAATATCTATGTGGCTCAAAAACACTGATAATTTTTCTTTTCATATTTACGTTTCTTACACCATCTAAAATTGAGCTTATTTCAGTTGGGTGATGTGCATAATCATCGTAAAAGTCATTATTATTTTTTGAAAACACTTTAGTCATTCTTCTTTGAACTCCTGAAAAGTTTTTGAGTGATTTTTTTACTATATTTTGATCTACTCCGAGATTAAGACAAACTATAAAAGCTGCTGCTGCATTAAGCACATTATGTTTCCCTAACAATTTTACATTTATATTTTTAATTATTTTAATTTTTTTATTTTTATCTTTTAAACTTAAGTTAAAATTCGTACTTTCGTATTTATATTTGATATTTGAAATTTGATAATTTGCTCGTTTGTTTTCTCCATATGTAATTATATTTTTAATCCTTATTTTCTTAATAATCTTTCTGATGTTATTGCTGTCTATACAAATTATGGATTTCCCAATAGGAGGTGTTTTATTAATGAACTCTATAAAAGATTTTTCTAGATTTGTATAATTTTTATAATAGTCTAAATGTTCATAATCAATGTTTGTAACAATCGAATAATTAACCGGTAACTTTAAGAAACTTCCATCTGATTCATCGGCTTCAAGTATCGCCCAGTCTCCTTTTCCTAATTTTGCATTACTTTTAAAAGAATTAATTACTCCTCCGTTAATAATTGTTGGATCTAATTTTTGATCAGTTAATATTTTTGCTACTAAAGATGTTGTGGTCGTTTTTCCATGAGAACCTGTAATGATAATATTTTTTTTTAATGATACTGCGTCAGCTAATACTTCTGCTCTACTATAAATTGGGATTTTATTTTTTTTTGCGAATTTGATTTCAATATTATTTTTCTTAATTGCTGAGGATTTTACTAAAATAGTGACCCCACTTAAGTTTTTAGATGAATGACCTATAAAAGTTTTAATCCCATTTTTTGAACATGAAATTATGTTTTTATTTTTACTTTGATCGCTTCCTTGGACTCTGAATCCCATATTTTTCATAATTTGGGCAAGACCGCTCATTCCAATACCGCCGATACCTACAAAATGAATTATGTCTTTTTGTCCTAAATTAATTTTTTTCATTAATAATTTTTTCTATATTAATATTCAATTCATTGAAAACATCTTTGTCAGAATATTGTCTTTGGCTTGATACTATTTTCTTTAATTTAGCATTATCTTTAAAATTCAAATAAATAAGCTCATATAAATGGTCGGAAATATTTTTTTCTTCCATAAAATAGCACATACCCTTTTTTTCATAATATTTTGCATTTTTGTATTGATGATTATCAGCTGAAGTTGGTAATGGGATAGCTATAAATGGAATTTTTACGTTTATCAGTTCCCCTAGAGAAGAAGCTCCAGATCTTGTAATCACAAGGTTTGATTTAGAATAAAAATCTGTAATTTTGTTTGTAAAATTAAATACCTCAAATTTTATATTCTCTTTTTCATAAAAATCAGATAATTCGTTGCCCTGATTAAATTGGCATTGCTGAAAAATTCTTATAGGTATCCCGCTATCTTTGATCCTTTTAAATACTTTTGGCAGCTTTTCTGCAAAAGTTTTGGCTCCTTGGCTGCCGCCAAGAACTAAAATATTAATACTATCAAATTCAATTTTAAGTTTATTATTTAAATTAAATTCTATTATTTCTTCTCTAATAATATTTCCGACTACAATTATTTTTTTTCTATTTTTTTCAGAAATCCCCTCGAGATCTTTATAAGAAACAAAAATTTTTTCTGCAAAATTTAGCAAATATTTATTAGCTTTTCCTATGATTAAATTATTTTCATAAATGACATATTTAATACTCAAAATTTTAGCGGCAATACAAATAGGGAAAGAAGAGTATCCGCCCATTCCTAAAATTATATTAGGTCTTATTAAGCATAATAAAAAAAAAGACTTTAACAGTGAATAACAAATTAAAATTATTGACCGTACTACTGTAAAAATATTTTTATTTATTAAAGGTGAAGAGGGTATTTTTGTAAAATTTATCTCATTTTTATCTCCAAGATACTTTAGTCCCCTTGGATCAGTAGTAAGTCTTACGTCGTAGTTTTTTTTGATGAGATTTTTAGCAAGAGCTAATGCAGGGAAAATGTGGCCGCCCGTACCTCCTGTTGCAATCAATATCTTTTTTTTAGTCATATAGATGCGTTTTATTCTTTGTGTAATTTAAAACTAACCCTGCTAAAACAGCACTACCAATTAAGGAAGAACCTCCATAACTCAAAAAAGGTAAAGTCATCCCAGTTGTTGGTAGTAAATTAGTATTCACACCTGCGTGAATGAATGTTTGAAAAATTAATAAAGATGCCAAACCACTTAATGAAATTTTAATAAACTTGCTATCCTGACTAAAACAGTTTTTAATTATTCTAAACGAAATATATAAAAAAATTAATACTATCATGATTGAAACCAAAGACCCGAACTCTTCAGAAATAACTGCAATTACATAATCGGTATGAGCTTCTGGTACACTTTCTTTTAAGATGCCTTCACCCATTCCTTGACCAGTTAAACCTCCAATTTTAATTGCGTCAAGAGCTGACGATGACTGGAATTTATCACCTTGATTAGGGTCAAAAAATGAAATTAATCGATTAATTATATACCCAAACTTTTCAGGTAAAAAAAACAACAAAGAACTAAATGATATTAAAAAAATCGTTAAAAATGTTACAATATAAATTAAGTTAACTCCTGATACAAAAATAGTGGCAACCCAACTTCCAGTTAATAATATTGATTGCCCTAAATCAGGTTGAGCAATCAATAAAATTATTATGCTACATAAAAGCGAAAAGCTTAAAAAATATTTAGCGTGCGTATTTTTAAATTCTTTGTAAGTAAGTATTTTTACTGTCATCAAGATAAAAAACGGTTTTAATATTTCGATAGGTTGTAAATTAAAAAAATATAAATTTAACCAACGTTTGGCTCCCTTAATCTCTATTCCAAATATCGGAACAATTGCCAAAAAAACGAAGGAGATTGAAAAGATTGGTATAATAAGTTTAATTAATACCTCTGTTTTAATAATTGAAATCAAAATCATAGTCGTAATTGCTAAAACTGTGAAAATAAAATGTTTTAAAAAAAAGAAATAATAATCTTTATTTAATCTTTCTCCAGCAAGAGAAGATGTCGATGAAAATGAAAAAAAAAGACCTAAAAAAAATAGTATAAAAAAACAAAATAAAATCTTTTTATCTATACTCCTCCAATAATTGAGAACAAAAAATTTAAATGAGTTTTCTTGCATATTTTTTACATAATTTTTTGAAATGAGTCCCTCTAATTTCAAAATTTTCAAATTGATCGAATGATGCCGCAGCAGGACTTAATAAGATATAACAGTCATTTATTTTATAAAACTTATAGTCTTTAATTATTTGAATAATTGCACTTTCTAAGTTATTAGAAATTGAAAAAGATGCTTTCCCTTTTATTTGTTTTTTAAAAAAATTAATGTTTTTTCCAATTATATAACATTTAATAATATTTTTTTTGTACTTAGTTAGATTTATTTTATCTCCTTTTTTTGGGAGACCTCCTACTATCCAAAAAATATTTTTAATTCCCGAAATAGCTGAAATTGCAGAATTCCAAGAAGTTGCTTTGGAGTCGTCAATAAAAGTTATATTTTTTTTTTTCATAAAAATTTCGAATCTATGTGGTAAGCCTTTAAAAGACTGAGTAGATTTAATAAAAGATTTCTGATTAATTTTAATTAATTTAGATAAAGCAAAAACAAAACTCATATTTTCATCGTTAATACTTGAAGTAAGGTAATTATTTTTAATTTTATACTTAATTTTTTTATAATCTTTTAATTTTGGAATAGTTAATTTACTGAGAAATTTTTTCTTTTTAAAAACTGTTGTAAAAGATTTATTAATTACTGCATGCTGATTTTTATTTTGGTTTTTAAATATTTTAAGTTTTGCACTTAAATATTCTTTTGCATTTCCATGCCAGTCTATATGATCATTAGAAAGATTTAAAAAAAAAGCAAAATCGGGCCGAATAAATTTAGAGTGTGATAGTTGAAATGATGAAGCCTCTATTATTACAAAACTATTATTTACTTTATTTAAACTTAATATGGGCTTGCCAATGTTTCCTCCCATGAAACATTTAAATTTATTATTTCTTAAAATATGATCTAACAATTTACACGTAGTTGATTTTCCATTTGTGCCTGTGACAACAATGCTTTTAAATTTTTTATTTGTTAAATAAAATAAATCTATATCAGTGATAATTTTTTTTTCATATTTCTTAAGATTTTTATTTTTATATAAACTTATTCCTGGTGATAATACAATATAGTCTACCTGCTCTAATGTTTTATTTAAATTTTTTGCTATATGACCTTTAAAAAGTTTTTTTTCTTTATCGTCATAAACTTTAAAATTTAAGAAATTTTTTTTTTTAAAAAAATTAATTACAGATCTCCCTGTTAATCCAAGTCCGTAAACAAGGAACGATTGTTCTCTTAAATTGCGAATTTTTAACATTTTACCTTAATTTTAATGTTGCTAATCCTATCAATGCTAAAATTATTGCAATAATCCAAAATCTAATTACGATTGTAGACTCTGCCCAACCCTTTTTTTCAAAATGATGATGAATTGGGGCCATTTTAAAAATTCTTCTTCCAGTTAATTTATAAGATAGTACTTGAATAATCACAGAAACTGTCTCTAAAACAAATAATCCTCCTATTATAGCTAAAACTATTTCGTGCTTAACTATTATAGCGATTGCTGCTAAGGAACCGCCCAACGAAAGAGAACCAGTGTCACCCATAAAAATTTTAGCAGGAGGTGCATTATACCATAGAAAACCTAAACATGCGCCTACAACTGATCCACAAAAAATAGATAATTCTCCAACATCAGGAATATATTGTATCTGTAAGTATTCAGAAAAAATTGTATTGCCAACCACATAAGAAATTAATGTAAAAGAAAGCGCAACTAACATAACTGGCACTGTAGCTAAACCATCTAAACCATCGGTTAAATTTACTGCATTGGATGATCCAATTAAAACAAATAATCCAAATGGTATAAAGAGTAAGCCCATTTGCCAAATTATATTCTTAAAAAAAGGAAAATAGAGGTTATATAAATATTCATGGTCAGAAAACTCAATCAATAACATCAAAGTTATTACACCTATAATTAATTGGCCAAAAAATTTATAACTTGATTTTAATCCTCTAGAATTTTTATGTTTAATTTTAAGTACATCGTCTAATAATCCTAAACCTCCTAGAGATAAGGATACAAATATTAAAATCCAAACATAAACATTTTTTAAGTCAGCCCATAGAATAGTACCAGATATAATTCCAATTATAATGATAACGCCGCCCATTGTAGGAGTGCCAGATTTTTTGATAATATGATCAATTGGACCGTCTTGTCTTATCGGGCCAGTAATCATTTTTTCTGAAAATAATTTGATAAGAGGCCCGCCAATTATAAAAACCACTACTAAAGAAGTTACCACAGACAATCCAGTTCTAAATGTAAGATATTTAAAAACATTCAGAAATGAGTATTGGTCAATTAAAGATGTTAAAAAGCTAAATAACATTAAAGCCCCTTTATAATATTTTTACTAAATTGATGTAAGCCAGTTGCATTAGATCCTTTAATCATAAGATAATCATTATTAGAAATTACATTGCTCAAATTAAGATCGATATCCTCTATATTTTGCAAAATATTTCCTCTTTTATTTTTAATTAAACGCTTATAAGTGAATATAGTTTGTTTTCCCTTAACGAATACTTTATCGATATCGGACTTGTTAATAACTTTTGAAATTTCTTCATGATATTTTTTTGATTTTTGGCCTAATTCAAGCATCTCGCCTAACACTAAATACTTTTTGAATTTTTCTTTTTTAAATGTATTGAATTTTAAAATAGCATTTCTTACCGATAATGGGTTTGCATTGTAACTTTCATCGATAAATCTAAATTTTTTCTTGTATCTTGAGATATTGTATTTTTTCCCTCTTCCTTCAGATGGCTTTAAATTTTTTATTAACGATTTAATTTTTTTCAAATCAATTCTAAGTTCATTCAATACAGCTATGCTTGCAAGAACATTGTAAACATTGAGGTCGCTAAACTCAAAATCAAAATTCTTATTATTTACGTTGACAAAGATTTTTTTATTCTCATTTTTTTCGTTAATTTTTTTTAACAAAATATTAGATTTTTTATGTTTTCCAAATGTAATTATTTTAAGATTATTAGATTTAGCTTTTTTAAAAAGATGATGGAAAAAGTTGTCATCTCTATTTAAAACAATTGTTCCACCTCTTTTTATACTTTCCATTATTTCAGATTTGGCATTAGCTATTCCTTTTAGATTTTTAAAATTTTCTAAATGTGCCTCACCAACGTTTGTAATTATACCTAGATCTGGTTTTATCAATTTAGATAAATTTTTTATTTCCCCTGCCTTATTCATTCCAACTTCAAAAACACCGTATTTATCATAAGAACTCAAATTAGATAAACTTATCGGCACGCCTAAATGATTATTAAATGATTTAGGTGAGTAATGAGTTTTGCCAAATTTTTGCAATAATTGACTTAACAGGTTTTTTAAGGAAGTTTTACCAGCGCTACCTGTAATAGCGATAATGCTTGAGGAAGAATTCGCACGTTTTAATTTTGCAAAAGAATTTAAAAAAGAAATAGAATTTCTTACTTTAATTATTTTTTTTCCAAATTTTTTTTTGGAGTCAGATATTACGCAACTTGCTCCTTTCCTTAAAGCATCTTTAATAAAGTTATTCCCATTATTTTTTTTCCCTTTGATTGCTAGAAATAAATTATTTTTTTTAATTGATCTTGTATCAGTTGATAAATTATCAAAATTAATAGATTTTGTATTATTAATAATTTTTTTTAAAATTAAATTATTTTCTAAATAATTTAATTTAATTCTTGATAATTTTTTTGTTTTTACAATGTTTCTTTTTATAATATTTTTATCTGAAATATGATAAATCTTATTTTTATAAATTTGGGTTTCTTCGTGGCCCTTTCCCGCTACTAATATTATTTCCCCAGGGTTTGCCTGCTCAATTGATCTTTTTATGGCGATAGATCTACGAGAAATATCAAAACTTTTCTCTGATGAAATATAGTTTAAGAGCTTTTTTCTTATTGTTTTTGGATTTTCATTTCTTGGGTTGTCATCTGTAATGTAAATTTTATTACAATATTTATTAGCTATTTTGGCCATTAATGGTCTCTTTTTTTTATCTCTGTCTCCTCCGCAACCAAAAACTATTGATATATTTTTCTTGTATTCATCTTTTAAGAATTTAAGTGTTTTTATTAAAGCGTCTGGAGTGTGAGCATAATCAACAAAAACTTTCACTTCATTAGGAAATTTTCTTACGAGTTCAAGTCTTCCATTGACATCTTTAATATTCTTGATTTTTTTATAAATTAAATTTTCCTTTAGGCCGCAAATTTTTGATGCCAAAATTGACATAGCTAAATTTTTAATCTTAAAATCAGGCAAAGATGGTAAATGTTCATTCGCTTTTGAAAGTTCTTTATTGATATCAACTATTTTAAGTCCCCTTTTCTTTGCTATTTTTTTTAAAATTTTAAATGTAGAAATATCTTTGTCCAGAATTATTGGAGATCCTTTTTTTAAAATTTTTCTAAATAAAATAAGCTTAGCATCTAAGTAGGATTTCATATTTTTATGATAATCTAAGTGATCTTGGCTGAAGTTAGTAAAAACAGCAGACTTAAAATTTATGTGATGAAGTCTTTGTTGATCTAAGCCATGACTTGAGGCCTCAATAATTACATTTTCAATTTTTTTCTTTTTTAAAAAATTTAAAATTTTGTGCAACGATATTGTGTCAGGCGATGTCAGCTTTGTTTTTAGGATTTTGTTGTTATATTTGATACCTAAAGTTCCAATAGAAGCAACTGGTATATTATTTAATCTTAATAATTGATAAAAAATATCAGCTACTGAAGTTTTTCCATTAGTGCCGGTGACAGCAAAAATATTTTTAGGTTTATGACTGTAAAACTTTGATGCTATTTCACTCAAAAAATTTCTTACATTCTTTTTTTTAATTATTAAGGTTCTCTCGTCTTTAAATTTATTTTTTTTTGAACAAATGATAATTGATGCGCCTTTTTTAATAGCATCTTTTATAAATTTTTCACCGTTTTCCTTTTTTCCTTTAATAGCAAAAAATATATAATTTTTTTTTATCTCATTGCTATTTGATGAAATTCCAGCGATTTGAAGGTTCCTTTTGTTTGAAGGAATACCTTTAATTAAATTTTTCAACAACATTCTGATTTAAAAACTCATCATTATTTATGGCTAAAATTGGTCCAATTTTTTCTATTATTTTGCCAGCTACATAAACAGAATTCCAACCAGAAGTGTTATAAGGTGCCTTAGTTTTTATACCACGATAATTATATACTAGATCCTTATTCAGTTTTGGATTCTCAAGCATTAAAAATAATGAGTAATTTGGTTTATTAGTAGGAAACACGGAGATAAAAGAATTTATTCTATGTTTATTGTTGCCATAGCTCTCTGCAGTGCCTGTTTTCCCTCCCACATAGTATCCATCTTTATCTGCCAAACTAGCTGTTCCAACTTCACTATTTACCACTTTTCTCAAAATACTGCTTATTTCTCTGCTTGTTTTGTTGGATATTATTCTCTTGGTTTCTTTTTTATTTCTATCTTTAATCAAACTAGGAGTAATTAAATTTCCTCCATTAGTGATACTAGCATACAGTGATGTAGCTTGGAGTGGAGTGGTAGTTATTCCGTGTCCAAAAGAAATTGTTTCAATTTTACATTTGTTCCATTTTAATTTGTGAGGTGCGCCTACTTCCTCAAGTTCAATTTCTGGACTTTTAGTAAGATTTGTTTTTTTTATAAATTCTTTAAAAATATTTTCACCTATTTTTCGTGCTAATATAACGGATCCTACATTTGAAGATCTCACTAAGATTTCTTCCACAGTGAGGTTATTTGGGTGCTCTTTTATATCAGTTATCTCGTGAATTGAGCACTTTAATTTTCTAGGTATATTTTTAATTACAGTATCTTTTTTAATAATCTTGTTTTCAAGAGCAAGCGCGATGGTAAAAGTTTTAAAGATTGATCCTAATTCATAAACGCCTTTAGTAATTTTATTTATATATTTTTTGTCTTT
>MDTB01162832.1_pt1 | contig 16506 bp, 17 predicted proteins | sample 811161 | NCBI WGS metagenome assembly MDTB01 (sample SAMN05326650, study PRJNA326480) | marine metagenome | isolation source: seawater | place: Mediterranean Sea | collected 2009 | reverse complement strand
TTTGGGGGCTTCGATACCTCATCTTTTTCAGATATTTTTGAAGATTTTTTTGGAGATTTTAGTGGAGGAGGCTCATCTAGAAGGGCTAGTAATAGAGGAAACGATTTAAGATATGATGTGAACATTAGTTTAGAAGAGGCTTATAAAGGTTTAGAAAAAAACGTACAATACACTACATATAAAAAATGCTCTTCATGCTCTGGGAGTGGTGCAGCAAAAGGTTCTAAACCGATTAAATGTAATTACTGTTCTGGAAGAGGAAAAGTAAGAACTAATCAAGGATTTTTTACAATTCAACAAACCTGTCCTCAATGTAGCGGATATGGAGAGACAATTGGAAGCCCGTGTAAAATATGTAATGGAAACGGAAAAACTCAAGGTAGTGAGAATGTTACTGTAAAAATTCCAAAGGGAGTTGATGATGGAACTAGGATAAGATTGTCTGGAAAAGGTGAAGCAGGTTCTAAAGGTGGTTCAAGTGGTGATCTTTATTTATTTATATCAATTGATAATCATAATATTTTTAAAAGGTCTGAAGAAAATTTATATTATGAGTTACCAATTTCATTCTCTGACGCATCTTTAGGTACAACAGTAGAAGTACCTTCAATTGATGGTGGTAAATCTAAAATCAAAATTCCTGCTGGCACTCAACACGGCAAACAATTTCGACTTAAAGGAAAAGGTATGCCAATTTTAAGAAGAAGTGTATTTGGAGACCTATATATAAGAATTATCACTCAAGTTCCCACATCTCTATCTAAAAGACAAAAAGAGATATTGGAGGAATTTAATGAGATAGAATCTAGTAAGCCTGATCCAGTAATAAAAAGTTTTTTTGAAAAAGCTAAAAAGTTTTGGAAAAGTTCATAATTTAAATGGAAACTGATCAAATAATATCAGCAATTTTTTTAATTGCAGTTCTTGCTTTAATCTTACCGGGGTTTTTATCTACAAATAATAAAATTAAACAAATAATGAAAAATCTTTCTATTTGGACTATAATTGTTATTATTATTATTGTAGTTATTTACTTAATTGAATAATGAAAAAAATCAATTTATCTATAACAGGATGTATGGGAAAGATGGGTCAAAAACTCATTAAATCATCAAGAATTGATAAAAACTTCAATTTAGTATCTCTAACTGAGAATAAAAAAATAAACAAAAAAATAAGTGGAATTAAACCAGAATTAAATACTCCAAATGCATTTAAAAAAGCAGACGTGATTATTGATTTTACTATTCCTAAATGCACGTTAGAAGTTTTAAAAATTGCCGCTAAACAAAAAAAGAGAGTTGTGATTGGAACAACTGGTTTTACAAAAAAACAGGAAAAAATGATTAAAAATTTTTCTAAAAAAATTTCTATTTTGAAAGCAGGTAATATGAGTTTGGGCGTAAACCTATTGATGTACTTAACTGAAATTACATCTAACTCATTAGGAAAAAAATTTTTAAGCAAGGTTTATGAAGTTCATCATAAAGGAAAGAAAGATTACCCCTCAGGAACTGCTTTGATGCTCGGAGAGGGTATTTCCATTGGAAAAAACAAAAATTTCTACAGTATGATTGGTAAGAAATATTTAAATAAAAAATCTTTTCCTTACAGTAAAAAAATTAATTTTAATTCTATAAGAAAAGGTAAAGTGGTCGGAGAACATGAAGTTAAGTTTTCTAGCGGAAAAGAAATAGTAACCTTAAGTCACGAGTCTTTTGATCGATCTTTGTATTCTGAAGGAGCGTTAGCAGCTGCAAAATGGCTAAAAAATAAAAAGCCTGGTCTTTATACCATGAGAGATCTTTTGAATTTTAAGTGAATAATAAAGAAAAATCTAAGATCATTTTGAAGATCTTAAATAAAACTTACCCCAAAGTTCCAATACCTTTAAACTACAAAAATATATTTACACTACTGATATCAGTTTTACTTTCAGCACAATGCACAGACGTAAATGTTAATAATGTAACAAAAAATATTTACCCAAAATATAATCATCCAAAGCATTTTGTAAAATTAGGAAGAAAAAAAATTGAAAGATTAATAAAAAAAATAGGAATTTTTAGAATAAAAGCAAAGAGTATTTTTTACTTATCAAAAACTTTAATTGAAAAATACAAAGGTAAAGTTCCTCGAACTTACCAACAATTAGAACAGCTTCCTGGTGTTGGACATAAGACTGCTAGTGTTGTGATGTCCCAAGGATTTGGATATCCAGCTTTTCCAGTTGACACTCACATTCATAGATTGGCTCAAAGATGGGGACTTACTAATGGAAAAAATGTTGTTCAAACTGAAAAAGATCTTAAAAGTATTTTTCCTAAAAAATACTGGAACAAACTTCATTTACAAATAATTTGGTATGGTAGAGAATTTTGTAAGGCGAGAGATTGTTACGGAATAACTTGTAAAATTTGTAAAAGCTGTTATCCAAATAGAAAAAAACCCAAGAAAACTAAAAAGGCCTAAATGAAAATTATTGGCATAGGGAACGCGATAGTTGATGTAATTTGTAAAGTAAATGAAGATTTTCTTTCCAACAACAAATTAACAAAAAGCACTATGAAACTAGTAAATGAAAGTGATTTTAGAAGATTATTATCTAATCTTAAAATTGAAGATACAATATCTGGAGGTTCAGTTGCGAATTCAATAGTTGGTCTTTCACAATTAGGTAATAAAGTTGGTTTCATTGGTAAAATTAGTGACGACGAACTTGGTGCTAAGTACGAAGAGGGATTAAAGAAAGAAAACGTAAAATATTTTTATTCTAAAAAAAAAGAAACAATACCAACTGGCACATGTCTAATTTTGATAACACCAGACTCCGAACGAACTATGGTCACTTTTTTGGGAACTGCTGGAAAAATTAATGAAAACGACTTAAATATTGATGCTATTAAAGAGAGTGAAGTTTTATTTCTTGAAGGTTATCTTTGGGATGAAGGCGATCCAAAAAAAGCTTTTGAAAAAGCAATTCAAAATTCCAATAAAGTAGCTATGTCATTATCAGATTTATTTTGTGTGGAAAGACATAAATTTCAGTTTTTAGAGTTGGTAAATAATAAATTGGATATAACCTTTTCAAATGAACAGGAAATATTCTCCTTAATAGATGCTAAAAAATTTGATGATGTAGTTGATTTTGCAAAAAATACTAAAAAGCTGATTATTATAACACGTGGAGAAAAAGGGGCGTTAGCAATTAAAGGTGATGAGGTTACGGAATGTGCTGCTGACAAAAATCTTGAAATAAAAGATTTAACTGGAGCAGGTGATTTATTTGCAGGTGGGTTTTTACATGGTTTTATAAACAATAGGTCTATAAAAGAAAGTTTGGAAATTGGAACTAAAATGTCCTCTAAAGTTATTCAAATAATAGGGGCTAGGCTTAAGTAAATTATTTTTTTCTTCTTTTAAAACTTCCTTTACCTTTTTTTGGTTTGATTACTCTTTTTCTGTATTTTTTTGTGAACAAATCTAGGGCAATTTTATTTCTTCTCCTCACAGTAAATATCCATTTTTATCACTTAAAATAAAATAATCATCCAAGAATTTAGATTTAATTTTTTTTCTTAATCTATAAATATGAGTTTCTACGGTGTGCGTATCAGCTTCATTAGAGTATTTCCAAACTATTTCAAGTATTCTATTTTTATTAATTGATTTAGTACAACCCAAAAATAATTCTAAGAGTTGAATTTCTTTCTCGGTAAGCAAAAGATAATCGTTATTTTTAATCAATTTTTTTTCATTTTTGTCTAAGATATAATCTTTGATTCTAATTGATGAATTTTTATTAAAATCTTTTTTAATGACTGAGTCATTTATAATTTTATTAATATCTTTAATGCAAGTTGGTAAGGATAATTTATCTGTAAAATCATTATCATTTTGATAATTTGAGCTAGATGCTAAAATTTTAATTCTATTAATTTCTTTTGAAAATTTATCTACAAATAAATTTTTTCTAAATATATCTTCATGAATTAATAAAACATCATAGTCATCAAATATAATTTTTTCAAAATTATTGTTAATTGTAGTCAATTTGAAATTTAAAAAATCTTTAAGTTCCTCTAACGAAGTGTTAAAGTTTGTCGATCCGAAAGCTAAAACTCTAATTTTATGCATATTATAATTAAAAATAAAAAACTCTCATTAGGTGACTATAAAGTAAAATGTGTTGTCGGTAAAAGGGGAATTGGAGTTAAAAAGAAAGAAGGAGACTTGATTACCCCTAGAGGCAAGTTTAAAATTGAGTATATTTTATACAGGAAAGACCGAATCTCTAATCTAAAATCAAAAATTAAAAAATTTAGTATAAAGAAAAATATGGGTTGGTGTGATGATCCTAAATCAAAACAGTACAATAAGCTTGTTAAGTTTCCTTTCAAATATAGTGCTGAAAAACTTTATAAAATTAATAATACTTACGACTTAATTTTGGTCTTAAATTTTAATGTTAATCCAACCAAAAAAAATAAAGGAAGTGCTATTTTTATACATGTAGCTTCGAAAACATTTAAGAAAACATTGGGATGTATTGCGATAAATAAAAATAGTTTAATTCACTTAGCAAAGAAAATAACCAATAAGACTATTGTGAAGATTTACTAATTTCTTTCCCCAAAAATAGAGCTTCCTATTCTTAAATAAGTGGACTTATATTTTAAAGCTTTAGTGTAATCAGCAGACATACCAATACTCAACTCTTTTAACCCCAAAGAATAATTTAATTCTGATAAACTTTTAAAATATTTTTCTGTATTTTCATCATTTGGAGGAATTGACATTAAACCCAAAATATTCATTTTTTTTTCTCTGGTACAGTAATTATAAAATGCATCTACTTCGTTATAAGAAATTCCAGATTTTTGAGACTCATTTCCTATATTTACTTGTATAAAGTAATTTACTTGTTTTTGAATTAAATTTTGAAATTTTGAAAGTACATCAGCTAACTTTTGACTATCAAGAGAATGAATGTAATCAAAAATTTCAACAGCTTTTTTTGCTTTATTTGATTGTAACTTTCCTATCATATGTAATTTAAGATTTTTTCTTTCATTTTTAATCTGTTTCCACTTCACTTCTGCTTCTTGAACTTTATTTTCTCCAAAATGTTCATGACCGTATTCAATTAAAGGCATAATATGATCAAGAGAAAATGTTTTGCTTACTGCAACAACCTTAGTTGAATTATTTTTATCAATTAAATTGATATTAGATTTTATTTTATTAAATCTTTCAATTATGATGCTCATATGTTTGCTTTTAAAAATAAATATTTTTTACTAATAGAAAGTATCAAAGATATAGATTTAAGTAATATAAAAAACTTAAATAAATTTATAATAATTTACCGAAATAATAATAAATTGGAAAATCAAGAGAAATTATTGAGATTTAGAAGAGGTTGTAAAGCTAAAAATATCAAGTTTTTCGTTGCTAACAATATTAGGCTAATGTCTGGCTTGAAAGCAGATGGTTTATATATCTCATCTTATAATAATAATTTAAGCTTAAACAGGTTAAGAAATTCTAATTATAAAATCTTGGGATCAGCTCATAATATTAAGGAATTAAAAATAAAAATATTACAAAGATGTTCTGCTATTATTTTTTCAAGATTATTTAAAACTAATTATAAATTAAAAAAAGGATTTTTAGGAATAGTTAAATTTAATCTGTTTAGTTTGTCTAGAAAAGAGAATTTGATACCACTAGGTGGTATAAATTTATCGAACCTAAACAAAACAAAAATTGTTAAATGTGAATCTTTCGGACTTTTATCTGAAGTAAAAAAAAAGCCGGCTAAAATATTTAACCGGCTTTTTTAATTTAATCTAAGCTACAATTAGAAAGCAAAAGTCATTGCTATAATTGTATCTGTAGCGTCTACACCATTAGCATAACCAACGTTTTCGTAGTCAGCTCTAGCTATTGATAAAGTTGCACCACCTAGAGAGTAAGCTACTTGAATTGAGTCAACCTCAATATCATAAGCTACAGTTGCAGAAGTTTGGAAATTTCTTTCACCTTCTTCTCTTGTGTATGATACAGACAATGCGTCGTTAACAGCGTATGCTAAAGACATCAATGTGTTTTCATAATACTCTACAGTTGTTGCACCAGCAGTTACTGCTGCTGTTGTTTCAGGCGCTTTAAATGATTTACCATAACCTAATGACAAGTTACCAGAAGCGTATTCAACAGCGTATGCTCCGCCTTCTTCTAGTTGTGTCTCGTTCGTTAAGCCATCATCGTAATCATTAATATCGTAATACATTGCATGCAATGTTACACCATCAACTGGTTTAGAAACAAGTGAGTATGCTGAAATTGAGTTACCATTAGCACCGTTACCCGCACCTGTGTCTTGACCTGTTGTGTTACCACTTTGACCATCAGCTTTCTTTTGACCGTAAGCGATAGAACCTGTAGTTCCAAAAGGAAGTTCAGGAGTGTGGTATTGTAATGACGCGTAAGAACTTTCAGATGCTGGGTATACTATACCTTCTGAATATCCTGTATCTGTCATTGAAGTGTAAACAGACTGATCTGCTGCATATTCTTTACCATTTGAACATTCAGATACACACATTTTTACTGTACCTAAGTCATTCATTTTTAAAGAAATTTGCGTATCATCGTTCAAAGCAGCACCTGGAGGTGTGTTTGAAGGAGAAGTAGCAGTGTCACCAGTTGTATTTGGATCTAACTCCATAGAGTAACTCCAAGAATAACCGTTGTCCATCTCACCACTTGCAGTGAAGTTAAGTTCATTCGTAACACCGATACCATTATCATCTTGTGCTCCGTTAACTACTAGGTACGTAGCTTTAGCTGTACCACTTACAGTTAATTCACCAGCTTTCGCTGCAGAGATCAATAAAGATAATGAAGCAATAGAAACGAATAAAGTTTTCATTATTTTTGTCATTGTTTTCCTTTGTTAAGTTTTAATAATTAAAACGTTGCACAGTACCATTTAGATATTCCTAAAAACCTGAAAACTAGCTATTTAGCTGTTTTTTTTATAATATGTTGTATAATTACAACACTCAATAATTCATAATTAACGTCATATAATGCTTAATTTTACTTATTTTTTTGTCTTTTTAGGCCTTTTCGAATAAAAATTGTATTATTAATGTTTAAAAAATACTCAATAATTATATTTTCAACCTTTTTTTTGACTTCTTGTGCTTGGATGAAGCCGGAGAAAGTGGATACAAGAAAAGTTCCAGTTAACGCACAAGAAAGAGCGAAAAAAAATATTAAAGAAGGTAAAGGTGTTTCAATTCAAAATATTTTGAAAAATAGAGGTGGAACAAATTATGAGTTTAGTTCCTCTAATCCTATGTGGCGAGCATCTTTAGAAGTTTTGGATTTTCTTCCAATGACAACTGTTGATTATTCAGGGGGAATGATTATTACTGATTGGTATACTGGCGACAATTCTAAAAGCCAAGAATCTATTAAAATTTCAATACGTTTTTTATCAAATGAAGTTCGTGCTGATAGTTTAAAAATTATTGTTCACAAAAAAAAATGTGAAATGAATCAAACCTGTGCAACAACTTTATTAAGTAATTCAAAGGTAAGCGAGGAATTAAGAGCAGCTATAATCAAAAAAGCTGCTTTATATAAAGCGGAAGATAAAAAGAAAAAATAAATCCCTTATGGAAAGAGTTAATTTTCAAGCAATTGAAAAAAAATGGCAAAAAAAATTTTCTGAGACTAATCTTTATAACAAAAAAGGTAAAAAGTTTTATTGTTTAGAGATGTTCCCGTACCCATCGGGTAAAATTCATATGGGCCATGTTAGAAACTATACAATAGGAGATGTTATTGCTCGTTTTAAATATATGAATGGGTTTAATGTATTACACCCAATGGGTTGGGATGCTTTTGGACTTCCAGCAGAAAATGCAGCAAGACAAAATAATTTAAAGCCGCAGGATTGGACGCGAGAAAATATTAAAGTAATGAGAAAACAGTTAAAGATGCTAGGTCTGTCAATTGACTGGAATTTAGAAGTATCTACTTGTGATGCCGACTACTATAAACACCAACAAGAAATATTCATAGATTTCTATAATAAAGGCTTAGTATCAAAAAAAGAAACCTACGTAAATTGGGACCCAGTAGAAAAAACAGTTTTAGCAAATGAACAAGTAATCAATGGCAAGGGATGGCGTTCAAATGCAGTTGTTGAAAGAAAAAAACTATCTCAATGGTTTTTTAACATTACAAGTTTTTCTGAAGAACTTTTAAACGATTTAGATGATTTAAATGGGTGGCCAGAAAAAGTGAAGTTAATGCAAAAGAATTGGATTGGTAAATCTTTTGGTTGTGAATTAGATTTTAAAATCATAAATGAAAATAGAAAAATTAAAGTTTTTACTACAAGACCAGATACAATTTTTGGTGCAAGTTTTATTGCTCTTTCAGCAGATCACGATGTGAGTAAAAAATTTCGTAATGATAATGATTTTAAGGTTTTTAAAGATAAATGTTCTAGGATTGGTACAACAGAAGAAGCTTTAGCTAATGCTGAAAAACTAGGTTTTAATACAAATTTATTTGCAGAACATCCTTTCATTAAAGATAAAAAAATACCTATTTATGTAGCTAATTTTGTTTTAATGGATTACGGAACTGGAGCTATTTTTGGTTGTCCAGCTCATGATCAAAGAGATTTTGAGTTTGCTAAGAAATATAAACTTCCAATTATAAAAGTTGTATCAAAAAATGAGGCTAAAGATGGAAGTAAGCTAAAAGAAGCCTATACTGGAAATGGTAAAATGGTCAACTCCGAGTTTCTGGATAGTCTTGAAATTCCTGATGCAAAAAAAAAAATTATTGATGTAATAGAAAAAAAAGAAATTGGAAAAAGTAAAACTTTATTTAGACTAAAAGACTGGGGAATATCAAGACAGAGATATTGGGGTTGTCCAATTCCTATGATTTATCTAAAAGATGGTTCTGTAGTTCCAGTGGAAAAAAATGAACTGCCAATAAAATTACCTGAGGATATAAATTTAAATGCTTCTGGAAATCCTTTAGAAAATCATTCTTCGTGGAAAAAAACTATTCACAAGCAGACAGGTGAACCAGCGATAAGAGAAACCGATACTTTAGACACTTTTGTTGACTCTTCTTGGTATTTTATAAGATTTTGCTCTCCTAAACATAAAACTGAACCTTTTAAACTTGAAGATGTCAATTATTGGATGTCTGTCGATCAATACATAGGTGGGGTAGAACACGCTATTCTGCATTTATTATACTCACGTTTTTTTATGAAAGCTATGAAGCTTTGTAATAAAAAGATAGATTGTTCTGAGCCCTTTAAAAATCTTTTTACTCAAGGAATGGTTTGCCATGAAACTTATCAGGATGATGAGGGAAAATGGTTGTATCCTCATGAAATTGAAAAAAAAGCATCTAATCATGCAATTAAAAAAACAGATAATTCTCGAGTGAATATAGGTTCTTCAGAGTCGATGTCAAAATCTAAAAAAAATACTGTAGATCCTGAGACCATGATAAAACAATATGGGGCTGATGCTGTTAGATGGTTCATTTTATCTGACAGTCCTCCTGAAAAAGACATTCAGTGGTCAGATACAGGCGTAGTTTCAGCAAGTAAATTTCTTCAGAGAATTTGGAATCTTAATCAAATTATAATAAATAGAAAAAACGAAAACACAGACTTACAACAAAAAGAGGCTTTCGAAATAAAGATAAATTCTTTTATTTTTAAAATTGATAAAGCCATAAATAGTTTTCAAATGAATGTGGCCATAGCTCAATTTTATGAGGTATATAAGTATTTAAATGATATAATAAAACTAAGAATAGATAATAATACTTTAATTTCTAAATTAAAAGATATTATGAAACTTTTAGTTCCGTTCACTCCTCACTTAGCTTATGAATGCCTTTCAATTCTTAAGTGTAAAGATATTAATGTTTGGCCAAAAATTAATACCGTTGCTTTAGAAAACTTAGAGATAAACTTGGTTATTCAAGTGAATGGGAAAACCCGAGATGTAATTAAAATAAAAAAAAATAGCAATGAACCGGCTATACACAAAATTATTGAAAAAACTTCTAAAGCTTTCAAATACATTAATGATAAAAAGATTAAAAAAACAATCTTTGTAAAAGATAAAATTATAAATTATATAATTTAGAAATAATGAATAACTTAAAATCACTTCTAATCTTATTATTAATGTTTTTATCAAGCTGTGGTTTTAAAGTTATAGATCAAACTAATTTGAATAATTTTAGCATTAAAGAGATAGAAGTTGAAGGAGATAATAATAGGATAAATTTTAAAATAAAAAATTATATCTTAAATTATGCAAAAGAAACAAGTGATAGAGAGTTAACGATTAAGATAAATACAAAAAAAAGAAAAAATGTTAAAGAGAAAAATATTAAAAATGAAATTACAAAATATTCAGTCTCATTAGAGAGTAAAATCAGCATTTATTCTTTAAATACTGGTAAATCATATGAAGATACTTTTTCTGCAAAAGGAAATTTCAGCGTAAATAAGAAATATTCAAGTACGATAGACAATGAAAAGAGGTTAATTAAAAATCTTACCGATCAAATTGGCGATAAAGTTGTTGAAGCAATTAATACAAAAACAGATGATTTTTAAAAGCTATATTATAGAGCAGAATTTACAATCTATTATTAATAATAAAGCATTTTTATTTTATGGAGAAAATCAGGGTTTAAAAAAAGAATTTAAAGAAAAACTAGTTAACAAATATAAAGGGAAAGGAATACTAAATCTTTTTCAAGATGATATTATAAAAAATGAAGATATTTTAATTAATGAAATTGCTAATAAATCATTATTTGATGAACAAAAGATTATCTTCATCAATCAATCAAATGATAAAGTTTTAGAATATTTTGATCAAGTACTTGAAAAAATACAAGATGAAAAAATATTTTTATTCTCTGATACCTTAGATAAAAAATCAAAATTAAGGAATTATTTTGAAAAATCTAAAAATTGCGGAATTACTGCTTGCTATCAGGACAACGAAATTACCATTAGAAAGATAATTATGAACAAGCTAAGCGGATACAAGGGGCTATCTAATCAAATAATAAATTTAATAATTGATAATACCGGTATGGATAGAAATAAAGTTAACAATGAAATTGAAAAAATTATTAGTTGTTTTGCTGACAAAGTTTTGGATCTAAGCAAATTAGATCTTTTGCTCAATATTAGAACAAGCGATGATTTCAATATTTTAAAGGATGAAGCTTTAAAAGGTAATAAAATTATGACTAATAAACTACTAGCTGATACAGTTTTTGAAACAGAAAGTGCAATTTATTATTTGAACTCTATTAACCAGAGAATTAACAAACTTAAGGAAATAGAAAACATGAAAGATAAAAATTCTAATATTGAAGTTTTGATTTCTAATTTAAAACCCCCAGTGTTTTGGAAAGATAAACCAACATTATTAGAACAGTCAAGAACATGGAGCAAAAATAAAATTCTAGTTGCTTTAGAGAAAACTTATGCAGTTGAAATAAAGTTAAAATCAAATTCAACAATTAATAAGGAACTATTGATCAAAAACTTAATAGTAGATTTGTGTTACACAGCTACTTCTGCTTGAGTAAATTGGAAAGAAGTTCAAATTGTTCTAGGTTAGTATAAGAAATTATAATTTTTCCTGTATTATTCTTTTTATTTTGTATACGAACGTTTAATCCTAAAATTTCTTGAATTTTATTTTGTTCACCAAGAATATTAGCATCAATTTTAATTTGACCAGACTTTTGTGGTGCTTTTTTATCCCTTACTAGATACTCAACACTTCTAGCACTTAAACTTTTTAAAACGATCTCTTCGGCAATGTTAGTGGCATTTGATAATCCAATTAGTGGTCTGGCTTGGCCTGCAGTAAGACTGCCTTCTAATATCATAGCAATTACATCTTTTGGCAAGGTCAATAAACGTAATGTGTTGCTTATATGACTTCTACTTTTCGACATCAAGCGTGCAATTTTTTCATGATCATAGCCAAATTCTTCAGACAATCTTTGATAACCCTTTGCTTCCTCTACAACATTTAAATCATCTCGTTGAATATTCTCTACTATAGCTACTTCTAGTGACTCGCTATCATTTAAATCTAAAATAATAATTGGTACTTTATGCAGACCAGCTTTTTGAGCAGCTAACCACCTTCTTTCACCAGCAATAATTTCAAATCTACCAGGGTCAACATTATCCTCTCTTACAGCTATAGACTGGATAACACCATTTTTCTTAATTGAATTAACTAATTCTTGCATTTTCTTTTCATCAAAATTGGTTCTAGGTTGAAATTTATTTGGAATTAAGTCGCTTATATTTGCCTCCAATTTGGAGTACTTTTTTTTTTTACTTTCAGACTCTGGTTTTTGATCACCAAAAAGAGCTGTTAAACCTCTTCCTAAACCTTTCTTTTTTGCCATGTTTTAAGCTGCACTTTCTACATCAGAATTTTTTTGTACTATAAATTCTTCTGCTAATTTAAAGTAAGATTTACTCCCCACACATGCTTTATCATAAACCACGCAAGGTAACCCGTGCGATGGAGCTTCTGATAATCTTACATTTCTAGGTATTACTGTCTTATAAACTTTTTCTTTAAAATAGTTTCTAGCCTCTTTATCTACTTGTGTTGATAATTTATTTCTTTTGTCAAACATTGTTAACAATATTCCTTTAACTTTAAGATTTGGATTTAAATTTACTTTAATTCTATCAATAGTTTTTACTAATTGGGTAATTCCCTCCAAAGCAAAAAATTCAGTTTGAAGAGGAACTAACAGTTCATCTGAAGCTACTAAAGCCATAATAGTTAGTAAACTTAACGATGGAGGGCAATCGATAAAAATATTATCATAATTAATTAAAATATCTTTTTTGCCTTCTTCAAGAATCTTTTTTAAAACAAAAGCTCTGTCTGGATCATTTGCTGTTTCTACTTCTAATCCTGATAAATTCACATTTGAACCTATGATATCTAAATTATTAACTTTAGTTTTTTGAATTGTATTTTTTAAAGAACTGTTTTTTATTAATAGATTGTAAATGTTATTAGTTTTTTCGTTATTCGATTTTCCTAAACCGGTAGTCGCATTACCTTGAGGATCTAAATCAATGATCAAATTTCTTTGACCCAAAATGGACAGTGATGATGCTAAATTTATTACTGTAGTTGTTTTTCCTACTCCTCCCTTTTGATTAATCACTGCAATAGTTGAATTTTTCGCCATTTCAGTTTGCTTCTATTATTACTATTTTAGAATCATGATCTGTCATACTTTTCACAATCTTATATCTGTAATTCTTCTCCAATGGAACTTTATTTATTTCATTTTCAGCATTTTGCCCTTTTAAAACTATAATTTTATGTGGTTTTAATATTTTTTCACGTGAAATATCAATTATTTTCTCTAATTTTTTAAATGCTCTACATACAAATATACTGGAATCCATTTTTTCTTCATTTATATTACCTTTTATACTTACATTTAAATTTAAATCATTAGCTGTTTTATTTAGAAAATATCTTTTAACAGGTGATTTCTCGTATAGTTTCACGTGAAAATTGATTTTATCATTAAATATAGCTAAAACTATACCTGGAAACCCTGCACCAGATCCTAAATCTGATATAGATGATTTTTTAAAATCAATAAATTTAACTAATTGAGCAGAATCTAGAATATGTCTTAACCAAACATGCCTTTCAGTGCTTTTTGCAATTAAATTGTGCTTTTTATTTGCAATAAGTAGATATTTAGTAAACTTCTGAAGCTTAATAATAGAATTTTCATTAAAATTTAGCTTTTCTATAAGAATTTTTATTACTTCTTTTTCATCCATCAAGCAGATTTTCTTTGCCTTAGTTTTTTAATGTGGGAAAGAATAATTATTATAGCAGCTGGAGTTACACCATCTACCCTAATCGCCTGACCTAGTGTTTTTGGTTTAACTTGGTTGAGTTTAAACTTTATTTCGTTAGATAAACCACTTAACAAATCGTAATTTATGTTTTTAGGAATGATTACTGCTTCATCCTTCTTAAATGAGTTAATATCTCGGGCCTGCCTTTGTAGGTAACCCATATAATGGGCATCAATTTCAACCTGTTTATCAATAGGTAAACCATAATCAGAAATATCATTAAATATATGCCTTATTTTTGCCATATTTACATTTCTTTGACCTATAATTTCTAAACAAGATCTTTTGACTCCATCCATAGCAATTTTAATACCATGTTGTTTAGCTTCATTTGGAGTAAGAAAATTTTTATTAAGTAAAGTTTTAAGTTTTAAAATATTTCTTTTTTTATCCAGATATATTTTTCGTCTGTCTTTATTAACAAGGTTTAACTCAATACCTAAATCAGTTAATCGTTGATCAGCATTATCAGCTCTTAAGGTTAATCTATATTCAGCTCGTGAAGTAAACATCCTATATGGTTCTGTTACTCCTTTTGTTATTAAATCGTCAATCATTACTCCAATATAAGATGTCGAACGATCTAAAATAAATTCACTTTTATTTTTAACTTTTAAAGCGGCATTAACACCGGCAATTAGTCCTTGCGCTGCGGCTTCTTCATAACCAGTTGTTCCATTTATTTGTCCAGCCAAAAAAAGAGAGTTAATTTTTTTTGTCTCTAAAGTAGCTTTTAACTCTCTTGGATCTACATAATCGTACTCTATTGCGTAGCCAGCTCTTTTCATTTTAACATGCTCTAAACCCTTGATTTTGCTCAATATTTTGAGCTGTATTTCTTCTGGAAGAGACGTAGAAATGCCATTTGGATAAATAGTATTGTCTTTTAATCCCTCTGGTTCTAAAAATATTTGATGTTTCTGCTTTTCCTTAAACTTGACTATCTTATCTTCAATGGATGGACAATATCTAGGTCCCACACCTTTAATATTTCCTGAGTACATTGCGCTTCTCGAAATGTTGTCGCTTATAATTTTATGGACTTCATTGTTAGTATAAGTCATCCCACATTGAATTTGTTTATTAGTTATCTTGTTAGTTAAAAAAGAAAAATAATAATGCTCATCATCAGCAGGCTGCATTTCAAGTTCTTCATAATTAATTGTATCACCATCTAATCTTGGTGGTGTACCAGTTTTTAATCTACCAATCTGCATTTTAAACTTTGCTAATTGTTCGCTTAGGCCAGTTGATGGTTTTTCATCATATCGACCTGCTGGTATTTGTGTTTCACCTATATGAATTAAACCATTTAAAAATGTTCCAGTAGTCAAGATTAATTCTTTAGTTCTAACTTCTTTACCGCTTTGACATGCGAATCCTATTACTTTGTCATCTTTAAATAAAAATTTAATGACAGGATCGGCAATTATCTCTAAATTATCGTAATTAAGTAAAATCCTTTGCATATGCGCTTTGTAAAGAGCTCTATCTGACTGAGTACGTGGTCCCTGCACTGCTGGACCTCTACTTCTGTTTAATAATCTAAATTGAATACCAGATTTATCAGCTACAACACCCATTACACCATCTAAAGCATCTATCTCTCTTACAAGGTGCCCTTTACCTAGTCCTCCAATTGCCGGATTGCATGACATCTCACCAATTGTCTCTATTTTATGTGTAAAAAGAGCTGTATTCACGCCCATTCTAGCGGATGCAGCTGCTGCCTCACATCCAGCATGTCCACCTCCTATTACAACAACATCATAGCTTTGTTTCGTCATCACATGAATGTAACGCGGTATATTAGGAATACAAGAGATATTTTATTTACCTATACAGAAATCTTTAAATATTGATCCAAGAATTTCTTCGACATCAACTTTGCCTACAATGCTTCCAAGATGTCGTGTAGCCATTCTTAGGTCTTCAGCAGCTAGTTCTAGATCTTTATTCTGATCTTTTTTAAGGAAATTATCAATTTCTTTTAAACAATAATTAAGTTTAACTCTATGCCTTTCTCTTGTGATTAAAACACTATTATTAGAACTAAACTTTTTACTTAACTTTTCTTTTATTTTTTTAATTAAATTATCGATATTTTTATTGTCCTTAATTGACGCTAAAACTGTATCTGTATCAAACTTATGATTTTGTTTATTTAATATATCCGATTTATTTAGTAAAACAATTGTATCTTTATTGATCATTTTTTTTATTTCATTGTTAATACTTTTCGAGGAATTATCTATCACTACAATATTTAAATCTGCTTCTTTGGATTTGCCTAAAGCTAAAGATATACCTTTTTTTTCAACCTCATTTTTTGCATCTCTGATGCCTGCTGTATCAGCTAAGATTACAGGATAACCATCTATATTTAAATACGTCTCGATTACATCTCTTGTAGTTCCTGCTTCATCTGAAACAATAGCGACGTCTCTTTTTGCTATCAAATTTAAAAGAGAAGATTTACCTGC
>MDTB01042479.1_pt1 | contig 16506 bp, 14 predicted proteins | sample 811161 | NCBI WGS metagenome assembly MDTB01 (sample SAMN05326650, study PRJNA326480) | marine metagenome | isolation source: seawater | place: Mediterranean Sea | collected 2009 | reverse complement strand
TCTAAAAACTTGAAAGAAATAATAAATTTTAGAACTATAAATAAAAATAAAATGATAAACTTCAAGATAACTGATACAAAACTAATAGATCCCAGGAATTGGAAATAATATGAAAATTAAAAACAAAAATAATAAAGATTTATATACGCTTGCTAAATTAATTATTCCTGGTGGTACGACTTTATTTTCAAAGAGATCAGAGCTTCATTTACCTGATAAATGGCCTGCTTATTTTAGTAAGTCAAAAAAAATTAATGTATGGGATTTAAATGGAGTCAAATATTTAGATATGTTTTGTGCTGTTGGAACAAGTATTCTAGGTTACAGTAATGATAGGGTAAATAATTCAGTTCAAAATAATATAATTAGAGGAAATCTGACAACATTAAACTGCCCAGAAGAAGTTTTGTTAGCTAAACAAATAATTAAACACCACCCATGGGCATCTATGGCTAAATTTACCAGAGGTGGTGGTGAAGCAAATGCTGTAGCAATTAGAATTGCTAGATCATGCACAAATAAAAAAAATGTAGCTTTTTGTGGATATCATGGTTGGCACGATTGGTATTTATCATCAAATATAAATTCAAAAAATAATTTAGATCAACATTTAATGTCAGGATTAAATTATGATGGGATACCACAAAATTTAAAGAACACTTCATTTCCGTTCCCTTACAATAATTTTGAATATCTTCTAAAATTAGTCAAAAAAAGAAACATTGGAATTATTAAAATGGAAGTGATGCGAAATATTGAACCTCAGAACAATTACCTTAAAAAAATAAGAAAACTTTGTAATGAAAAAAAAATAATCTTAATATTTGATGAGTGCACATCAGGTTACAGAGAAAATATGGGGGGGATTCATTTAAAATTTAAAGTAAATCCAGAAATAGCTATTTTTGGTAAAGCTCTAGGTAGTGGTTATGCAATTAATGCGATAATTGGAAAAAGAAAAATAATGAAAAAAGCTGAAAATACTTTTATTAGTAGTACCTTTTGGGGAGAGCGAATTGGATATTCAGCAGCCCTTTCAACAATTAAAGAATTTAAAAGATTAAACGTCTTCAAAAAAATTGACAATAATGGAAAATTAATAAAATCTATTTGGTTAAATCTTTCAAAAAAACATAATATTAAAATTAAAATAAAAGGTTCAAATGCAATACCATCATTTGAATTTGTTAAAAATCATACAAAAAGAAAAACATTTCTTACCCAAGAAATGTTAAAAAATAAAATTTTAGCAACTAATATGATTTATATAACTATTTTTCATAATAAAGATAATATTAAAAAGTACATCAATATCTTAGATAAAATTTTTTATGATATTTCAAAAAAAAATATCACAACTATTCTTAAGTCTAAAATATGTTTTAAACCAATCAATAGAATTAATTAATAATGAAAATTATACCTTACGGAAGGCAGTTTATTGATAAAAAAGATAAAAAATTAATTTTAAGCTCACTGTCTAATGATCTAATAACCACTGGACCATTTGTTGAAAAATTTGAGAGATATTTGAGAAAATATCTTGGTTGCAAGTACAGCTATGTATGTAGTAGTGGAACAGCTGCAATTCATCTAGCCATGTTATCGATTGGATTAAAAAAAAATGATATTATTTTAATGCCAGCAATAAATTTTATAGCTTCTTACAATATGGCAAAAATTATGGGATTAAAAGTTTTCTTAGTAGATGTTGATCACTTAACTGGTCAAATTACACCAGAAAAAATTATAGAATGTATAAAAAAAAATAAACTTAAAAAAATTAGTGCTTTAATAACAATGTTTCACGGAGGTTATCCTGAGAATATTAAAAAATTTTATGAAATAAAAAAGAAATTTAATTTTTTTATAATTGAAGATGCTTGTCATGCATTCGGCTCAGAATATAAAAATAAAAATAAGTTAATAAAAATTGGTTCTTGCAAACATTCAGATGTTTCAACTTTTTCCCTTCATCCACTCAAAACTATAACATCAGGAGAGGGAGGTGTTATAACATCTAATAATGCAAAAATTGCAAAAAATATCAAATTGTATAGAAATCATGGAATTTTGAGGAATAATAAAAAACATTGGGAGTATGATATTTTAAAACATGGTTTTAATTATCGATTATCAGATATTAATTGTGCATTAGCTTTATCTCAATTAAAGAAGATTAATTTTTTTTTAAAAAAGCGTAAAAATGTTTATAAAAATTATATTAAAAAATTTCAAAATTTTTCTCCAAATATAACATTTCCAGTATATTCTAAAAACATTAAACCTTCTTACCATCTATTTTTATTAAATATTTCATTTGAAAAAATAGAGAAAAGTAAGGATAATTTTATGAAATATTTAAAAAAAAATAATATCTTTGTACAACAACATTATATTCCAATTTATAAATTTATAATTTATAAGAGACATACAGCGAGTTTCTCTGGAGCTGAAAGATATTTTAATAACTCTATAAGCCTGCCAATATTTGTAAAATTAAGTAAAGTAGATCAAAATAAAGTTATCAATATAATAAAAAATTATTTTAATTAATATTTTTCCTGTACTTTAATTAAATAATTTCAAAATGATGATTAAAAAATTAATAACTATAAATTTTTATTATAATGAATAATGGTGTTTTTCTTCCAATTGAAATAACAAAAAGAGAGTACATTAGTAAGCTATTGTTATCCATAGAATTAATAAAAAAAGGAATGCCAGTTATTATTGGACATAAAAGCCAGGTTATTAAACTAGCCCTCAAAACTAAAGAACCAGGAATTTTTTTTAATAAAGGTACTATGGCAGGAGGTTTGGAAAAAACTTTTGAAGAATTAAAAAAAAAAAAATTTGGGTTTGTTGCACAAGATGAAGAGGCTGGAGTAATATTTGATAATTTTGAAGATTTTTATATTGACAGGCATTCTCTTGAATCAGTTTATAAACTAGACCAATTTTTTACTTGGGGGGAAGAGGAGTATAATTTTTTAATCCAAAAATTTGGAGATAAAATAGTTAATAATTCTGGTGGTTTAAGATCTTGTTTTTGGGGAGATTTAGGAAAAGAATTTTATAAAATTAAATCTCAAAATTTAAAAAAAAAATATGGTAATTATATTTTAATTGTTTCAAATCTTGCAACTTACAACTCTTTCTTAGGAAAACAAAAAGATTTAGAATTAGAATCAAAACGAGAATTTTTTGACTTAGAAGAATACAATATGCTTTACGAAAGAGAGAAAAAAACTTTTTTTCAATATAAAGATTTAATAGAATTAATAACCAATGAAATGAAAAAAAAAGTAATCATTAGACCACATCCATCAGAAGGTTTAGATCTTTGGAAAGATGCAGTTAAAGGTTTAAACAATGTTTTTGTTGAAAAAGAGGGTGATCTATTATCATGGATATTAGCATCAGATTTTATAATTCAAAACAATTGCACATCAGCAATTGAGGCATCTGCTGTAGATATTCCAGTTGTTACTTATTTAAACAAAATTAATGAGCGCACATTATTAAGTAAAGGTAATGAAAATATACCAAACAAAATTTCTATTAATATATTTGGAAAAAAATCATTTGTTGAAACAGCGAACAACATAAAAACAATATGGAATAAAAATGAAAATAAAATACGTAGGAAGATTCTATTAAATAGAAAATTAACTAATTATGGAACAACAAAAGGAGCAGAAAAAATAGCACAAAAAATTATTGAACTTAGTGGCACACCAAATATTAAGGGTTATGAAAATATCGGTAAAGACAGCTTTATTTATGATATTTTTGAATTATTTCGCAATTTTAAAAAGAAATCAAAAAGAACAAGTAATATTATGGACTTAAACAAAAGAGAAACTCTCTCAATTAGTAGAATACAGAAAGATATTGCTAAATTAAAAGATATTATGAAAGTTAATATAAAAATTAATGTGAAAAGAGTGAGACCAAGTACTTTTTATCTTTCACCTTCTGAGGTTAATAGTGGAAAATAATCTAACGATCTCAGTTATAATTCCAACTCTAAATACTCGAACAAAATTTTTGAACGAAGCAATCAATTCAATTGAAAATCAAACTTATAAACCTTTAGAAGTGATAATTGTTAATAATGGAGAAAAAAATCTAGATTTACCTAAAACCTCGTTAAAAATTAATAAATTTAAAATTATTTTTAAGGGAGGTGTTGCTCAAGCTAGGAACTTTGGAGCATGTATTGCTAAAGGTGACTATATTGCTTTTCTTGATGATGATGACTTATGGGGAAGCGATTATCTTGAAAATATGAAAAAACATATCGATACTGGTCAGCCTGATTGTTTAATTGGAAAGCTAGATCAACTTTTAGATGATAAAATTATGTCATTTAAGAACGCACATGAGAATGTAAATAAAGATACAATTTTAGTTAGAAATCCTGGAATAACGGGTAGTTCAGTTGTAATAAATAAAAATGTTTTTTTGAGTTTAGGTGGATACAATCCAAAACTTCCTCCAAGTGAAGATAAATCTTTAATTTTGGAATTAATTAATAAAGATCTTAAAGTTGTTACTGTTCCAGAAAGTCAGGCAATTATTAGGCAATCTGAAATTGATAGATTAACTAGCAATAAAAAAATATTACAAGAAGGTATATTTCAGTTTTACAGAGTATATAAAAATCAGATGAATTTAAATCAGAAAATAATAAATCTATATAAAATATATAAATATTTATGGCTTACAAAAAAAAACATTTTCAATGGTTTAATTTTTATTATTTTATCTATATTAATTAGACTAACTAATTATACTAAATAGTTTCTTAATATTATCTTTTATTGCAATTTTGAAATAAGTATTTAATTTTATATTTTTTAATTCTTTTTCAATTACTTTAAATTTTTTTTTATTTGTATTTAATTTATTATATTTTAATAATTTATTTACCAAATCATTTTCATTTAACTTACCAAATTTATATTTAGACACATTATATAAATACTCATCTAAAATAAAATTTATAAAAAACTTCCACTTATCAGGATTTTTTTTAGGAAGTTTATTTTTGTAGAAAAGTTTAATAAATTTTGATAGATCACTTTTTTTTTTTACTTCATGACAAATATTTTTATTTGAAATTTCAAATTTACCAACAATTAAAGATGGCTTATTGTAAAACATTGCATCACAAATTAAAGAAGAGGCTATTGTAATAAAAAGGTCAGACTTTTTTATTAAATCAATTGCATTTGTTTCTTTTAAAATAGTAATATTTTTTGGTATAAAATTCTGATAGAGATTAAAAATTCTATCTTTAGGATGAGGCTTAAAAATGATTTCTAAATTTTCATATTTCATTTTAATTTTACTTAAATCTTTTAGTAATTGAAAATGAGAATTGTATAAAGGTGAGGTTTGTGAATTTTTATATGGATATAAACCATGCCATATTTCATTTGTACCTGCAAAAAAAATAGTTTTTTTATCTCTGTATATGTCCTTTGGATTAAAATATTTATCTCTTTTTTTTGACCACTTATCTCTCAATTTATCGTAAACTTTAATGAATTTTTTGAAGTGATTTACTTTTTTAAATTGTATGTTTCTTTTGTCAGTAATATATGATTTTCCATAAATTCCATTTTTTTCAATGACTATTGTTTCATTTAAAAGTCCTCTTTCAGCTATTAAAAAGTTAATCTTAAAATGTTGACACATTAACTTAAATATTTCACAAAAAGGATGATATTCAGTCCAAATTATTGCCAATGATGGTTTGTTTTTGATTAAAAAGTATAAATAATTGGTAATTAATGAATTAATTTTGTTTCTGATAAAATTTAAATTTTCTCTTTTGTAATATAACTTTAAAATATTCTCCCATTCCTTTTCATTTTTCTTCTTAATTTTTAATATTTTTTTTATTTGTCTTAAATTTCCATTAACAACATATTTTTTATAGTTTAACTTATTAAGTTGAAATTTTGCCCCTTTAATTTCTTCATCGGACAATATTATTAAGTTTAAATTGTTCTTAGATAAAGTTTTATTAACTATGTTAAAAAATTTTGTTTTTTCTTTTGTAAAACTGTCAAAATTCAAAAATACAATATTTCTCACAATTTATTTTAATTGAATAATTTAAATTTAGTTTTTAACAAAGGGATGATGTCTCTTGAGGTTAGTTTTTTTTGGAAGTTTGTTAATCCACTCAAAATATTTTTTGAGACCAATATCTAAAGTCGTAAATTTAAAATTTGGAAATTTGTTTCTTAAATAATCATTATTTGCATGGAACCCAAATGAATCTCCGGGCGTATTTTTTGATATTTGTACTTTATATTTTTTAATTTTATTAACTTTCAATATTTGTTTAATTAAATATTCTACTTTAATCTTTTTTGATGAAGTCAGGTTTATAATTTCAAATTTTTTTAATTTTCTATTGTTTAAAGATCTTGCTAAAATTTCAGCACAATCTTCTATATAAGTAAAATTTCGAAATCTTTTTAAAGATCCTTTAACAGTTATTGGTTTTTTTTTCCAAACATAAGAACAAAAAATACTTACCATTCCTTTTTTAAAGTTATTTAAATTTTCTCCAGGTCCATATGTATTAAAAACTCTAAAAATATATGTTTTTACTTTAGAATTATGTAGTATTTGTTTAACAAATAACTCTCCTGAGTATTTTGAAATTCCATAAATGGAGTCAGGTTGTATATTGGTATTTTCTTTAATAATTTTATCGTTAGATCCGTAAACAGCTACAGTGCTTGTATAAATAAATTTTTTACAATTTATTTTTTTTGCTAAATTTGCTAGCAAATAAGTGCCAAAACCATTAGAGAGAAAATCTTTTTTTGGATTATCGTAAGCTCCTTCACCACCCGATTGAGCTGCGAGATGATAAATAACATCTGGTTTCCAATTTTCTATTTTTTTAAGAATTTTTTTATTTAAAATATCTCCTTTAACAAAAATATCAGATTTATTCACATAAGGTATACCTCCTTTATTTTCAAAATTATCAACAATCATAATCTTATTGTTTTTTCTTAAATTTTTTGCAAGATGAGCTCCAATAAATCCAGCCCCACCAGTAACTAATATTTTAGTCATTTTGTTTTTTAAACAGAAACTCAGCAAACGAAAACTCAAATTCAGAATTAATATCTAATCCCTCAATTTCACTAAGCTTATACAGATATGGTTTTTTACCGATTAGAGATTTTCTTGATGACATGTGTTTAGTTTTTAGAATATTTATTGCAAAATTTAATTTTACTATTTCTGGTAAATTTTGTGAATTGGGTGTTTTATTAAGTTTAAAGTTTATAGGTTTGTTATTTTTAAATAAAAATTCTTTTATCTCAGTAACTGTATTTAAACTATCAAATTTATTCTTTTTTAGGAATTTTTTGTAAAGTGCTATGACATCTTTATAAGTACTTTGCTTGATTAGAGGAGATGTACAATTTGTAAACATTATATATTCACTGTTAGTATTATCTGCAACATTCTTCCAAAAATCACTGTTTAAACATTTGGAACTTGCGTAATAATCTTCTCTTCTAAAGTACTTTACATTTAATTTTTTTGCTATTGAAATTGCTTTTTCGGAGTCGGTGTTAATAATAATTTCATCTATAAAATCTAATTTTTTGAGTTTCTCAATTTTGTGAATTAACAAATTTTTATCAGCGAAAGGTCTAAAATTTTTTCTTTTAACTCTTTGAGATCCTTTTCTAATAGGGACTACAGCTACTAAACTTTTCATACTTGACTCCAATTGTTTAAATAAATTTTCATTCTGTAAAAAAAGAATTTTTTCTTGATAAAGATTTGATTTTAACTGGAGTTTTCCAAAATAAATTTTGATTATGTCCTTTTTTTCTATTCTTTGTTAAAGCACTTGAATTTTTTTGAACAAAATCATAATCAATATAAAAATATTTTCTGTCAGTATTGCCATTATATTTACTTACCGCATGATAAGCCCAAGGAACATTTAAAAAAAATACACAGGAATTTTTTGTGATACTGTAATTTCTAATAATTTTTAAATTTTTTTTTGAGGGAAATACATCGAAAGTCCTCATTTTTTTTGTCAAACTACATAATTGTAGGTTTCCTCCTTTATTTATTTTTGTGATGGGATAATAAATCCCAGAGATTAAATGGTCTCTTCTATCTAGATGTGCACTTTTTAAATAGCCTTTTCTCATTAAACCAAGATTTATATTATATCTAATTTTTGATTGTAAAAATTTTGGGTTAACATTATCTAAAATTTCTTTTTTAAACTTTTTCAGTATTACAGGTTTTATTTTAGAAAAGTTATTGTTTACTTCTTTAAATATTTTTTTTTTAATAATTTTTTAAAAATTTTAGAATCTGGCATTATTGTCTTTTTTGTCTCTGATGAGCTTTGAAAAAGAACATTTTCTTTACCAACATCGCTATACTCAGGTAAAACTTTATTTAATTTATCAACTGTAGATTTTGGGAGAAGATTTTTGATAATTATATGAGGAAAAGGTTTTAATTCAATTCTTGAATAAATTATTTTTTTTTTTATATGCTCAATCATAGTGTGATATTTAGAATATCTATTTTATAATTAATTCAAAAGCAATTTTAATTTTTTAACTATTAATATGTTGAAGTGATTTAATAATTAGTTAGAGTTAAAACACTTTTAAAATCTTCTTTTATGAAACTATTAATAAAAATTTATATCAAAATAAAACAATATTTAATCTACAAAATTTTTAAGTTAATTATACAACAAAGAGAAAAAAAATTTGAGAAATTATTTAATCTCTTCGCAAAATTTAATAAATCAATAAAAATTAAAGTTTTGTTTATTGATAACAATTATTTTATTATTGATAAAAATAAAACTTACAAGCTTTTTCCAATTGAAAGAATAAACATCTATGTCAAAGATTTGGAATATAGAACTCAAAGACTTAAAAAAGAATACTTATTAGATAACCTTAAATTTGAAGACGATGACATTATAATTGACATAGGAGCCAATAACGGTGATTTTTATTTATGTTTTAATAACAAAATAAATTATTATGGCTATGAACCTTCCCCAATAGTTTTTTCAAATTTAAAATATAATGTTAAAAACCAACATATTTTTAACTTGGGGCTTTCAAACGTAGAAAATAAGGGTGTTGATTTTTATTTGAACGATGAGTTTGGTGATAGTTCTATTTTACCAATAAATAATTATTCTAAAAAAATATCAATAGAAACTACAACATTAGATAAAGAAATTGATAAAATACAAAAAAAAATAAAACTTATAAAATTAGAGGCAGAGGGATTTGAAATAGAAATTCTTCATGGGTTAAAAAAATATTTGAACAAGGTTGTATATATAGTTGTAGATTGTGGTTTTGAAAGAGGTTTAGATCAGAATAGCACTATTGCTGAATGTTCTAATTATTTGATTAACAATAATTTCAAAATGATTGATTTTGGTGTACCAAGAATAGTGACTTTATTTCAAAATTTAAATTATCAACAATGATTAATTTTTTTAATAAAGTAAATAAAATTAAAATTATGAAATAAGAATTTAATGATTCATAGAATAATTTAAAACTATTTTCATTTAAATTTATTTAATTTTTATGATTGGCAAAAAAAAGATAATAAATGGAAAAGAATCGCGATTACTCAAAAAATAATCCAGTTAATATTTTGTATATTCTTGGAGCTGGCCATTGTGGCTCAACTCTTTTAAATCTTTGTCTTGATCGACATAGTTCTGTATTTGGTGTTAGTGAAATTATTTCACTTAATAGAAAAAGTCCTGGAAGTTCTGGAAACAACAAATATATTCTCACAGAACCTTTTTGGTCTAAAGTAGATCGACACATGTATGAAAAGTACGGTGAAAAATTATCAGAAGTTCCTTTCAATTTAAGATTGTCCTTACCAAACTATGAGTTTGCTGTTCAACGAAATAAAGCCGCACTAGAATCTATTTTACATGTTTCAGGAAAGAACATCGTCTGTGATACTTCTAAAAATTCTAAACGTTTAGAAGCACTTTTGGAAAGCTCATTATTTAAGATAAGAGTTATTTATTTAGTGCGTGATGGAAGAGCAATTGTGCATGCTTATAGTCGAAAATATGGAAGTTTATGGCCAGGTTTTTTTAATTTAATAAGAACTGATCACGCTGCACGTCGTCTTATGACAAAATATGGTTCTGATAACTGGCTAAAAATTCGTTACGAAGATATGGTTACTGACCTTGAAGGAACTTTACGGAATGTTTGTAATTTTTCTGAAATTAATTATGAGTCTTTAATGCTTCATCCTAATACCTCAAATTTTAATGGTATTGGTGGAAATCGACTTATCAATAAACCAATTAATAAGATTGTTATTGACAACGCCTGGCAAACAGAAATGCCAAGGATTACTCGCTCTTTCACCTCTATTATAGTTTCAAAATTTAATAAAAGACACGGATATAAAAATTAATTTGAGAATTTTAATATGAAAATTTTGTATATATCAAAATCTGTTATACCATCTAGATCAGCTAATAGTATCCATGTAATGAAAATGTGTCAGGCATTTGCTGATAATGGTCATGAAGTAACTTTGTTAGCTCCAAACTTAAAACATTTATATGAGCAGAATGTAAATGATAATCATAAATATTATGGAGTAAGAGGAAATTTTAATATAAAAAAAATTTTTCATCCAAATATAAAAGGTGGGGCTTTTTTATATACAATATCAATTTTTTTTTATTTGGTTATCAACAAAAGTTTTGATTTAGTATATGGAAGATTTCTACATGGTATTTATTTGGCAGCATTGCTCAAACATAAAGTAGTTTATGAGACACATTTACCTATCTCAAAAAAAAATAATCATCGATTGTTCATTTTTAAGAAACTCATAAAAAGCAAATATTTAAAAAAAATGATTGTTATATCTCAAGCATTGAAAAATATGTATTTAGATAGAGGATATTTAAAAGACGAAGAGATAAAAGTAGCACATGATGGTGCCGATATAGTCGACAACTTTGACAATAAAGCTGAACTTTTTGGAAAAAGAGACTATTTAAAAGTTGGATATGTTGGCCATCTGTACAAAGGTCGTGGTATTAAAACCATAATTGAATGTGCAAAAAAAATGAACGATGTAACGTTTCATCTTGTAGGCGGGCTTAAAGAGGATATTGATTATTGGAAAAGTTATTCAGAAAATTTGAATTTAGATAATATTTTTTTTTACGGCTTCATACCTCCTAACGAAACAAATAAATATAGAAATTCGTTTGATATTTTTTTAGCTCCTTATGAAAATAAAGTTTCAACATTTGGAGGTAAAGAAGGAGATACAAGTAAGTTTATGTCACCTTTAAAAATTTTTGAATATATGTCGCACAATAAACCAATCATTGTCTCTGACTTACCAGTGATAAGAGAGGTTTTGAGTGAAAAAAATTCTATATTAGTTAAACCTGACAATCTACAGGCATGGATAAATTCAATTAATAAGCTGAAAGATTCTAAAGAAAGAGCATTGTTAGCAAACCAAGCATTAAACGATTTTGAATATTATAGTTGGAAGAATAGGGCATCGTTGGTTTTAGAATTTTAATAAATAGTAAAATTTTTTTTTAAAACATAGTTTTATCTATTATTCTATTAAGTAAATTTTTCTAAATTAAATTATTTATATATAAATCGAATAAAAAATATATAAATTATCAGTATGAAATTTACTATTGTAACTGGTTCTGCAGGTTTTATTGGTTTTTCATTAAGCATAAAACTTTTGGAAAGAGGTGATAACGTTCTAGGAGTTGACAACCATAATGATTATTATGATACAAAAATAAAAGATGCAAGAGTTGAAAGATTGTCAAAATTTCAAAATTATAAACACTTCAAAATAGATTTAAGTGATCAAAAAAGTTTAAATAATATATTTAATAAATACAAAATAGAAAATGTAGTTAATTTGGCAGCTCAGGCTGGAGTAAGATATTCTATAGAAAATCCCCTAGCTTATATTAACAGTAATATTGTAGGTTTTGCCCATATATTAGAAAATTGTCGTCAACAGAAAGTGAAACATTTGGTTTATGCAAGCACATCAAGTGTCTATGGTGCTAATACTAAAATGCCTTTTTCAGAACATGATAGCGCTAATCACCCACTATCTGTTTATTCTGCGTCTAAAAAATCAAACGAGTTAATGGCGCATACATACAGTCACCTTTACAGAATACCAACTACTGGACTTAGATTTTTTACAGTTTATGGACCGTGGGGTAGACCTGATATGGCCTTATTTAAATTTACAAAAGCTATTTTAGAGGAAAAGTATATTGATGTATTTAATCACGGTAACCATACAAGAGATTTTACTTATATAGATGACATTGTTGATGGTATTATAAAAACACTTGATAAACCTGCTACAAATAATACCGAATGGAAAAGTGATTTTCCTGATCCTGCTAGCAGTAATGCTCCATGGCGTATTTATAATATAGGAAATAATAGACCTGTGAGACTAATAGACTACATTGAGGTTTTAGAAAAATCACTAGGGAAAAAAGCAAAAGTAAACTTTTTACCATTACAGCCTGGAGACGTACAAGATACCTACGCAAATGTTAATAGCTTAAAAACAAAATTTAATTATAAACCTCTAATCTCAATCAATGAGGGAGTATTCAATTTTGTAAAGTGGTATAAAGATTATTATAAAATAATTTAAATGAATAAAGAATTAAAATTAGCAATTGTTGGTTTAGGATATGTTGGTTTACCACTTGCTTTAGAATTTTCAAAAAAAAAATATGTAATGGGGTTTGATATAAATAAAAAAAGAGTTGAAGAACTTAATAATGGATTTGATAAAAATTTAGAGTTCAGCAAAAAAGATTTAAAAAGTTCAAAAAAATTAAAATTTACCAGTAATAAAAAAGATATTAAGTTAGCAAATTGTTTTATTATTTGTGTCCCAACGCCTGTAGATAAAATCAAAAAACCAGATTTAAGAGCATTGTTTAAAGCTAGTAAAATAGTTGGAAGTACCATCAAAAGAGGTGATCTAGTTATTTTTGAGTCTACAGTTTATCCTGGATGTACCGAGGAGGAATGCATACCATTAATAGAAAAATTTTCTAATTTAAAATTTAATAAAGATTTTTTTTGTGGGTATAGTCCTGAAAGAATAAATCCTGGAGATAAAGTACACACTATCTCAAAGGTTAAAAAAATTACTTCAGGCTCCACACCAGAAATTGCTGATCTAGTTGATAATTTATACAATAAAATTATAAGTGTGGGTACTCATAAAGCTCCTAGTATAAAAGTTGCTGAGGCTGCAAAAATAATTGAAAATACTCAGAGAGATTTAAATATTGCATTTATTAATGAACTTTTCATAATTTTTAATAAATTAAATATTGATGTGAAAGCAGTATTAGACGCTGCAGAGAGTAAATGGAATTTTTTACCATTTAAACCAGGTTTAGTAGGAGGCCATTGTATTGGAGTGGACCCTTATTATTTAACTCATAAATCGAAAAGTATTAATTACAAACCAAAAATTATTTTAGCTGGAAGAAATATAAATGATAAGATGGGAGATCATGTTGCTCAGGAACTAATTACGAAAATGAAGAAAAAAAATATTAAAATTAAAGGATCTAAAATTTTAATTATGGGCCTTACATTTAAAGAAAACTGTGCAGATACTCGTAACTCTGGTGTCAAGAGTGTTATAAAAAGATTAAAAAAATATCAATGCAAACTTGATTTGTATGATCCATGGGTTGATAGATATGATATAAAAAGAATATATAATAAATTTCCTATTTCTATATTAAGAAAAAAAAATTATGATTCTATTTTAATAGCAGTTGGACATAAAAAATTTAAAAAAATGGGAGTTAAATTTATTTCGAGTTTATGTAAAAAAAAACATGTTCTTTTTGATTTAAAGTATTTATTTTGTAATGGCTAATTTACTCGGATTTACCTCTATTGCCTTAGTGTCATTATTAACCTATTTTTTAACAATACGTCATCCAGATATTAGAAATATACTATTTGTAGCTCTAATTTTAAGAATTTTATTTTTATTAGTTGATCATTATATTTTTCCTCTTCCAGGTAGCACAGCAGATGCAGAGTCATTTGAAGGTTTTGCGTGGCACTTAAGTAGAGATGGTTTTTTTAATTTAATCAATAATTTTAGTGGACCAGATCCTTATTTTATCTCTTACTTTATTGCTGTTCCTTATTCTTTATTTGGCCAGAGTGTATTGATGGCTCAATCTATAAGTTTATTCTTTGGAATAGGTTCAATTTTTTTAGTTTGGTTACTTGCAAAAAAATTGTGGAATGATCGAATTGCAAATACAGTAGGTTGGGTAGCAACATTATTTCCTACATTAGTTTTATTTTCAGTTATTGTTTTAAGAGAAATATATGTTTGTTTTTTTTTACTATTAGCTTTGCATGGTGTAGTCGGTTGGATTAAAACTGATAAACTGAATTTTATAATTTTAGCAAGTTTAGGTTTTACCGGTGCAACTTTTTTTCATGGAGGGATGCTTGTTGGACTTATAGTTTTTTTAATTATTGTTAGTTTATCATATTTTAAAAAACTATTTAAATTGTTGTTTTATTTTCGTACTAAAATTAAGTTTGTAATATTCTTAAGTTTTTTTTTTGTTATTTCTGAATTTTTTTTATCAAATAAAATCCATGTTCCATATCTAGGTTCTTTTGAAAAAGCTACTAACCTAGAATTTCTCTTAATTAAAACATCTCAGTCAACTGCTGGAGAAGCATCCTGGCCCAAATGGACAGTTATCAAATCCCCAACAGAATTCTTTTATAAAGGACCCATCAGATCTATTTATTTAATTTTTTCACCATTTCCTTGGGAAGTTAAAAAAACTCAACATTTAATTGGAATGTTTGATGCTTTTTTATATATGTATCTGACTATTTTAATTTTGCTAAATATAAAATTAATTTGGAAAGATCCTTCTTTAAGAATTATTTTAATAATATTATTAGCTTATATCTTTGTATTTGGAATTGGTGTTGGAAATTTTGGTACTGGAATAAGACACAGATCAAAATTTGTTCTTATCTTTATATTATTAGCAGCACCCCTAATTAGAAGAATTATTTTTAAAAAAACTTAAAATATATTATTTTAAAATATTATTATTATATCAATTTTTCCTTAATTAATTAGACAAGTTAAAATGGAAAACTAAACATAATTTTGATAAGGTTAAATAAGATTTAAAAAAATACTCTAATAAAATAAGATTGTCAGAACATATTCATCACAAAATTTTAGTAATAATTCCAGCTAGAGGTGGGTCAAAAGGTGTGCCTCAAAAAAATCTGCGAAGTCTTAACAAGAAGCCTTTAATATATTACTCAATTAAGACTGCTTTAAATTCTAAGTTTAAACCAGATGTCTATGTCACAAGTGATAATTCTGAGATACTGACTATTTCAAAACAACTTGGAGCCAAAACCTTAAAGCGAAATCTAAAACTTTCAGATGATAACGTTACATTAGATCCTGTTATTTATTATGCATTTAAAAAAATAGAGTTAATAGAGAATAAAAAATATATTTTAGTTATTACTATGCAGCCAACTTCTCCACTTCTTAAGATTCAATCTTTAGATACTGCGATAAAAAAAATGATAACTAACAAAAAAATTGATACTATAATTTCAGCACTCAATACAACACATTTAACTTGGATTAAAAAAAGTAATAAATATTTTCCAAACTATAGTAAAAGAGAAAATCGTCAAAAATTACCACAAATTTTCAGTGAAACAGGAGCATTTTTAATTACCAAGCCTAAATTTATAAATGTCAATAATCGAATTGGAAAAAATGTTGATTTATACATATCAAAGAATTTTGAAGAAAGCATTGATATAGACAATTATAAAGATTTTAAATTATGTGAATATTATTTAAAAAGAAAAAAAATTTTGTTTGTTGTCTCAGGTTCTAATAAAATTGGTTTGGGACATGTTCATAATGTTTTACAAATAGCAAATGAATTCATTGACCATGAAATTACATTTTTAGTTGATAAAAAATCAGAGTTGGCCTTTAACAAAATAAGATCAAAGAATTATAGAGTTTTAAGACAAAAAAATAAAAATATAATTTTTGATATAAAAAAAATAAATCCAGACATAATTATAAATGACATTCTAGATACAAAAAAAAACTATATAAAATCTTTAATTCAATTAGGTAAAAAAGTTATTAATTTTGAGGATTTGGGCAATGGTTCTAAATTTACTGATCTTACTGTTAACGCTATTTACTCTAAAAAAAAAAATAATTTAAATAGTTATTTTGGACACAAATATTTTTTATTGAGAGATGAATTTATTTTAAAATCACCAAAGGCTGTTAATAAAAAAGTTAAAAATATATTAATATCAT
>MDTB01210349.1_pt1 | contig 16507 bp, 18 predicted proteins | sample 811161 | NCBI WGS metagenome assembly MDTB01 (sample SAMN05326650, study PRJNA326480) | marine metagenome | isolation source: seawater | place: Mediterranean Sea | collected 2009 | reverse complement strand
CGTTCACCTACCCAGGATACAAAGTAAAAACGTACAAAAGTTCCGGCAGTCAGTACCACCACAAACACCACAAAAAGCAGCAACGACTCCGTTAATAACGCCGCTTCACCGCTTGCAAAACCACTGTCAAAGACCATTCGGATGCCCTGACCGAGCGATAGCGTGGCGGACGCCGTCACCAGTAGCGCGACACTCGCTAGCGCAACTTGCCAACGATAGGGCTTGAGGAAGGTTAACGCAGGCGCCAAGCGACGAAGGTTGCTGGAAGCTTCGCGATGTTCAGGGTAGTCGGTCATAAGTCCTAATTCTGTCTGTATAACTGCGAGGCTAGCGCGCTGCATAAAGGACGGGCTTAAGTCGCAGCAGGCGCACGGTACTTGCGTCTGGGTCAAAAGGCCAATGTATTGCACGCACAGTACAACCGTGAATGTAATCGTATCGTTGAAATTTGATCGCAAATGCAGATATGGTCCATCGCGTCGCAACTCGGACCCCTGCAATGTCTAACGATTCACGCTCCCCCGAACTAGACTGTGTGCGTCTTGAAAGCGGCGCCGATCCTAGAGCCAGCGTCATCTGGTTGCATGGGCTTGGCGCAGACGCGACCGACTTCGAACCCTTGGTGCCAATGCTCGACTTGCCCACACCTGTGCGCTTTATCTTTCCCAACGCGCCGGTGCGACCTATCACTATCAATAACGGCATGGAGATGCGCGCCTGGTACGATATTGATCCGGGCGCGCCGTTGGCAGGTAGCGAAGACATTAAGGCATCTGCGGTAGCGATCGCTAACATCGTCGAACAAGAAATTGAAGTCGGCATCGCCAGCGAAAAAATCGCTCTGGCGGGCTTTTCTCAGGGCGGCGTCATTGCTCTGGAGCTGGGATTGAGTTTTCCGCAGAAGTTGGCGGGGATCATGGCGTTATCGACCTACTTGCATGATCACGAGCAAGTGACGCAACGAATCAGTCTCGCCAACGTCGATACGCCCATTTTTATGGCGCATGGATTATCTGACCCAATGATACCGATTACCCGCGCCATCACATCGCGCCAAACGCTACTGGATCTAAACTATTCTGTTGAGTGGCACGAATACGCAATGGGACATCAAGTTTGTCCCCAAGAAATTACTCATATCGGGCAATGGCTGTCTTCGATTTATCCAAACTAGCGCCGCTCGAGGCCACACCAACAGCCTGGATCACCGCAGTGCTGGCGGACTTTGACGGATTTTTGTTGGATCACGCATCGGCGGAGAAAAAAGCTTCTGGCATGGCCATGAGCATGATTTCTCACTACCCCGACCGACCGAGTATCGTCAGTGCCATGGTCGATTTAGCGGTAGAAGAGATGAATCACTACCGCGAGGTCATGCGACTTGTGCTAGAGCGTAAACTTACCCCCGCGGCGGATCTTAAAGATCCATACATCCACGGTCTGAACCGCAATGTACGCAAACAAGCAGAACACTTTTTATTGGATCGTTTAGTCGTCGCCGCAATCGTAGAGCGCCGCGGCGCGGAGCGTTTTAGTCTGGTCGCCGACGCGCTACAGGATCCAACCTTACAAAAGTTCTACCGCGCCATTGCCGCCAGCGAAAAGCGTCATTGGCATTTATTTATCGAACTCGCAACGCAGCATTTTGCCGCGACTAAGGTGATACAACGATTTAACCAACTCTCCGCCAAAGAAGCCGCAATCATTCAAACTCTGCCACTGCGCGCGGCCCTGCATTGACCAACGCAGGCGTTGCAGATGCCGCGATCAATCAATACCTAGAGCGCTACGCAGAACCAGAAGCTCAGTGGTCTGAGCTGGAGCAACAATCGGTATTCGCCAGCGGCAAAATCTATCAACACGTGTTGGTGATCCCAGCGTACGCCGAGACCGAGAGCTTCTTGGCTCAAGTGCTGCAACACTGTAATGCCACCGAGCTATTGTGCGTGGTGGTGGTGAATGCGCCAACCGAGGACGGTCGTCTGGTGATCAACGACGATGAGCTGCAACAAACCAAAGATCTTTTGCACCAGCTCAAACAGCAAACCCGCTGTCCCTTGCTGGTAGTCGACCGCGTCAGTGACGGCAAACGCATACCGCAGGCTCAAGGAGTGGGTTTGGCGCGAAAAATCGGCACCGACATCGCCCTGCGCGCCTATCAACAAGGCCACGTAGTGTCACCTTGGCTGTATCAAACCGACGCAGACGCGCGCCTTCCTCACAACTATTTTCGAGCCATTGCTGACGCGTCAATAGCTGCTGGCGCTGTGGTGTTCGCGCACAGGCACGCGAGCGTAGATCCAGCCGTCAACACGGCAGCCTCGCTCTACGACACCCACTTGCACTACTACGTAGAGGCTCTCGCCGCCCAGGGTAGCTTGTACGCTTATCCAACCTTGGGCAGCACGCTCGCCATCCACGCGCACAGCTATGCCCGAGTGCGCGGCTATCCAAAACGCAACGCCGGCGAAGACTTTCATATCCTGAACAAGCTCAATAAGCTGCAGGGAATACGCTATCTCAGGCAGCCAGCCATTGAGGTGCAAGCGCGCTTGTCGACGCGAGTAACCTTTGGAACCGGACCCGCGCTACAGAAAATAACTGCGCTCCTGGCAGCGGACCCCAGTGGTGAGGCCTATCTGAGCTATGACTACCGCTGTTTTGAACTGTTAGGACACGCGCTGGTGTATCTGCGCAACCTAAGCCAGTGCGATAACGCCACAACATCAATCCACGATGATCGCGCAAACAGTACTGAACGGCAGTACATTGAACAAATTTTGGAAACCCTTGGTGTCGACCGATTCGTTAACGCCGCGATAGCCCACCAAAACAACCCGCGCCAACGCGAAAAAATGACTAACGAATGGTTCGATGCACTGAAAACACTGCGTTTCATCCACTTAGCAGGTAAGCACTACCCCAACACCAGCCTGTTGCAAACACTACGATCGCTACCAGCAAGCTTGCGCAACAAAATTACGTTCCACGCAGGAATAGTTTAGACTCTGCGCGATTTTTTGATGACTATCAGCCCATTCGCACAGCGTCTAGGGCCGGTATTTATTTGCACTTTCGTGCTCTTTCATAGCGCATTGGCATTCATACCATGGCAACGATTTTTATTGACGGACAGGCCGGCACCACGGGCATTGAAATAGCTACCCGCTTGCGAGCGCGCAGCGACCTCAAGCTTTTAAGCATCAATGAGCAGCAGCGCAAAGATCCGTCGACTCGCGAAGCGCTGTTCAAACAAGCCGACCTAGCGATTTTGTGTTTGCCTGACGAGGCCGCTGTAAGCGCCACTGAGCTGGCCGCCGATCACTGCCGTTTGCTTGACGCCTCTACCGCACACCGAACCCATGCTGACTGGGTATATGGTTTGCCCGAGCGCAATGCTGACAGTCGTGCCGCCATCGCCAACGCCCAGCGCGTGAGCAATCCGGGTTGTTACCCCCAAGGCTTTATCCTCAGTGTATTGCCATTGATCGAGGCAGGCTTGTTACACGCGAGCACCCCGCTGCGCTGCTATGCCGTCTCCGGCTATTCTGGTGGCGGCAACAAAATGATTGAGTCATTTCAGAGTTTCACCGCGACCGAGGCAGACACGTTCAACACGCAAACCTACGGCTTAACCCAAAGCCACAAACATTTACCAGAAATGCAGCACTACAGCGGCTGCGCTCACGCACCAATCTTTTTGCCGACGGTAGCGAACTACTACAAAGGCATGCTGGTCAGCGTAGCTCTGTTTGCCGACGAGCTTAACGGCGCAACTCCAGCAGACGTTCATCGCGTGCTCGACACGCGCTACGCCGACGAACCGTTTGTCCATGTTGCGCCAGTGAACGCTACCGATTCTCTGCATCATGGCTACTTAAATCCCACCGCTTGTAACGGCACGAATGAGTTGCAGTTGCTGATATTCGGCGACACACAACGCACCATTATCAATGCCCGCTACGACAACTTGGGCAAAGGCGCATCCGGTGCTGCTGTGCAAAATCTGAACATAATGCTTGGACTAAACGAGGAACTCGGACTATGACCGTTAGTGAATCCGGGCAAGCCCTGGCAACACAATCTAGGGAACAACTAAAAACCCTGGAGCAAGCGTGGACAGCACAACTGACCGCTGTCAGCGGCGCTAACCAACAACTGGATTTAAGCCGTGGCAAACCTGGCATTGAACAACTGGCGCTGAGTGATGACCTTGAAAACATGATTGGCGGCAATTACATCAGCGCGGAAGGCATCGACACGCGAAACTATGGCGGACTGATGGGGCTTAGTGAGGCGCGGGAGCTGGGCGCGGAGATTATGGATGTGCCCGCCAGTGAAATTATGGCGGCTGGCAATTCGAGTTTGAACCTAATGCATTTGGTGCTGAGCACTGCGTTAAGCCAGGGCCTGTGGGGTGATGAACGCAAATGGCACAACAGCCCCAGGATCAAAGTGCTGACACCTGTTCCGGGTTACGACCGCCACTTTGTGCTGTGCGAGCACTTTGCTATGGAAATGGTCAATATCCCTATGCTCGAGAGCGGCCCAGACATGCAGCTTGCCGCCGAGTTAGCGGCAGCGGACCCAACCATAAAAGCCATTTGGTGCGTCCCAAAATACGCGAACCCGACCGGCAACACCTATACCAACGCAACCGTCGCCGCCATAGCGGCTCTTCCCAGTACTGCAGCCGCAGACGACTTTGTTGTGCTTTGGGACAACGCCTACGCAGTGCATCATCTGAATTCGCCCGGCGACTCGCTGGCAAGTATCCGCGACGCTGCCGCCACGGCGGGTAGTGGCGAACACATAGTGCAGTTCGCTTCTACATCAAAGATCACCTTTGCCGGCAGCGGTGTAGGTTTCGTCAGCGCCGCCGCCAATGTTTTACAGAGTCTGAGTACTCACCTTAGCGTGCAAACCGTTGGGCCAGACAAGGTTAATCAACTACGCCACGCACGCTTTCTGCGCGGGCGCGTGGCCGAGCATATGGCTAAACACGCGGCAATTTTAGAACCGAAGTTTGCGCTGGTAGAGCGCATGCTGACCGAACAACTGGGCGAACTTGGGATCGCTCAATGGACTCGCCCGAATGGCGGCTACTTCGTGTCTTTAGATTTACGGCCGGGCCTCGCCAGAGCAGTGATCAGCATGGCAAAGGACGCAGGCTTGGTGCTGACACCAGCCGGTGCAACCTTTCCATACGGAGTTGATCCCGAGGACCGTAACGTACGCATAGCGCCTACTTTCGGCAACTTAGCCGAGTTACAAGGCGCTATGCAGATACTAACGCTTTGCGTCAAGCTCGCCAGCGCGCGACAACTACTCGTGTCACTATAGGATCTCTATGACCGAAAATATTCCGGACCCGGATACTCAAGACCAATCCGCCACAGCAGCGCCTGATCGTTTCGAGGACTATGCATTACCCGAACCGCTAATACGGGCTATTGGTGATCTTGGGTTTGAGTTCTGTACACCGATTCAGGGCCGTTCATTACCTTTTTCTTTAGCTGACTACGATGTGACCGGTCAAGCCCAAACCGGCACTGGTAAAACCGCTGCATTTCTCATTACCCTGCTGACGCGGTTTTGGGAAAACCCACTGCAACAGGCCCTGCCCAAGGGAACCCCCCGAGCGTTGGTATTAGCGCCCACAAGAGAGTTGGCGCTGCAAATAGAGGGTGACGCCGAGGGCCTCGCCAAATACATGGGCGTGCGCACAGTCTGTGTCGTTGGCGGCATGGACTTTACGCGCCAACAGGAGCGTCTCGAAGAAAAGCCGGTAGATATTTTAGTGGCCACACCAGGACGACTAATCGACTTTTTAGATCGGCGCCACGTCAACTTGAGTAAAGTAGAAGCCTTAGTCATTGACGAAGCCGATCGTATGCTGGATATGGGATTTATCCCAGACGTTCGACGCATCGTTTATCAGACTCCGCACAAGCGGCAGCGGCAAACGCTGTTTTTTTCTGCAACCTTTAATGATGCGGTCATGCGCCTGGCGCAATCTTGGACCATCGACCCAGAACATATTGTGGTCGAACCCGATAGCGTAGCGACGGACACAGTAGATCAAAAATTTTGGTTGGTCAGTGGCAGCGAAAGGCAGCAATTATTAAAGGATTTTTTGACTCGTGAGCAACCACAGCGAGCCATTATCTTTGCCAACCGGCGCGATCAAACTCACCGCTTAGTGACTTTCTTGAGCCAACAAGACATACAGTGTGAAGGGTTGGCTGGCGATATCCCGCAGAAGAAGCGCCTGTCTACATTGAATCGCTTCAAAGAAGGCAAGCTGCAATACCTCATTGCCACAGATGTTGCGGGCCGAGGCATTCACGTTGACGGCGTCACCCATGTCATTAACTTCGAGTTGCCTGACGACCCCGAGGACTATGTGCATCGCATTGGCCGCACAGGCCGCGCAGGCGCGGATGGTGTCGCCATAAGTTTTGTGTCGGAAGATGATGCCTTTAATCTGCCCGCGCTAGAGCAATACCTCGGTAATCAAATCAAGTGCGTGCAACCCGATGAACTTACCGACATTGCGCCAAACGAATGACCACCCCGAATCGCAGGTCGCCGGTTAGATGAGTAACTGCAGCGCTACTCAAGTTGCGGTGGTGCAGCATAATGCGGGTACCGACGTCGCGCAGAATCTCACTACACTGACGGCTCTCACTCGCCAAGCTGCCGCAGCGGGCGCGCAACTAATTGCTTGGGCAGAGGCGTTCGCCTACCTAGGCCGACACGAAGGTAAGCAAGAAATCCTCGAGCCGCTACCCCAGGGTGGCCCTATCCTCAGCCACTGCCAAGCGTTGGCTAAAGAGCTAAAGTGTGCGCTGCTATTGGGCGGCTTTCACGAGTCCGTGCCCGGGGATCCGCAACGTTGTTACAACACCAGCGTTTATCTCAATGAGGCCGGCCAAGTCACCGCGCTGTACCGCAAAATCCATTTATTTGACGTCAACATTGAAAACGGCCCGCGGCTAATGGAATCTCGCCAGACCGCTGCCGGCGACATAGCGGTAACCACTACAACGGCGTTCGGCACCCTAGGATTAAGCATCTGCTACGACTTGCGCTTTCCAAGTCTGTACCAACACCTCACCGATTTAGGCGCCATCGCCCATAGCGTACCGTCTGCGTTTACCGCCACCACCGGCGAAGCTCATTGGCACGCTCTGCTGCGCGCTCGCGCTATAGAAAACCAGAGTTACATCATTGCACCGGCGCAACACGGACAGCATAGTGCGAACCGGGCATCCTACGGACATTCGGTTATAGTCGACCCATGGGGTCGCGTGCTCGCGGAAATTGCCGACGGCGACGGCTATGCTATTGCCACGATTGATCCACAAGAGGTTGCGCAGGTGCGCAAGCAATTGCCAAGCTTAAAGAACCGCCAACCATTTACCTGATCACATTCTATTAGCATGACGGATCATAGCAATCGCTCTCCCAGCACTAGCCTGATCATAATCGCGGCGTTGTTCATTATTGCTGCGGGCTTGAAGTCGGCACAGGACCTGATGGTGCCTTTCCTGTTGTCGGCGTTTATTGCAATCATCGCCGCCACGCCCCTGTTTTGGTTACGCGATCGGGGAGTGAGCAGCCGTTTAGCATTACCGCTGGTGATTACCGGCATGGTAACCGTGTTGATTCTGCTTGGTGGCTTGCTGGCTTCATCCACCTCTGCCTTCGCTGCAAAACTACCGTTTTACCAAGAGCGCCTATTGCTTCTGCAAGCCGATTTACTGGATCTATTACGTCAGTTAAACATTCCGTTAGATCTGACTAGCCTTGTCAGCAATCTGTCTCCCGCCTCAGCATTAACCGTTGCTGGCTCAACGCTCGCACGGGTCGGCACCGTCTTGAGCGACAGCTTGTTAATCACCCTCACCGTAATTTTTATTCTTGCGGAGGCCAATAGTTTCCCGACAAAACTTAAGCGAGTGCTGCGCAACCCAGAGCGCGATTTACCGCTGTTCTCGCGTTTCACAACCAATATGAATCGCTATATCGCCATCAAAACCAGCGTCAGCATTGCCACTGGCGCGATAGTCACCGGTATCTTGTGGCTGCTGAATGTCGATTTCCCGCTACTGTGGGGCTTGTTGGCGCTGCTGCTCAACTTTATACCCACTATTGGCTCAATTATCGCAGCAGTACCGCCGGTAATGCTGGCTGTCGTACAAGCAGGCCCAGCTACAGCTGGGGCCGTAGCAGCGAGCTTTTTCCTGATAAACATGGTGATGGGCAATGTGGTTGAGCCACGCTATATGGGCAAGGGTTTGGGCTTATCTACGCTGGTGGTGTTTCTGTCTTTGGTGTTGTGGGGCTGGCTGCTTGGGCCCATTGGCATGCTGTTGTCGGTGCCGCTGACGATGACGGCAAAGATTGCCTTGGAAGCGAATCCGCAAACCAGTTGGATCGCCTACCTTTTGGGCCCGGCGGAAGCTGCTGCGGTGAACGCAGATGCGGCATCCTCAGAGCAACACGACCCACCACCTGCTGGACCGCAATGAGCCAATACCAACGACCCAACATTCAACGCATGGCCGGTTACCAATGGGGCGAACAACCCGTCGATGAGACATGCATAAAGCTCAATACTAACGAAAACCCTTATCCGCCAAGCCCAGCAGTGGCGCAAGCGTTAGGTGCCTTTGCCAGTGCCAGTCTGCGCACTTACCCACAGCCCACAGCGGACGTGCTGCGTACACAAATTGCTAAACTGCATGGGCTGAGTAGGGAGCACGTCGTGGTTACCCATGCTGGGGACGAAGCTTTGCGACTCGCCATCACCACCTTTGTGGAACCAGGCGGTACCTTTGCCAGCGCTGATCCTAGCTATTCTCTATATCCGATATTGGCGCAGATTCAAGACGCGCAAATCTGTGGTATCGAGTTAGCCGATGATTGGTCAATACCCGAGGATTTCGCCCTTCAGGCCCGAGCGGCCGGTGCGCAACTAACCTGCGTGGTGAACCCCCATGCGCCTAGCGGTCACTTCAGCAAAACCCAACGCCTGCGCGAAATCGCTGACGAGATCAGCGGCGTGTTATTGATCGACGAGGCTTATGCCGACTTTGTCGATCCAGCCAAGCGCTATCAGAGCGAGACGTTGGTGTCGCAATGCAATAATGTTTTAGTACTGCGCACTTTCAGCAAAGGCTATAGCTTGGCTGGGTTGAGACTCGGCTATTTGTTAGGAGACCCAGAGTTGATCACGCCAGTGCTGGAGAAAACGCGCGACAGTTACAACGTTGACGCCATCAGCCAAAGTTTGGGGCTAGCGGCTCTGCTGGATCAAAGCTACGCCCAAAACACTTGGCAAAAAGTGCGCGAACAACGGCAACTGCTAGCACACAGCTTGGAGAGGATGGGGTGGACTAGCCTGCCAAGCGAGGCCAACTTTTTATTGGCGACACCACCTGCCACCGGTATCAGCGCCGCAGAGATCTACCGACAACTCAAAGCCGCTAATATTCTGGTGCGCTATTTCGACCATCAACGCCTGCGCGATAAGTTACGTATCAGTGTTGGCACCGCGGACCAAAATCAAACACTGCTGGCGCAAATACAGCGCATCGGCAGCTGAACTTCGAGACGTTGACCATGAGCAAACATTTACTGCGCAGCCAAGACATAGCGGAGCTACCAATACAAGCCGTGCAGCACCAGTTTAACGACAATGCCATAAGGCTCACGCGCTCACTGAGCGAGCTCGTTGGATTACAGCGACTCGGTTTACATCTGGTTACCCTGAAGCCAGGGCGGGATTCTACGACCCACCACTATCATGACGCCGACGAGGAATTTATTCTCATCCTGGCGGGCACGGGTACCGCAAAGATAGGCACCGACGTCTTTGACGTCGGCCCAGGGGACTTTATGGGATTCCCTGCTCCATCGCCTGCGCATAGTTTGCACAACAATTCTGATGCTGATCTGGTCTATCTTATGGGCGGCGAATGCGCTGCGGTCGACGTAGTGCATTACCCTGATATCGCACGAAGCATGGTGAGGTCCCACGGCAGCCGTCGCTACAGTGATTGGACTGATATCCACAACGTGCCGCCACGCGACCGCTAAAGCTTGGCTCTCGCCGATTAAGTCGAGTAACCTCAACTTTTAACTGAAATTTTTTGGAGGGAATTGTGGCGCAATTACCAGCAGTGAGCTTGGCCGCCGTGCCGGGTCGCCGAGCAAAAACAATAGAGATCGCTCAAGACATCGAACGTCGGGGTTTCCCTGGTATTTTTGGACCAAGCCTTGGTGACAGCTTGTCACTATGTAACGCCATTGCGCTGCAAACCTCGGACATCATGATCGGCACCAGCATTACGCCTATCTATACCCGCAATGTCACCGATTTTGCGCAAACAGCCGCGTTTATCCACGAAGTCTCTAACGGTCGTTTTCGATTTGGCGTCGGGGTAAGTCACGCACCGGCGCTAAACCGAATGGGAATTACCGCAGGCAAACCACTCGCGGATATGCGCCAGTTTGTTGCAGATATGAATGCAGTACCCCGAGTCGGTGATTTGCCGCCCATCGTATTAGCGACTTTGCGCGACAAAATGATTCAACTGGCAGAAGAAATCGGCGGCGGCATGGTGTTTGCCAACGGCGCGCGCTCCCACATGGGTCATTCACTTGGCAACCTGAGCACAGAAACCAGAACCCGAGATGATTTCTTTATCGGTAACATGGTTCCTACCTGCATCAGTGACGACAAAGCTGCCGCCGCCGCTGTCAATCGGAAAACTCTAACAAGCTACGCGTTCCTGCCAAACTACCGCAATTATTGGAAAGAAGCCGGCTACGAAGAAGAGATGAATGGCGTCGAGGCCGCCATCGCGGATAAGGATTTTGATCGAGTACCCGAGTGCTTGTCTGATCGCTGGCTCGCCGATACAACGCTCTTTGGTAGCGCTAGCGAAGTACGAGAAGGTATCGAAGCCTGGTTCGACGCCGGCATTAAAACGCCAATCATCGTGCCTTCGTCAGCATCCGGCGGTCAAATTCAGGCCCTCGAAGAGTTCTTCGCGCTCTGGGATTAATGATCGGTCAAACTTTGAGTATATTGCGCCACGGTGACGCCAGCGCGGCAACACCGGGTGCGGGAGACTTGCAGCGCCCCCTTAGCAAGCAAGGTCAGCACGACATAGAGCAATTGCGGCAATGGGCTACGCGCAAGTTATTACGCGCAGATTGGATCTGCACCAGCTCAGCTCTGCGCGCTCAAAGCAGTGCCGAACCTTTTGCTCGCACCTGGCAAAGCCCAAAGATCGAAGTCGCCGAGCTGTATCTTGCCGACATGTTCACACTGCTTGATTGCTTACAACAAACCCCTGCGGATATCCAACATGTGTTGTTAGTGGGGCACAATCCAGGACTCAGCGATTTAAGCAACAGCCTTGACCCGCATGCTACGGCGCAGGCCATGACCACTGCCGAGCTGGTTAGTTTTAACATTGCTGTTGATTGGCTGGACGTGCAACCGGGTTGCGCACAACGACTCTTTAGCATATCTCCAAAGACGCTCAGTGCCTGATCTACTTGAGTGGTTGCTCAGGCTTGGCAATACGCGCCAAATAGAAACCGTCCCATATGCCGTTAGGCAGAATCCGCCGCGAATACGCGAGTTCAGGCCGCAGGTCTTTGCCCGCCCAGTGGGTGAGCCCGGATAAGCTGTTGTGCGGGGCGCCATCGATTGGCAGCAACTGCGCATCGGATTTACCCAACAAAGATTCAACTACCGCCTCGTTTTCTTCGGGCGCGAAACTGCATGTGCAGTAGACTAATACGCCACCAGGTTTGAGCGCGGCATAAGCTGAACGCAACAAACTCTTTTGCTTGCGCTGAGTCTCGCGAACTTTTCGCAAGCTCCAATGTTGATATGTTTTCGGTTCTTGCCAACGCATACGCGACTCCGAGGAACACGGCGCATCGAGTAATACCCGATCGAAACGTTCTGGCACGGCACGGCCAACACCGCGCCCGTCACGCAAATAAAACTGCACATTAGTGACACCACAGCGACTTAAGTTTGCTTGCATGCGATGAAAACGACCACGAATCGGCTCCACTGCAGCGATCCGTCCGGTGTTTTGCATCCGCGCGGCCATGGCAATCGTTTTGCCGCCGGGTGCAGCGGCTAAATCCAATACTTCTTCATTCTCCGTCGGCGCTAACACTTGAACTGCGAAATAGCTGGCCGGGTTCTGAATGTACAGCTCACCGTCTGCAGCAGCAGTTCGTTGGGTTATTGGATTATCCATACCGACACAAAAAACATCTGGCAATTGGTCGACCGCTACTGCGCCGAAATCGGCACCACTGAGTGCTGAAGGTCGCAGTGGGTTTATCCAAAAGCAGCGGTGCTCTACCGCGCGCATGGAGGTTACGATGTCCGTTGCGATCTGCGGCCCATACACCTGTTGCAAGCGCAAACAGAACGCTTCGCGATCGGCCATGGCCGGCGGCATGACAGTCTCTGCCAGGTCGCGCAACTGCGGCAAAAGTATTTCGTTGTTCGTAGTTTTGTTCGCCATGTTAGGCTCAATTCTTATTCACGGAGAGCGCTATGCAACTTGCTAAGCCTGCACTAGATATTGGTCTGTACACGAATAACTTAGATTCCATGCTAGCGTTTTGGCAACGCCAAGTCGGCGTGCCATTTAGCGAATTATTGCCTGTTGGAGGCGGCGTTCACCAGCACCGTCACGCCGTTGGTGACAGCGTATTAAAAATCAACCATAGCCGTTCGGCCCTACCGAGTGGTCCTACAGGGCTTACTCGGCTGGCGGTGTACAACGACTCCGTGGACCAGACACAGCAATTAGTTGACCCAGATGGCAACAACATCGAGTTGCACCCAAGTGCAGAGGGCGCGCCGAACCTGCAGCTCACACTGCAAGTTAACGATCTCGATGCAAGCGCGGATTTCTATCGCAACGCCTTAGGTCTATCCGCTAATGAGCAGGGCGCTTTCGTTGTCGGCACGTCGCAGATACTACTGCAACCTGGCACGGTGGGCGCTATTCCACAAAAGGCTTTGGGGTTGCGCTACATGACCTTTCAAGTAACCGATGTAGTAAGTGAGCACGCATTTGTACTCGCTAACGGCGGTATAGAGGGCATGGCACCGGTGCGTTTGGGCGACGTGGCCTACATCTCTTTTGTACGTGACCCAGACGGTAACTGGATCGAGATCAGCCAGCGAAAATCCATTACGGGTTCGTTAGAATAAGTACCAAGCAACGGCAACTAGACGTCGTAGCACCCACAGGTATACCTTAAGCACAACCTAATTGGAGCGTACTCATGGACTTTCTAACGTTTGTACTTGTGATCGTAATCGCCTACTTGCTTTGGCGCATTGGCGATCAAATCCCAGACGTACTGTTCCGCCTCGGCGAAATCCAACGCGACATTGCAGATATCCGAAAGACTATGACGGACACTGCAAAATCATCTGAGTCTACAGCCGAGCCTTAATGCCCCCCGTACGCTGGACCCGAGACATTCTTACTGTGACTCTTGCTGCGCTGGCATCGGCAACCGATCTGCATGTCCGACGCCGAGCGATTCCACAATACGCTAACCTGGGCGCGCTATGATCAACCCATTGGAACTATTTCAAGCCGATCGGAGCCGCGCCCGTGAGGCGGGAGATCCGATGGCTGCGGTATGTGTGCTCGCTACTGTAGACAGCGACGGGCAACCAGAGGCCCGAACATTAGTATTGCGGCAAGTCGAAGATTCGCTGGCGCTGTTCATACACCAGAGCAGTCCAAAGTGGCAGCAGATCCAGCGCGGTGCTGCGATCACTACTTATTGGCCGAGCACCGAAATTCAATACCGCATACGCTTCACCACCCAACCCGTGAATCCAGAACTGGTCGCCACAAGTTGGCAATTACGCCCAGACACACCAAAGCGCATGGATTGGTTTTACGATTTACAACAGCCCCAAAGCTCAACTGTGGCAAGTCGTGAAGCGCTGCAACAAGCCCTTGATCGGCTCGCCGTTACCGAGCCACTGCGCGCGCCGACTACGGCACGGGGCTTGTTAATTGAGCCTAGCGAATTTGAGCGTTTAGATCTTAACGAACTTAGCGGTCTACACGATCGTAGGCGCTATTCGTTGGTGAATGGCGCATGGCAAGAAAGTATCTTGGTGCCATAGGCCAGGCAGCGCTAACGTTAACGGTAAGTCAGCGTTTCTAACTCCGCGGTAACAATACCTTTTAGGTTGTTAAAACAGGTCTTTTTGGCCACTTCAACGAAACCGAGCATGAACGGCGCGTCCGCCTGATCTTTGCGCACTGCACCATACAGTGTCGGCCAAACGCCTTCTTCGCCTAGCGACCGCACCGACAGATAATCGTTCTGCAAATACTCATGCAACGCCCAATTGGGTAAACAGGCGACGCCGCGACCACTGGCGACAAGTTGCACAATCATGGTTGTGAGTTCTGCGTGCCTGACATGCTCGGGTTGAATACCGGCGGGATCAAGAAAGCTCGTAAACAGATCAAGTCGATCACGATCCACTGGGTAACTGATGATCGTCTCGTCCGCCAGATCTTGTGCATCGACCCATTCTTTTCCAACCAACTCGTGATCTTTAGCCACAGCCAACTTTGCTTCGTAGCTAAATAGTGGGAAATAATGAATGCCCGGCTCGTCTACCGGGTCAGCGGTAATGACCAGATCCAAGTCACCCCGAGCCAACGCGGGCAGCGGCGCGAAATGAAAACCGCTGGCGATGTCTAGTTCAACGTCAGACCACTTGTCACGATAAGCGTCAATCGCGGGCAACAACCATTCAAAACAGCTGTGGCATTCAATCGCCATATATATGCGGCCAGACTCTCCTCCCGCCAAACGTTGCAAGTCCAATTCTGCGCTGTGCACCAAGGGTAGAGTTTGATCCGCAAGACTCAGCAAACGAGTTCCAGCAGTGGTAAAGCGCACCGGCCGGGTCTTGCGCACAAATAACGGACAACCCACGCGTGTTTCTAGTTCTTTCATTTGGTGAGACAACGCAGATTGGGTCAAGTGCACTTGTTCAGCGGCCTCAACCAGACTGCCGCTGTCGCGCAACGCCACTAAGGTGCGCAAATGCCTTAACTCTATTTGGGACATGATTTGATTTCACTTTCGGCATTGTAGAACTTGCAGTTTATTCATGTCGCGAGCAGATGTCACAACAGCATCCCGCGGATGACCCAAGCGGATATGCCCAGGCCTTACAGGTACCGTAACCACCAGAAGTGCCTTATTATGCAGCCGGTCGGTTTAAGTCAACTCACACTACAGGAAACCAGTAATGCCGCCTCATGAGGAAGCGCCCGACCCATCCCGCTCTGATCTGACAACCGCCCGACCTCTAAACATCGCCTTACTCGGCTACCGCAGCAATCCCTATAGCGGTGGCCAGGGCGTCTATCTCAAGTATCTTGCAAGAGCCTTGACCAGAGCCGGGCACCGCGTTGATGTCATCTCTGGCGAGCCCTATCCCGAGTTGGATGAGGCCATCACTTTAATCAAATTGCCTGGCTTGAACTTATTTGCAGAAGAGAAGCCCTTTCGCGCCCTAAAATGGCGCCATCTGTTGAGCTGGACAGACTTGGTCGAATGGCTGTCTTTTAACTCCGGCGGCTTTCCAGAGCCATATACTTTTGGCCGTCGATTGTTGCGGTACCTTAATCAATACGGCAAACATTACGATGTTATCCACGACAATCAATGTTTGGCGCCCGCGCTTCTGGCTCTGCAGCGCAGCGGTACCGCCGTTGTGTCTACTATTCATCATCCAATCACCCATGATCGGGCAATCGCTCTCGCGCACGAAGACGATTGGGGTATGCGCCTATTGATTCGACGCTGGCATGTATTTTTGCGCATGCAAATTCGCGTTGCCAAGCAGCTGAAGCATATTGTCACTGTTAGCGTTAATTCAAAAAAAGATATCGCCGCTGACTTTGGCGTGGCTACCGACCGACTGACTGTTATTTACAATGGTGTCGACTCTCAGGTGTTTGCGCCACGACCTGGCGTACAACGCGACCCAATGCACTTGATCACTACCGCTAGCGCCGATCAGCCACTTAAAGGTACCCGCTACTTAATCGACGCCGTGGCGCTCTTAGTAGAGGAGTTCGCCGATCTGAAACTAACCTTTATTGGCAAACCCAATCCCGGCGGACCCACCGACCAACGCTTGGAGGCGACCGGACTCAAGCCGCGTATTGAATTCCACCATGGCATCAACAGCGAAGCTATCGTCGACTTGTACGCGCGGGCGAGCATCGCAGTGGTCCCATCTGAGTACGAGGGGTTTGGCTTTCCGGCTGCAGAGGCAATGGCTTGTGAGGTCGCTGTAGTGTCTACTTGCGGCGGCGCTTTACCTGAGGTGGTGGGCGATGCGGGAGTAATCGTACCCTGCAGAGACGCCGCAGCACTTGCCGCGGGTATTCGT
>MDTB01162435.1_pt1 | contig 16507 bp, 13 predicted proteins | sample 811161 | NCBI WGS metagenome assembly MDTB01 (sample SAMN05326650, study PRJNA326480) | marine metagenome | isolation source: seawater | place: Mediterranean Sea | collected 2009 | reverse complement strand
GACGGCTCGATTTGGTTTACGGATCCGGGTTATGGTGGGCTCATGAATTACGAAGGCACTCGCGCGACAAACGGCTCAGTCCGTCCGTATCAAAAGGAAGCAGTCTATCGCATTGATGCTCAAGACGGAAAGATTACGAAGCTGACCGACGAAATCTTCAAGCCAAATGGGCTCTGTTTTTCGCCAGACTACAAAAAGCTCTACGTCGCCGACACTGGTGCTAGTCATTATGCAGATGCTCCGAAAAATATTAAGGTTTGGGATATCGAAGACACGAAGCGACTAAAGAATGGCCGTGAGTTTGCGTCAATGAAGTTGGAAGTCGACGGCGAGGAAAAAGCTGGTTTTGCCGACGGAATCCGCGCCGATGAACATGGTAATATTTGGGCAAGCGCTGGATGGGTCGGAGACGGTTATGATGGCGTTCATGTCTTTGCCGGCGAAGACGGCCAGCGAATCGGGCAAATTTTGCTCCCGGAAATTTGTTCAAATGTCTGCTTCGGCGGAACCAAGCGAAATCGGCTATTTATGACCGCCAGCACCTCGGTATACGCAATGTATACAGAGACGAAAGGTGCTCATATAAGTTAAGGATCTAGCCGATTTAAGAAACAAAGGCACTTTCTACTAAGGGATTATGTGACTGAATTCCATGAATACGCTCTTGTTAGAACCTAATCTTAGGCTTGTGAGACATCGCAAAATCTCCACATTCGCTAGATGAGAAAGTTTCCCGTCTCCTTAATGGTCGCATCTTTTGTCTCTTTGATTTTCAACTTCGAGGCTGCAACGGCAGTAGAGCTGGCCAAGGAACATCCATCTACCACTGCTCAGGTTCGTCTGGCCTCCTGGTGGTTCGATCGCCACGCTGAGAAAATCGCCGAGATTGAGAAATCTAATAATCCAAAAGATGAGCGTAAAATTGAGCTACTCATGGTGGGTGATTCTATTACGAATAACTTTGATAAAAAAGGCCCCGGCGAGCCTGTCTGGAAGAAACACTTCACCCCGCTCAATGCACTAAACTTGGGCTTTGGAGGAGATCGCACCAACCATGTCCTTTGGCGCCTCGAGCACCTTCCCAAAATAAAACCAGCCCCACTGGCTGCCTCATTGATGATTGGTACTAACAATATCTGTTGGGGTAGTGATAAGCCAAAACAAGCTGCCGAAGGAATCCAAGAAATAACCCGGAAGCTCAATGCTATTTACCCAAAGATGAAGATACTTGTTTTGGGTGTCTTTCCTCGTCGTGAACAACTCGATCACCCACACCGCAAGCAAATCATCGAACTCAACTCTTACTTACCCGACCTTCTCAAGGACATTCCAAACGTAAGCTTTATGGACATAGGGTCAGAGTTTCTCGATGAGAAAGGATTTCTCTCAAGGGAAATGATGCCCGACACGACTCACCCAAGTGAAAAGGCACACGAAATCTGGGCCCAGGCGATTACTCCCAAGCTCAGAGAGATGATGGGTAAATAAACCCGGATTCTCTCGCCTTCAAATCAAGCATCCCCAGCGCTAGCCTCCTTACTTCGATCTCGTGTTGATTTTGAGACTATCTCAAAAAAAAATCCAACCGGACAAAATGCATGTCGTGGACTTGGATGTTTCTTTATCAAAAAACAATGAGTAGGATAATGAAATGACATCACGGTTAGCGTTTGCGATCATGGCCCTATTGATAGGGGTGGCCTTTGGGGATGGCGTGGCGGAAGCCAATAAATTAATCAGTCAGTCTAGGCAAAATGACGTGGAAGCGATGACCGTCCTCGACCTAGTTGCAGGTAATTTAAAGGAAGAAGGAGTACCTCAGGTCATCGAGTGGGTGATCGAAAATGGCTATGCCCAAGAAAGAAAAAAAGTTGGAGATCTTATCTGGTCGTTACCCAAGAACGATCAATTGATGGTCAAGTATGTCCAAATCTTGAGTTTTTATGGTGAGAGGGAGCAATTAGAAGCGGTGATAAAGAAATTGCCGAATGGGAATGTGAATCAAAAAGCACGATTTCGACTCGCCTTGTTGGTAGCGGAAGACGCTCAAAGAGACTTAACGCTAACCGATACCCAACGTGCGAAGGAAAATCAGACAGTCGTGAGTATTCTGGATAAGCTGAGAGAAGAAGATGATTTGGATGAACTTCTCCAGAGGTGGATTAAGGACTTAAAATATAAGGTCACTCACTTGGTAGTGGGTTGTGAGGCGCCAGAGATTGAAGGATTTGATCAAGACGGAAAGAAATTCCGCCTGAGCGATTATCGGGGAAAGGTAGTTCTCCTGCCGTTTTGGGGCATCTGGTGAGGCCCGTGCCGATCAATGTTTCCCTACGAGCGGTCGCTCGTTGAAAAGTGGCAAGACGAACCATTTGCTTTGATAGGCGTAAATACCGATCCCCCGGAGCGGCTCTCAAAATATGTCAAGAATGGGACGATTACTTGGCGTAACTTTCGAGATGAGAAAGTAGGTGGTCCGATTTCTAGCAGGTGGGACATTGTTGGTTGGCCGACAATCTACTTGTTGGATCACAAAGGGATCATCAGGCATGTCGGACAAGCAAAAGAAGATCTAGATAAGACTTTAGCCAGGCTGATTATGGAAGCGAAAGAGGATTAAAGAACAAAGATTGGTTTAATTAAGACGCTCGGCTTGCAAGAACCGCCGAGGTCAAGGCGGCGCACGGGCCTTACTCGACGTCTATTTCTAGGCATTCAATCGAGATCGATTCCGCACGCCCCGCCTCTAAGCCTTGCACGCGGAAGCTCAGCAGATTCTCGCCGACAGCGAGAAACTTTACATCCACGCTCCACTCAAGCCAGCCATCGTCACGCACCTCCGCCTGACCAAGCCGGATGTTATTCAGCCTCGATTCAATCCTACTCACAACCGATTTTGCGAGCGGCCTCACACGATAGTTGCTATTCCCATATCGATAGTATGTGGAACCAACTGGAATCGTATCTCCGGTCGACCCAGGATCAGAGAGGAGCACACGGAGTTTCGCCTTGGGCCCCAATTCACCGATATCTAATTTGAGGTAAGTCAACCCCTTACCATGTTGCCCGAGTTTTGTAGGAAGCACGGCGAGGAGATTCGAGTTAGCAAAGGACCAAGGCTGAAACTTGCCATCTTCGGGGTGCCCAAACTCCCAAGGATGCCCACCGGCGCGGCGCTGGATAACATAGGTCATCTCTTTACCTCGTAGAGTTGCCAGTTGACCGAACTCCGTGAATCCTAGGGAGTCGTCTTTCTTACCAGCTCTGCCATCAATCCGGCCTCCTCCAAAGTTGAACAACATCACGCCATCCGGCTTCTGCCTCCAAAAATTCGCCATTACCGCACGATGGTATCGCAAGGGCGGGTAGGAGTAACCATCTGATCCATGGTGACGGTCGTGGCTAGGATAGAGTTTCACCTTTTTATGCCCAATAATATCCTTGAATCCTCCAAGATCCACCTCTAGCGAACGTGCTCCAACTGCAACAATATCAACCAGACCATCACCAACCCATCGCTCGATATCAATGCCATCAAAATGACAACCCGATACTGAACTGGCGACCTTCACTCCGAGAAGAATCGCTCTCCCCTTTTCCATTTCCACCTCACGAATCATCGCCCTTACCGACGACAAAAACTCTGTCAAACGATCGCGATATTCCCACTGTCGGCCTACCGGCAAGTAGGGAGCATGACGGACAAAATCGAGCTGGATCCCTTCGATCTCGTGCCCCCTAACCAGTTCGCGGATCGCTTCAATCTGTAGAGCCTGCACTTCTGGAATAGCATAATTCCACAAGGCAGCATCCCCTCCCCACTTACCCTTCTTGCCAGTCTGCCAATTCGAATGGTCCCACGGGATCCGAGGATCATGGGGAGGCTCGGGATCCTCGCGCCAGTCAAGCAACCAACTCGGCCTTTTGCGTTTCAGTGGTTCGGGACTTAAATTGGCAATTCCATTGATGCGATAGGAAAAAAATATCTCTAGTCCACGTTCGTGCCCGGCTTTGACCACCGCAGGGAGGAAATCATTCCCTTTCGAAAACCAATCCTGTAGTCCTGAAATCTGACTCATATGCTTGCTCGGCCAGGGAACCGCACCACCGCCAACGTCGAGCATAACCGTATCAATTTGACTCTTAGGATCTTTAGAAAACGCATAGGTATCCTCGACCACCTCTTCCATCTTCATCGATGGTTTGAAACGATCAAGTGCCGCATCATGGTGCAGAATGATTCGCCGACGACGATTGACCGCACCGCGATGGAGAGCCGCGATTTGAGCCTCCGTTTTAGGTACCCCTAAAGTTTTGCCCACCCCTTCCGGCAGTCTCTCGAGGAAGAGATATTCTACAGCTCGCGATAACCAGCCACTGTCCCACCGATGCGCTTCAGCTTCATGAAATTCGAATATATGAGCTATCCCGTAATCGAACAGCTTATCGTGAAATCGATGAACACTGTGGACACCATCCCGCTTGTTACGATAGGCCATCATCACGATCCTAGTAGGACCATCGATTAACTCGTGAGCGTGGCGGTCAATTTGATTGAGCACTGCATAGTCTCGATAGTTCTCATTCGTGCCAAATAACTTCTCGTCGGCTTCGATCATCTCATCAAGATCCAGCCACGCGTCCCACGCCGCGACTTTACCAAACATGTCGAGGTGTCGAAGTAACAACCATAAACCACCACTACCCGAAGCACAAAAACCGGTGAGGTAGCGGCCTTCCGCTTGCGCGATTGTGGGGTAGTTCTGATCAACGAAAGGAACAACATCTTGGACGAAATAACTTTCGTCCTGCTGATTTTTCTTGGTGGGATGATTACAATAGAGAGTGCCGCGTGGGAAGGTCGCCATAACGCAAATGACACCATATTTGTCAGGAAAGTTTTCTTCCTGTGCAATTTTGAACGGTTTCCCCCAGGCAGCATCACCATCGATAACCGGCAAAATATAAAGAACTGGATAGCGCTTACCGTCATCCATCTTGCTGGGTTTCAAAACATGAATAGCCGTCTCCACTCCACCTAGGTATTTACTCTGGATCTTGTGGCTAATGATCTCATCGGAACCCGCCTGGCCCAGAGCGCTCGTATTGAGCGAGAGGACAAAGAGAAAATTCAGGATTGTTTTCATCCCTGATAGACTGCCCGTTTACCGATCCACCGGCGACTAAAACTTCAGTTGCCCGTAGCAAGAGCTCTAACCTTTGTGCACTAAAGCACCTGATGGTCGCAATCTCCCCCGGAGCGCTTGAGTAATTAGAGGGTCGAGACTCAACCTTCCAAAAATAATGGGATTGTTGGCTCGGGCGAGAACATAGTGACACCACCCCCCTTCAAAAGCGCAACCTTCTTCATCTTTAATAGCAAAATACTCGTCACATTGAACCAAACGTTTTTTTAGTAATGATATACATGATTAAAAAGAAATCTCAAAATCGTTACGTGCTTTAGAACCCCAGCGCGAAAGGTTAAAACATCGCAACTCAATAAAAAGAGATCCCACTAAGCTTTTTGACCTATTCAAAATAGCCAACTTGTAAAATCGTTACTTCTCTCTAGTTTTCCAATCAAATGAACATGCCAAAAATAGGAATAAATACCGGAATCATCTTAATCGCGCTTGCCCTTTTAGGTTACTTGGGAGGTGGCATGGAGAGCTGGACTGCCTTAATCCCAGCAATTGCCGGAGCTCCTATTCTCTTGAGCTCCCTTCTTGCAAAGAACCCAAATAAACTCAAACTGGGAATGCATATCGCCGCGACCTTTGGTCTGCTTGGCTTTCTCGCACCTCTCGGGCGCATCATCCCAACTGCGATAAAGGGAGATTTCGAACTCAAGCTATCAACCGGTTGTATGATTACTATGTCTCTAGTCTCAGCAATTTTTATGGTTCAATGCATTAAGTCTTTTAAGGCGGCGAGGCAGGCCCGTTTGAAAGGGCTTTGATAACAACTTAATACTACCTTGGGCAGAATCCCTGAATATCCTCCAGCATACCCATTCTTTTCTATCTCGCCTCCAATCAAAAACTGACTCCAAGACTCTCTCCAAAAGGAAAAAATTCTTAGTAGGATAATTCAAGCATGATCACGAAAGACGAAATTTTACAAAAGCTTACCGACTACACTGTCCAGCACGGCATGAGAATATTAGGTGCAATCTTAATTCTTATCATCGGCTTCTGGCTGGCGAAAATTTTATCACGTGCGACCGCGAAGCTGATGGAAAGCAAAGTTCACCTCGATCCGCTTATTGAAAAAGTAATGGTGCGATGTGTTCATCTTCTCGTTATCGCCCTCACAGTCATCACGGTCCTTGGGCAGTTTGGTGTTGAGACGACCAGCTTTATCGCACTGCTCGGCGCCTCAGGAATCGCAATCGGTTTGGCCCTCCAAGGCACACTCAGCAATGTGGCGTCCGGCATCATGCTGCTAGCGCTGCGGCCTTTTAGCGTAGGGCATTCGGTCAAAATAGGAGGCAAGGTCATCATCATCGACGAACTCGGATTATTCGTTACTCAAGCACACGAAGCGGACGGGCCAACTGTCATGATCCCCAACAGCAAAATCTGGGGAAGCGAGATTATTAACTACTCCATTACCGATAGAGACATGCGTCGCCTCAATGAGACAGTTGGAATTGCTTACGAAGACGACATCGATAAGGCATTTAAAACGATACAATCCGTCATTGATAGCGATATCCGTGTACTGAAAGATGAGCCAACCCGTATAGATGTTGTCTCGCTTGGCGATAGCTCAGTGAATATTATTATACAGGCATGGTATAAACGTGAAGACTGGTGGCAGGCCAAGTTGGACTTTACAAAAAATATCAAAATTGCACTCGACGAAGCTGGAATCTCAATCCCTTACCCTCAGAGTGAAGTGCATTTAAAAGGAAGCGAACATAAGTAGCCTGGCAGTAAAAATAGTTCAAATTACCAATCGTCCTGCCGCCAATCGTGTGTCGTGAATTCATCAGGAATTCCCAGCAAAAGTAATTTGCTTGCAGTGACGAGAGAGAGATCTTCAAGGGAATACCCTGAACTTTATCTTCTCTCGTTCTCCGTCCACGCTACAGTTTCTGAATGAAACTCATTCTTTCTCATCTCGGCTTGATTGTGATATTGAACTTCTTTCCGTTTCTTACTGATGCGCAAGGCACTACCTTCCGTGTAGACATGTCAGTTCAAATCGCGATTGGCCGTTACAATCCGAGCAACGATCTACTTCAAGTCAGAGGTCCCTTCAATGGTTGGAGTGGCACCGACTTAACGATTGTGGCTGGTAGTGACTCTGTCTACGAAGCCGAAATCGATATTTTCGAGGCGGACGGGACTCAGATTGACTACAAATTCTTCATCGGAAGTGCCACGTCCGGCGACCTCTGGGAGAGTAACGTTGGCCAAGGTGAGAGTGGTAATCGCAGCTTTAATTACCAGACTGGAGGACAGATCCTTGAGGCAGTCTTCTTTGATAATCTCGACACCAACCCAGGCGGAGGAGTCGAAGTTACTTTTCAGGTCAATATGGCCTTACTTCTTCAAGACGAGCTCTTCTTTCCTGAATTCGACTGGTTGGAGGCGCGAGGTGCGTTCAATGGCTGGGCGGCTGGATTCAAACTAGAGCCCATCTCTGAAGGGTCTCCAATCTACGTAGGAACAACTACTATCAACTCTATCGCTCCTGGTGATACCGTTGAATACAAGTACGTCTACAACGGAGTGTGGGAGACCGGCAGCAACCGCACATTTGTTCTACCCCAACAGGGCGCTCAAGTTCTCCCCCCCCGATATTTTAGCGATCTTGGACCTGATTCCAATCTCACCGAAGACACCGAAATCGTGATCTCGGTCGACATGAAAAACGCCTTAACCCTGGATGGAACCCCTTTTAATTTGGAAACGGATAGGGTCTACATCAATGGTGAATTTGCCGGATTTACTTGGTGGGAATGGCCATTCCCACCGGAGGAATTTGAACTCCTCGACGATGGCACTCCGGAATCAGGAGATGCCGTGGCTGGAGATGGACTCTACACCATCAAAAACCAAGCCCTAGCCGGCCAATCAAAGAAGGTCGAATACAAGTTCTCGATCAATGGAAAAGATAACGAAGCCGGTTTTCAGAACAATCACATCCGCTATATCCGTAAAACTGGAGACTATTTCCTGCCCACTGATCAGTTCGGCGATATGGTAAGCGAACCCGAGATTCTTCCCTCTAATTTTGGCGGATTTACGATTGACGGCCCCGTCAATGGCATGGTCACAATACGGTGGAAGAACGCAGCCGCAGTCCTGCAAAACTCGACAACTCTGACACCCGATACCTGGGAAAACATTCCTAGCTCTCAGGGAAAGCGCGAAATGGCGTTCTCAGTGACCGAGATTTCTAAGAACTACTTCAGATTGGCCACACCCTGATCTCCTGACCTTTTCAGATATTTTCACTCTTCCTTTTCACCTTCAGCCCGGCCCACACAATAAATCATAGCCCTACCGCAAAAGTAAATTCTTAGCAATTGGGGCGAAAGGATTACGGCAGCAAGATCGTTTACTTAGCTGGTGAAACGGAGAATTTTTTTAGGATATGGCGCAGGGGTCTTGAGCCTTCCTGGCACCAAGGGTGGACCGAACGAACGACCAGCTCTCGGAGCAGTTGGTGTTGGAGGAAAAGGGTGGGCAGACTCGCTCGGGGCGTCGAGGCATGGAGAGATCGTAGCATTTTGTGACGTCGACCAACTAGGGAAAGACCGAAAGGGAGGGTTTGTTGAAGCAGCTAAAAAGTGGCCTAAGGCAACACGCTATACCGACTGGCGCGAAATGCTTGAAAAGGAGAAGCTCGATGGAGTCACGGTATCGACCCCTGATCATATGCACGCGCCAGTCACGATGACCGCGTTGAAGCTCGGGATCTCGCCCTACACACAGAAACCCCTCACTCGTACGGTGCACGAAGCGCGAGCTCTCACCTTGGCGGCTCGCGAAGCGAAAGTGGCCACACAGATGGGCAACCAGAATCACAGTGGGGTAAACTACAAGGGCCTCGTGGAACTTGTTCGCTCCGGTCTTCTGGGGAAGATTAAGCGGGCGTATGCTTGGTCTAATCGCCCGATTTGGCCACAGGGTCACCGGCGACCGAAAGGCTCCGGTAAAATTCCAGATGGCCTCCATTGGGATCTTTGGCTTGGCGTGGCCCCGAAACGCCCTTTCCAAAAGAAGATCTATCATCCCTTCGCATGGCGTGGCTGGTATGATTTTGGCGCGGGCGCGCTTGGGGATATGGGATGTCACATCATCGATCCCGTAGTCTGGGCTCTAGAGCTTGGACCGGCGCGAAGCGTGAAGTCCGAAGGCCCCTCTCCGATGAAGGAAACCTTTCCAGAGTGGGAGCGTATTTATTACGACTTTGCCGGTACGAAGCATACTTTGGGTAAGAATTTCCAAATGATTTGGTATGATGGAAAAAAGAAGCCCACAGCCGAAGAGGCAGGCTTGCCATTGAGGACCAAGATCCCGGACAATGGAGTTATTTTAGTAGGAGAAAAGGCAAGTCTGATGACGAAACACGGAAGTGGTCATCTACCGAACTTCTATGTCGACGGAAAAAAGCTTACCTACCCGCTTCAAGCCCCCAAGGGTGACGACCACTACGGACAATGGGTTTCGGCGATTCGGGGCGATGGAACTCCAAGCTCAAATTTCGACTACTCTGGCCCAATGACTGAGACAGTACTTCTAGGCACAATTGCTTGCCGTTTTCCCGGACAGACTTTGCGATGGAATAGCGGCAATCTTAAGTTTTTAAATAGCGCGGAAGCCAACACTCTAGTAAAACAGACCTACCGAAAAGGCTGGGAAGTCGAGGGCTTGTAAGACAAACTTTTTATTGAAATCCCACTCAATGGCGCCCTAAGAAACTCAATCAAAACAGCAAACTTCTAACAGTAACATTATGAAACGTCGCGATATTTTGAAAACCGCTGGTTGCACACTTTTCCTACCGTCTCTTGAGAGCTTCGGGAAAAATCGGTCGACCCCGGCCGAAGCTGATGTAAAGAGGCTTTTCTGTGTTAGCATGGGATACGGCTTGTTCACCGACCCCCTGCCAAAGACCGATGGCGCTGACTACGTATTCAGCGACCACATGGAACCTCTTAAAAAACACAGAGACCATTTCACGCTCTATTCGAAAATGAGATTTGGAGGGAACCATCACAATGATCACAGGTGCTTTGTAGGAAACACGTCGACCAACCCGGACTCTCTCGACCAACTTGTAGCGGACCACATTGGACATTTAACCCGCGTCAGAAACGTAGTCACTTTCATCAGCCATGCCCATCACCACATCGTTGCTTCCTGGCGAAACAGGCTGCCTGTTATGCCAATTCAATCGACGAGGGTCTTGTTTGAAACTCTCTTCGCCAAGACTGACCGGAAGACGGAGGAGCGACTCCTAGCGAACAAGAAAAGCGTCCTTGACGGTTCCCTTGCAGAGGCAAGATCACTGATGGCGCGGGTCTCGGGCCGGGACAAACAAAGACTAGAAGAGTATTTCGCGGCTTTACGTGAATCGGAGCAGGAACTCAACAAATCTATCGAGTGGCTCAGTCGGTCTCGCCAGGATGTCGAATTCCCTGTCGCACCTTCATTTGAGAATGAATTCTTCAAAACCGATATTGATAAACAAAGATTCCTGACAAACCCACGTCAAATTCAACGCGGTATTGCATTCGACATGATTTACAAAGCCTTCAAGTTCGATGTCACACGCGTGGTCAATTTCTATATGACAGGACTCGACAATGACCATCACCTCACCACGCACAATGTAAACAAATCCGAGGATGCCCGGGCAAGTCTGACGAAATATGACTCCTCGTTCTTTTCACTGATGTCAAACTTCTACGATAAGCTCGCCAGCACGAGAGCCGAATCCGGAGGCACGCTGATGGATGAGACCATCACCGTCTCCACAGGAAACAACAGCGTGAGCGAGAAAATGGGGCCTCACAACGGAAATGAAATCCCGGTATTCGTCGCAGGCGGAAAGTTCAAGAATCACGGTGGCCATGTCATTCGCAAAGGCGAAACGACTTGTGACATCTACCTTTCAATACTTAAGCAATTTGGCATCGAACGAGATCGGTTCGGCAATAGCAAGAGGAGCATCGCGCTGTGATATTATGCTGAATCGAAGAATCACAAAGTTTGCAGCTTTTCTACTGCTGTTTGCCGATGCCCATGTTTCGAGCATCGTGGCCGATGAGCGAATGCAATCGCAGCATTTCTTCAATACGTTTTGTGTCTCCTGTCACGGAGCAAAGAAGAGTAAGGCTGGCCTCCGTCTAGATCAGGTTGACCTGCAGCAATGGAACGACCCAAGTCTATTGGATGATATCTATACCGCGATCGAATCTGACGAGATGCCACCGGAAGATGCACCTAAACGTCCAGAACTCGATCAAATCAAAGCATTAGAAAAGGTATTGGGAAATCAACTGCACCGACTCGCAGAGGAGCAAAAGCCAGGAATGCTAAAACGTCTGAGTCGAGTCGAATATCAAAATACGGTGAATGATGTCTTTGGGACCGACTTCTCACTGATCGATAGGCTGCCACTTGATAGCATCGAAGCTGGCTTTAATAACAATGCTGACAACCTTCACATGTCGGTTGTCGATATGGAGTCTTACTTCAATATCGCGAACCTTATTTCCGAGAGTGTTGTGAGCGATAAACCTGATCCACGCGTCATTGTTTATTCAACCAAAGACACAGACATTGATACGCACAGCCACAAGGATAACACCAATGGCTTTGCACCCACGCTGTCCCTAACTTCACGACCACTAGTATTTGCGACCCAGTCCATTCAAATAAAAATTAATCCATCGGTCAAAACGAGTGGTATTTATCAGATTATTCCAAAGGGCTTTTATATCCAAGCCAAGTTTGTTGCAGGAAACCGGGCTGAAGAAAGATTGCCCACCGTTACGGACATTTCAGAGCTTAACACCAACGACCACTCGGCGACCGACCACTCGATGAGCTACTTCCTCCGCAAAAATTCGGGCGTAGGTCAAAGTATCGTTACTGTGATCCCAAAAAATGCGGCTTGGCAAGACTTCAATCCCAGCATCGGGGTCACGACGCAACTGTCCTCAGATGACACGATTGTTCTCAGATGTAATTCGGTCAAAGGGGGTGGTCTTCAGCGAATGTTCTGTATTGAAACCGCGACCATTACCGGACCAGTGTATGATTCATGGCCACCAGATACCTCTTTTTATAAAACATACTGCGAAGACATAGATACCTCTGCCGACGATAAGGCCTGCCAGACCATTTTGAAGAACCTTGCGCGAAAACTGTTTCGTGGCCCGGTCTCCGACGCTGAGATGCAGCGATTCTATAAGCTTTCCATGAAAGCGTTTGCCCAAGACCAAAGTATTTTCTCAGGTCTACAGGCAGGCATTCGCGCAATGCTATGTTCCCCAAAGTTCCTGTTTAAGCAGGAAGGGGAATTCGAGTCTTTGGATGATTACGCGATCGCTTCACGCATGTCGTATTTCCTGTGGAATTCCTTACCCGACGAGATCCTCTTCGAGCTGGCGAAACAGGGAAAGCTTAAGGACCCAAAAGTCCGTCGTGATCAGACACTCCGAATGCTACAGGACGCAAGAACTGATCGCTTCATCAGAGACTATGTTCATCAATGGCTCGATCTTAAAAAACTCGAGATCGTAGAACCGGACCTGAGCATTTTCACTGTTGATGAATTTGACCTTGTCCGGAATCAGATCAAAGAAGAACCAGTTGAGTTCTTTAGGGAATTGCTGTCGAGTAATTTGAGCTTATTGAATTTTATTGCTTCCGATTTCGTGATGATAACAGAGGAGCTCAACTACATCTATCGAATCGAAGGACATCCAGTTGCGTCGCCTAGCAAAAGGCCTGGCGCTAGTAAAATATCACCGAAGGATTATAGACCTAAAGAAATCACATCAGAATTTTCTAAAGTGGTGCTGAGCAAAAAAGACCGATTTCGTGGAGGCCTGCTTTCACAGGCAGGTTTCATGCTGATGACAACCAACAACGGGGAATATACTAACCCGTTTTATCGAGGAGCGTGGGTCTTAAAGAGTTTTTACGGTGACCATCTAGAGACACCGGATGACCTTGAAATCTCCGCACTCAGCCCCCCTACTAAAACGGAAAGCATCAAAGAAACAATCGATGCACATCGGGCAGAAACCAGTTGTAACATCTGTCACAAGAAGATGGATCCCCTTGGAATCGCCCTCGAAAACTTCGACGTCCTAGGACGCTGGCGGGATCAATACACTGACGTAAGCAACTATGCTCCAAAGAGCAATACGAAGGGTGAACGTTTTCCAGTAGATGCGAGAACTGTCCATATGGACGGACGGGCCTTCGAAGGCCCACAGGGTCTAAAGTCAATTCTGATGGAAGACAAAGAGAAGTTTTTTAAAACGTTCCTAGAAAACATGTTGTCTTATGCCATGGCTCGTGAACTCAACTTTCTCGACCGTAGACATATTGAACAGCTCTACAAGCAGTCCGCTAAGGCCAACTTCAGGCTCCGAGACATTTTGTTGGAGATCGTATCGTCAGACTACTTTAGTAGACGATAACGATGAGCGATCTTAATTGATCTTCTACCCATGAAACTGATTCCCATCGCGGTATTCGCTATCGTCGTTAATTTGGTATTTGCAGATGGTGCAAAGATGAAAGATGAAACTTTCCAAACTGACGTCAAGGAATCTAAGAAGCCACTCATCGCTGGATCAAAATATTCCATTTGGATCCCCGAATCCACCTTGTCCGTTCAATGTATCTTTGCAATCAACATGCGCGGAGCTGGGAGACATCTCTTCGAACAAGATCAGGAATGGCGAGCATTAGCCAAACGAACCCATTCAGCGATTTTGTTTTGTGAATTTGAGGCGCACGGTGTTCAGGAAAGTGGCTACGGACAGTCGATGCTTAAGGCCTGCGACCAATTCGCCATTGACGTAAATCGTCCCGAACTGAAGCACGCTCCCTTTGTTCTTTGGGGGCATTCGATGGGAGGTCGGGTCGCACAGGATTTTGTTCGGTTTCAACCCTCAAGAGTCCTAGCATTTCACATTGCACTGCGGGCTAATCCGAGTGATGCCGAATTTATGCAAGAAGAGGCGAACAGCATCAAGGTTCCCGGGCTTTACCTAATGGGAGAGCTCGACAGGAAACCGGAAGATATTCGCAAGCACTTCCACCATTCCCGCGAGGCCAAATCTCCCCGTGCTTGGATCTGGCTTCCAGGTCAAAGTCACTGGCCCAGAGGCATGCACTTCAAAAAGAATGAAACAACCCCAAAAGATTGGCGCGCCTGGGCCGCCAATGACGTGGTAATTCCCTGGACCGAGGCTATGATTCGACTCCGCCTGCCAATCGGAGGAATTGCGAAACAAAAACCAGTAAAGCTGCGCAGTATAAAAATAGAAGAAGGCTGGCTTGGCTCGATCGATTCAGGAGCTCTAGCTCGCTATTCAAAGTTCGAAGGCGACAAATCAACTGCCTCGTGGTATCCCAATCGAGAAATTGCGAACGCATGGTTCAAATTTGCTTTTCAGTCTCGGAAGCAGCGCAAATGAACCCACTGATGTCTTCTCTGTAACATCTAGAGAAAGTGAAATTATTAAGAAGAAAGATGAGCAGATTGATTAAGGAATTGACTAGAGATAAATAGAAAAACGTAGATTCATAATATTACTTGAGCGGCATTTACCCCCCTCTTTTTTCCTCACCTTGCCTACTCAACGCCGGATTTCCTCCCCTCCCCCCAAAAGAAATTTCCCTACTCATCCTTGATATATTTTTGATACTAACCATCTCGAAAGCGAAGAGATAATTTCCTGCATTTACATCGATTTATTATGAGACCAAGCATACCCAAAAACATGACACGCCGCAGTTTTGTCAAATCCGCCGCTGCGTTCAGCGTTGCCAGTCCCGCCATCGCCAAAACCCGCAATGCCAATGAGAAGCTGAACGTCGCACTCATTGGTCTCGGAGGACAAGGTAACTTCCAATACAATGGCCTCAAAGGCGAAAATATTGTCGCCATGTGTGACGTAGATTCCGTTCGCGCCGGGAAAAATTTCGCAGAATTTGATAGCAAAGCCAAATTTACGGATTACCGCGAAATGTTCGATAAGATGCATAAATCAATTGATGCCGTAGCCATCTCTACCCCCGATCATTCTCACTTCCACCCCGCCTATATCGCGATGGATCTCGATAAACATGTTTATCTCGAAAAGCCTCTGGCTCACTCCGTATGGGAAGTTCGGACGCTCACCAAGAAGGCACAGGAAAACAATTTAGTCACGCAGCTCGGCTCTCAACGCCATACCAAATCGAACATGCATCGCGTGGTTGAGTTAATTCAGTCGGGCGCTATAGGTGATGTCTCCGAGGTTCACTCTTGGGTTAGCAGCGGCCGTGGAATGAAACCCCGCTTGACTGAGCCACAAACTATTCCCCATACCCTCGACTACGACCTGTGGCTTGGGCCAGCCAAAGACACGCCATACGATTCTCAAATCACCCCATACGGATGGCGCTTTTGGTGGGACTACGGCACCGGTGAAACGGGCAACTGGGGCTGTCATATCCTCGATATACCCTATTGGGCACTGGACCTGAAATATCCTACACGTTGTGGTGCCAGCGGGCCCAAAGCCCATCCAGAAATGACCACAAAGAGTATGACCTCATGGTTTGAATTCCCTGCCCGTGGAAAGCAAGTGCCCGTAAAACTCTATTGGCATCAGACCAAATCCGGGCCAGCGATCTTGAAAGAACTCAGTCTTTCTTCAAAAGGCGCCAATACACTCTTTATTGGCTCCAAAGGCATGCTCATCACAGGATTTGACCAGCACAAACTCTTACCTGAGGAAGCCTACAAAGATTTCGAATACCCAGATCAAAGGATTCCAGCTTCACCAGGTTTCCATAATGAATTCATTAACGCCTGCAAAGGCGGGAAGACACCTCCTACCTGTAACTTTTCTTACACAGGCCCTTTAACCGAAACCGTTCTACTGGCCAACAACGCTTTCCGAACCAAAGAAGAGTTCGTTTGGGATTCGGAGAAATTATGGTGCAAAAAAGCCCCCAAATCTCAAGCCTTCATCAAACCCACCTTTAAAAAAGGATGGGATCTTGGCTTAAAATAGTCCGCCAAAGGAATGCCAACCCATATCGATAAACCTTCACTCCTCACAATCCACTTCGAGCCAAATGCGGCCTAGTTCCAATTTTTAAACTGGAGATTACTTAAGGAACTACTACCCGAAAGAACTCGCGCGCATTGGTAGCAGGATGATCGTATTTCAGAAGATTGCCTGTGCCCTTTTCCAAGCCACCCACATTCTCCCATCGCTCAAGGTCAGAGGAACGTTGAACCTGAT
>MDTB01100027.1_pt1 | contig 16507 bp, 13 predicted proteins | sample 811161 | NCBI WGS metagenome assembly MDTB01 (sample SAMN05326650, study PRJNA326480) | marine metagenome | isolation source: seawater | place: Mediterranean Sea | collected 2009 | reverse complement strand
CCTTTTATATGTGAATAATTTTTTAAGAATATCTTTTTTTTTTTTTTAATTATAAAATTTAATGTGTGTTGAAAATTTATTTATGATAACCCTTTCTAATAAGATATATGTTGCTGGACATAATGGTATGGCTGGAGCTGCTATTTGTAGATCTCTATTAAGTAGAGGGTATAAAAATATACTTAATGTGAATAGAGATCAACTAGATTTGAGAAATTTTTATGAAGTTGAGAATTGGTTTAATAATAATAATCCTGAAATTGTGATAATTGCTGCAGCAAAAGTTGGAGGAATAATAGCTAATCAAAAATATCCTGTTGAATTTTTACTAGATAATTTAAAAATTCAGAATAATTTAATAGAGATGTCTTGGAAGTACAGAGTAAAAAAACTAATTTTTTTAGGTAGTAGTTGTATTTATCCTAAATTTGCTGAACAGCCAATTAAAGAGGAATATCTGCTGGGAGGTAAGCTAGAACATAGTAATGAGCCATATGCACTAGCAAAAATTGCAGGAATTAAATTATGTCAGTCATTGAGGAGGGAATATAAATTTAATTCTATAAGCATTATGCCCACAAATCTTTATGGACCTGGAGACAACTATAACTTAGAAAATAGTCACGTAATTCCTGCTTTGATAAGAAAATTTTATGAAGCAAAGCTAAATAATAAAAAATATGTTGAATGTTGGGGTTCTGGTAAACCAAAAAGAGAGTTTTTACATGTAGATGATCTGGGTGACGCTTGTGTTTTCCTTTTGGAAAATTGGGATTTAAATGATCCAAGATCTCCTAGGACAGAGGAAGGAGAATTATTGACTCATTTAAATGTTGGAACTGGAATTGATCTGTCAATTTATGACTTAGCCAATTTAATATCTAATATAGTTGGTTTTAAAGGAGATATAATTTGGGATAAAAGTAAGCCTGATGGTACTCCTAGAAAATTACTTGATATAAGTAATATAGAGAGCCTAGGATGGAAACCAAAGATAAAATTAAAAAATGGATTAATAAGTACTGTAAAAATTTTTGAAGAGGAATTAAAAAGGGGGAAAATAAGATTTTAATAAATAAATGTTTTAAAAATATACTAAATTTTTTTAAATGATTTGTTAATTCTTTTCATATTTAATTAATTTTTTTAAATTACTAATGCTTAGTTCGTGTAATATAAATTGTGATTATAAATAATCGATGTATATTATAGGGGAAGCAGGTAGTAACTATAACGGATCTTTTGATCAAGCAAAAAATCTTATTAAGATAGCTCATGATTCTGGGGTAGATAGTTGCAAATTTCAAATGATTTATACTGATGAACTTTATTTAACGGGAAAACATTATGAATATGGAAATTACGATATTGACGATGTTTTAAGTATAAGAAGGTCAAATGAATTCCCTATCGATGTTTGGGATGCAGTTTTTAATTATGGTAAATCTCTTGATCTAGATATTAGTTTTTCAATTTTTGGTGAAAAGTCCCTTTCAATTGCATCAGAAAAATTCAATTCAAAATATATCAAGTTGGCTTCATGTGATATTAAATTTTTAGAGTTAGTTGAAAAAACATCAATAAAGTGTAAAGAAAATGGGAAATTTATAATTTTCTCAACTGGAATGTCAAGTTTTATTGATATAGAGAATGCATTCAAGGTTGCAAATAAACATCTACCAAAAAATAAAATTGTAATTTTATACTGTGTTTCTGCTTACCCTTCTGCTTTGTCAGATATCAATATATCAAAAATAGAATTAATCAAAAAAACATTCGATTGTGAAGTAGGATTTTCAGATCATACACAATCTAATTATGCAGCTTGTGCAGCATATGGTGCTGGAGCTAGGTGGTTTGAGAAACATTTTACTAGTGATAAAAGTTTAAATGGTTTAGACCATAAATATGCCCTTGATTACCAAGAATTAAAAGATTATGTAGATACTCTTAAAGCTTTGGACACTGGCTTGAGTCAATCTTCGAGTATTTCCGATAAAGAACTTTATACTGCTAACAGAGCAATTAGAGGAATTTATGCGTCTAGAGAAATTAAAAAAGGTGAAATCATAAAACGAACTGATTTTAAAGTCGTAAGACCAAAAACTTCTATATCCCCAAGTCAAATAAGTTTGATTATAGGTAAGAAATGTAATCGAGACATAACAAAAAATCAGATTCTTGAATTAAATTACTTTATTTGAATAGAATGAATAATTTAAATATTTTTGCCAATTATGTAATACTCTTTATAATTAAAAATTTTTAAATAATTAATTGCAAAATAAAAAAATCATATATTAATTTTAAAAAAAAATCTAAAAATTTTATCATGAATAAGAATAATTTAAAGCGTCAAACAAAAATCATATTAGTTGCAAATTCATTTTGGTATTTTTATAATTTTAGACTTACGTTTCTTAAAGATTTAAAAAATGAAGGATATAAAGTAGTTTTAGTGGCACCATTTGATAATGAGTATTCGAATAGAATAAAAAAAGAGGGATTCTTGATCAATATTTGGAAACTTAATAGAAAATCAATTAATCCATTTAGAGAGCTTTTGTCGATATATTTTTTGTTAAAAATTTATTCTAGAGAAAAACCCACCTTTGTTCATCACTTCACAATTAAAGCTTGTTTATATGGGACAATTGCAGCAAAATTTACCAATATAAAGAGAGTTATAAATGCAGTTACAGGATTAGGACATATATTTTTAGGAAAAACTTATTTTTCTAGGATACTAAGATTTGTTTTATTGCCAGTTTACAAGAAAATATTTAAAGCCAAAAGATCTATAACAATTTTTCAAAACGCTGATGATCAGAAAATGTTAATTAATTTAGGCCTAATAAATAAAGAATCTACAAAATTGATAAAAGGTTCAGGCGTTGATACAAATTACTTTAAGCCAATTATGAAAAACAAAACTTGTTTTCATGATACTGTGAAGATTCTTTTCCCATCAAGAATAATTTATGAAAAGGGATTCAGAGAGCTTGTAGAGGCATTGGATATTCTTTGGAATAAAAAAGTAAGTTTAGAATTAATTATTGCAGGTGAAATTGATTTAAATAATCCAAGTTCTTTAAATAGGAAAGAATTAGTAAATATAACAGCTAACCCATATATTCAATGTAATGGGCATGTTGAAAATATGAAAGAACTTTATTCAAAAGTTGATATTGTTGTTTTGCCTTCTTGGCGGGAGGGACTATCCAGAACATTAATTGAGGCTGCATCTATGGAACTTCCAATAATTACAACTGATACTCCTGGTTGTAGAGATATAGTTTCACATGGAATTACAGGTTTGCTTGTTCCTATTAATGATCCAAAAGCTTTATCTCTTGCAATTCAATTATTTATAAGGAATCAAGAATTAGCAATAAAGTTTGGTAAAGAGGCGAGAAAAAAAGTATTAGATGAATTTCAGGTATCAATAATTAATAATGAAACCCTTTTGCAATATAGATTATTGTTGTCTGAAAACTAAAGTTATTTAAAAAATATTTATCAAGTTTTTAAATTCTTATCACATTTAAATCTCTTGGAATTATACCTTTTATATCAAAGAAGAATCCGTCTTTAGATATTAATCTCTGCCACTCCATTCTGGAAAGGTTTACAAAATAATCATGATTTACAGCGGCTATGACAACTTGATATTTTTTTTTCAATGGAAGCTTTTCTAAAATATTTATATTATAAATATTTTTAACTTCTACAACATCCACCAATGGATCAAAGATTTCAACGTTTATACCTTCAGAACATAAAATATTATATATTTGAAGAACTTTTGTATTTCTTGTATCTGGGCAATTATTTTTAAAAGTAAAACCCATTATTAAAATATTTATGGTGTTTAGATTAAGATTTTTTTCTTCAAGATAAGTTATTATCCTTTTTGATATCCATGAACTAATACCGTCATTCGTCTCTCTTCCAGCCAAAACAACACTTGGATAAAATCCTAATTTTTTAGCTTTATAAGTCAAATAATAAGGATCTACACCAATGCAATGGCCACCTACAAGGCCGGGACGAAAGTCTAAGAAATTCCATTTAGTCCTTGCAGCTTCAAGAACATCGAGAGTATCGATATCAAGTAAATTAAAAATTTTGGCTAATTCATTTATTAATGCAATATTAAGATCTCTTTGAGTATTCTCAATGATTTTTGCAGCCTCTGCAACTTTTATTGAACTAGCTAAATGAGTACCTGCATCAATGATCGAACTGTAAAATTCATCTACCCAAATCGCTGACTCTTTTGTACTTCCGCTTGTAACTTTTTTTATATTTGGGAGTCTATTGTTTGGGTCTCCTGGGTTAATGCGTTCAGGGCTATACCCACAAAAGAATTCTTTATTAAATTTCAACTTTGATTCTTTTTCTAAAATTGGAACGCATATATCTTCTGTGGTCCCGGGATAAACGGTACTTTCATAAACAATAATTGGAAGGCAATCTTTTACCCTTTCAAGTAAAGCTTTCCCTACAGTTTTTGAGGCAAGTATTAAAGGATTCAAATCTGGTTCCTTATCTTCTGTTATAGGAGTGGGGACAGAAATAATGAATACATCAGCATTACTAAGTTTTTTTGGATCACATGTATATTCAATGTTTTTTGCTTTAGCTATTTCTTCTTTAGATGTTTCTTTTGTAGTATCGATCCCTTTTAAAATAAAATCAATTCTCTCCTCTTTAATATCAAAACCTATAATTTTTCTTTCTAATAATTTCCCATCTTTTTTATTAATTCTTTTTTTGCCTAATTCTAGTGCTAGAGGTAATCCAACATAACCTAGACCAATTACAGCTACAGAACAATTTTTAAGTGGAGGTAATATCAATTTATTACAAAGCTTTAATTATTAATTTTATTATAAAATTAATTATATTTTTGAAATATTTTTAAAAATATAGATAATTAAATAAACCTTTAGACTAATAATATAATTGATAATAACTTCAAAAAAAAATAAACTTTACCTTAATAATATAAAATAGATTATTATGAAAATTTTCAATATTAGACCCACAGGCTTAAATGTAGGCAATAGTCTAATTCATTTGTCATTAGCGAGATTGATAGAATTGGCGGCGGACTCTAGAACTTCTATATTAAGCATTCCAGCAAGTTCAAGAGATTCTAGGAAAATTTCTTCTGGTTTATCAAGTTCATCGATCTATGAAATTAATGGATCTGGCGATGGTCTAATTATAGGTGGCGGAAATTTGTTTGAGAATAATGAGCTTACAATAGACTTTAATGCTTTAGAAAAAATTTCTGTTCCAAATTGTATATTTAGTGTTTCTTATGGACGGGTTTTTAATAAAAACAAAAAGTTAATAGAACGTACTGATTGTATGCCAGATGAATACCTTATTAAGCTTTGCTCTTCAATAAATAGGGTCGGTTGTAGAGATGAAGCTACATTTATTAAATTGAAAGAATTAGGTTGTAAAAATATAGATATAGTCGGTTGTCCAACAATTCATATTTCTCGGTTCTTTTCTAAATCATTTTTTCAGAATCTTTCCTTATCATTAGATGATAAAAATCGTTGTCTTATTTCAATCAGAAGTATTAGTTTAATAAGTATTCCTTTCTCGGAAAAAAATAAGATTAGTAAATTGCTTCTTCACGCAATTCAAATGGTTAAGAAAAAAGGACTAATACCAACAATTTTATGCCATGACAGAAGAGATATTGAATATGCTGAATCTCTTTGTGATAATCAAATTGAATTTATTGTTGAAGAAGATGTTTACCGTTATTTAGCTTTGGTAGTTAATGCAAGATTGCTAATAACATTGAGATTACATTCATTTATTCCAAGAATGAGTTATGAATTGCCAGGTATAAATATAATTTATGATGAAAGAGCATTATCCCTATCAAAATTCTATGGCTTAGAAAAATATTGTATTAATGCCTTAGAAAATGATTCATTTAAGAATCTTGATAAATTAATTGATTACTCTTTAGATGAATCTTCTAAAGAAGAAATTAAACAAATAAGTAAATCAAATAATTGGTTAAATAATTATAATCTTCAAATAAATTTTATTAGAGATTTCCTTCTTAATAAAAATTTTGTATGAAGAATTTCTTACCTTCAAAGCTTTCTTTATTCTTATCATATATCAGGTTATACCCACAATTATTAGGATTAGATTCTATATATATAGGCCAGAAATTTTTTGATTTAATCCTTTTATTATTATTGTCACCTTACTTTTCAACAATAAAATTTGATTTCAATTCATTGTTGATTGGCTCTTGGATTTTTTCTATTTTTGGCTTAACTTTGTGCATTGGTAATATTGCATTTCTATTTGGAATTGAATTAATATTTAAAATTATTTTTGCATTAATAGTTTTTAATATATTTAGAATTAATAAATATATTTTTATAGGCTCATCTCAAAAATTAATAAAGTACTATTGTTTTTTATGTATTCTAATTTTTATATTTTATAATTTTGGGCCAACCAGCGACATTATTGATTTAATATGGGATCAAGAAAAAAGTAGAATTTATGGACACTCTTTATTTAGGAATGTTTTTATAAGTGCTAATCCTAATTGGTCAGCTTTCTCTTCAATATGTATATTTTCTTTGGCTATTTTAACAAATGCGCCTTTATATTTAATTGGAATATCTTTTTTTCTAATATTTTTTACTTTCTCGAAAACTGGAATTATAGCTCTTGTAATTGGCTCTTTATTATCATTACTTAAATTAATTTCGATAGGCTTTTTTCAAATTTTAATCAATTTAAAAATTTCTAAAAAAAACTTTAAAATATTTTCTTTTTTTATTACCTTAATAATCTCTTTTATAATTTTCTCCTCTTTTATTTTTTCTTTTTCAAGATATCATTTAACGGTTATTCTAAAATTATTTACAACTTTAATTACAGGAGAATTACCTGTAAAAAACATACCTACATTATCTGGTAGATTACAACTCTTTAACGATGCTCTAGGAAATATTAGCTTACTAGGCTCTAATCAAGGACTTGAATTCAATCAAGCATTTGATTCTTCACTAACTATGATTTTACGCTTATCAGGCTACTTAGGTTTAGTAATAACAATCTCAGTTATTTGTATATTAATTTTTAAAAATTCAAAATATTTTGGATCATCTATATTTAATATTTACTATCCAAAGATTTTATTGTTTGTATCAATATTATTTTTCTCACTCTCGTCAGATTTTATCAATAATACCTCTATGCTAATTCCAGCATCTGCCACACTTGCAATTTTTTCTAATCGAGATAAATAAATTGAAAAGAAAATCATCAGCAATTTATTCTTTTACTTTTACTTTATCTTCTTTGACTGGGAAAAGAAAAGCAACTAAAGAAAAGGCTGAAGCACTAAATAAAATATTCCGTGGAAGATTTAGAATTGTTCATCCTAAAAAAGACTTTAATTTATTATCTATAATTATTGCTGATTTTAGTCTAGCTATATTAATACTGAAAAATCGGCCCACTTATTTGATTCTTAGGGGCCCTATTGGTTTTTTAGCAACACTTATCGCTTCTGTAACTAATGTTTATATCATTAGGGAAATACATTCTGACCAATTCCAAGAATTAAAATTAATAGATTCATCATTTTTAAAGAAAACAATTATTTTTTGTTCATATCTTTTTGAGAGTTTTTTATGTTTATTTTCAAAAAAAATTATCTACAATAATCCAATTTTATTGAGACAGCAAAAAAACTCTATTTTTGGAAAAATTTCATTTTGGATCCAAAGAGATTTTTGTTATAATGGCTATAGAGAAAAAACTTATTGTAAGTTTGTAGAAGATAAATATTCACTGCAAGTCATTAAAGAAATAAAAATAACTCTTGAAAAATTGAGATCTAAAAATGTAAATATCGTCGTATTTATAGGATCTATGTCAAAATGGCATGGCATTAATTATTTATATGAATTACAAAATTGTTTTAACAAAAATAAGGACAATATTTCAATTATTTTTTTAGGAGGAACCTATAAGGTTAAAGTTCCAGAAGGTTCATATCATATACCATGTCTAAGTCCCTCGGCATCAGATTTTCTTCTATCTGAGGCTGATGCTTCTCTAGTTCCATGCAATGATATAAGAACTAGTCCAGGAAGTCCTTTGAAGCTTTATGACTCTATAAGGAACAAATGCATCATATTTGCCCAAAAAGATTTAGAAGGATATAGTGATGAGGTTAAGAATCTTGATGTTGGATTAAGCGTCGATTTTAAGAATGCTGCTTTGGCAAGGGAAATAATAAAAAATAATCTTATTAATAAACACAACTTTTATAATAAAAATAACCATAAAAAAGCAATCTGGGAGGAAAGGTTAAAAAAATGGTTTTTTTAAAATGAACGCTTTTCTTTACGCTAGATCTAATTCAAGTAGATTACCAAAAAAATGTTTTAAAAAAATTTATGGCTCAACAACTTTAATAGAACATATGATAGGAAGAGCTAAATTGGCTTTTGATAATGAAAATATATATTTATTAACTTCTGATTCAGAATCAGATACTGATTTAAGGAAAACTTCCAAAAAACATAATATAAAATTAATTACAGGTTCTTTAAATAATGTAATAGATAGAACTATTAAAGCAATTCATGAATCAAAATCAGAATTCTTTTCAAGGATTAATTGCGATTCTCCATTTTTCCCTTACTATAGCTTGAGACAAGTTATTAAGTACAATAAAGAATTTGATATGATTTCGTCAATTACCACAAATAAAAGACTTTATGGAGTTGGCATTGAATGTATAAAATCTAAGTTTTTTTTAAATTCTCTTAAAAAAAGTGAATTTCCTATAAATAAAGAAAATATCTTTGACCATATTTATAATGATGAAAATTTAAAAAGTAAGATAAATTTTTGCAAAATTTCAAAACCATCAAAAGATATTAATTATAAAAAAGTACATTTTGAAAATAAATATACGGTTGATAATTATAAAGATTTAGAAAATATTAGAGAAATTTTTTTAGAGATAGAAGAGACAAAACGGTTAGAAACAATTTTAATTCCACTATCTTATTAATTTGCCAAAAAGGTTGTTAAAGCGAAGGCACTAACCAAAGTAATAATGCAAATATTATAAGTTGAAAATAACTTGAATCTTAATCTGTATCCGTATAAAAGAGCATAAGTGGAAAAATATCTACTTATGCTTGGGACGAAAAATATTAATGTATTTGAATTATTAAGAACACATAAATAACTTAAAAAAGCAATCAGGCAACTATTTATTGCTGCGGATAATGGTACTTGTAACTTTGGATAATCTGATGCAAGCAATATTGAAAAAAATTTGTTTTTTCTAGTTTGAGAAGCTAATCTTAAAGAAATCGATAATAAAATGATTGATGCATAAATTAGAGAATTAGAAGGTTTTTGTGTTATTAATAAATAGGTAAATCCAATAAAAGAGCTAATTATGATACTCCCATATGAAGCTATTTCATAATTTTTCGAATGCTTGTCTGTAGTGATATTAATGCTTCCAGGTTTTTTGGTTTTGAAATACTTATAAAGTCTAGGTACCCATAAGTTATTAATAATTCGTTCGAAAATAGTATTAACAGATAGTATTCTATAAATAAAATTATAGATTCCCAATACACTACTACCAGAATATTGAAATAGGAAATAACTATAAATAGGTTCAACACTGAAGGCAAATATTCTGCTTGGAAGTAAGTATTTAATGTACTTAAAGTTGTTTTTATAGCCATTAAAAAAATCTTTCAATTCAATTTTAATTGTTCTTGAAAAGAGGATTATTATTATAGCTAGTGCAGCTTGGATGATATTAACTATTAGTATTGAAGTAGTATTTACTTGATTTGAAATGCATATAAATAAATATCCAAAAGATAATCCTAAATTTGGAATAACTTGAAATAATATTAGTTTTTCAGAAAGCTTCCATTTTACTAAAGCTCTTTCAAATCCAAACCTTATAGATAAAGATGAAGCCAATATAATTACAAAAGCAAATTGAGTATCTATGATTCTTAATGTTAATAAAGCTAAAGATATAAAAATTCCAATTAGCATAGAAAAAAATAGACTACTAAAAATTTGGTCAGCTCTTTTTTTGTCTTTTTGTTCATCAATAGCTATTCCTCGAATAATTACAGCATCAATTCCTAATGAAAAAAATAAAGATATGAAAGGGGCTTGAGATATTAATAAAGTGTAATTGCCCCATGTGTTTAATCCACCCTTCAAAATAACAAATGGGATAATAAAGAAAGATATAGTTTTTGGTAAGAGAGTACTGAGTACTACTGAGTTGAATTCTTTTGTTTTAATAAGATCAGAATATTTTAATAAGGATTTTTTTATTTTTTTAAGATTAGATATACTCATTTTGTTAATTGATTAAAAATTTAAATATTGATCATTTTTCTTAATTAAATTAATAAATTTAGTGAAATTTTAGATTTTATAATAACTTCTATACCATTTTATAAAATTTTTAATTCCATCTTCAACTGATGTCCTGGGTTTAAAACTAATCCAATTCTCTAATTGAATTGTATCAGCTTCTGTCGCAGGAACATCTCCAGGTTGCATAGGTAGATAATCCTTTTTTGCATTTTTTTGAGTTGCTTTCTCAATAGCTTCTATAAACTCCATTAGAGGAATTGGATTAGAGTTTCCGATATTGAATATTTTATGTGGAGCCCAACTTTCACAAATATTAACTTTTGAAAGATCGATATTTGGATTAGGTTTGGGTGGTTTATTGAGAATTCGAAAAATACTTTCAATAATATCGTCAACGTATGTAAAATCTCTTACCATTTCCCCGTTATTAAAAACTTTTATTTTTTGATTAGTGAGAATAGCTTTAGTAAAAAGAAATAATGCCATGTCTGGTCTACCCCATGGGCCGTAAACTGTAAAAAAACGAAGACCTGTTGCAGGTATACCAAAAAGATGACTATAAGAATGAGCCATTAATTCATTGGATCTTTTACTGGCAGCATAAAGACTTACTGGGTGATCAACCCCATCTGTTTCTGAGAAAGGCATTTTTTTATTTCCTCCATATACAGAGCTGCTGCTTGCGTATACAAGATGCTTAATATGATATCTTCTACAGCTTTCGAGAATATTGTGAAATCCAACTATATTTGATTTTATATAATCATCTGGATTTTCTATAGAGTTACGAACCCCAGCTTGAGCTGCTAAATTAACTACTTTCGTTGGTTTATATTCGTTGAAAATTAAATTAATAGTAGATTTATCTTCTAAATCACCTTCAATACATTTAAAAAATGTATCATTATTATTTGCATTTTCTTGAAGTCTTTTTAATCTCGATTTTTTTAGTTCTACATCATAGTAGGGATTTATATTATCAATAGCAATTACTGGGATCCTTTCATTTATTAACCTATTGGATAAATGGTATCCAATAAACCCTGCCGCACCAGTAACAAATATAGTCATAAAATTAAAAAAATTTAAAATAAAAACTTAAATTATTATTGTAGTTCTATATACGTAGATGTTCTAATTATTTTTATAGTTTTTTAACTAGGATAATTCAAGCAAATTAATCCATTACAATTCTTGAATTATTTTAATTTAAGAAAGTCTTTGCTGTAATTTTAATTTCTTTACTAGTTATTATAATTAATCATTTTTTCATTAAAAATAATTAATAAAAATTTATGTTTAAAAATTAATTCAAATTAAAAAGATATTAAAAGATATTATTTTTCTTTAATAAGAATTATTCCATTTAATTTTTTATTGTAAAGTTTTAATTTTTTGTTAAAAGAATAAATATCTTTAAATTTAAGTGCATCAAAATTTAGAACAAGAAACAAAGTTTCATTATCTTCAATTTTATTAAGTGATTTCTCAATAATTAATTTTCCTCCAAACTTTTTATTAATAATTTCCAAGTTACTTTTAATACTTTCAGATATATTATCGAAAGTTAAAATTTTCAAGTTTTTATTTTGACTTGAATTTAAAATATCTCCAATAATGAGGTTCTTATTTTCTAAATCTAAGTCGTTACTTTTAATTTTTACAGTTTCAATTATTTTTGTTTCAAGTATATTTTCAATAGAGGTTTCATCAAAAATTTTATCTGAGTTCTTTTCTTTAATAAAACACCAAGTTGTTCCTGAAAATAGTCCAAAAAGTAGTCCTAAAATAGCATAACTCGTTTTAACTGGAGCGATAGGATAGTCTTTTAAATTTGGTGAGGATATTAATTCCCAAGGATCTTCTAACTTTGCACTTTCTAGATTAATTGATCTAAGGTTATTCTCTAGTTGTATCAAAGTAAATTCATCTCTTTGAGCTGATCTCATTAATTCTTTGTAAGTAAGCAAGACACCTTTAGGCCTTGTGGCAGATTCAACGATAGCTTCTTGAAATATTATTTCTGATTTTAGTTCTCCTAGAGCAATCTTTTTACTTAGATCAAGCAATAATCTCCTGTCCCTTTTAGCTGTTATTATTGAAATATCATTTTCAGTATATAGAGATCTCAATTTTAATAATTCATAATCTATTTCAGTAAGCTGATCAACTATAGTTGGGAAATTAAATTTTAGAATTTTAGTGAAAAACGTAATCGATTCATCAGAGTATATTTCTAATTCATTAATTCTTTTTATTTGAGCCTTCAAATTTCTGATTTTATTTGCAGCTTTTACTCTTTGGATCTCAATCTCAAATCCATTAGATAATTTACTAGATAATCCATTTGATAATCCACTAGGTAATTCGCTATATGATCCTGACTCAATTGAATTAGGTGTTGGATCTGTATATGTTAAGTCTTCCTTGATGGCAAATTCTTGTGCTTGCTTCAGAGATAATAAACTTTTCTTGGCATATATTATTATTTGATCCTCAAGGTAGTCTTTTGCCAGTTTTAATTCTCTTTTTTTATTTTTACCAGAATAATTTTGATAAGCATAAATAATTTTTTCTAATACAGGTATTATGATTTCTTTGTCTTCATCTTGATAAGAAATATTCAAAATTGAAGAATCTTGTTCTAATTCAATTTGTAAATTACTGTCTTTCCATATTTGAAATTTTAAGTCTATATTTTCATTCTCAGGTTGTTTATTTTTTTTTACGTACTCAAATATTGGCATGAGAACTGACTCACTTTTAAGAATGCCTACTTCAGTATTGAGAGAGGCATTTTTCTGGAATGGATTTAAGTTTCTTAAATCGGTAAGAGAATTAACAGATTCAGGATTTTGTTCACTACTTAGGTCAAGAACAATTTGAAATTGCCCCTCCCATGTCTTTTTTTTTGTAAATGAATATAAGGTAAAAAGTGTAAAAAATACTGCACTAAAGATTCCTATAAGTAATTTATTTCTTAGTAAAAAGTTAACAAAAATTAAAATATTTATATCATCTTTTCCATGATTCTCATTATATAAATTTTGATAGTTAGTTTTTTGATTCATCGGCCTTATAATTGTTTTACATTTAGATTGATTTTTGATTAGTTAATATTTAAGATTTTTTAAAATTTAAGCTTATCATAAATTAAATTTATTCAGAGCCTAAGAAATTTGTATAACATTTTAATGATTATAATTCATTAGATGTTTTAATCCAAAAAAAAAATATTTATGAGATATTGTTATTAAAAAAGGGTTTATTAACATTTTAAAAAAATCTTTTGCTTTTTATTCAAATACAACATTATGAACATAATTTAGATGTCAATAAATTTAAAATTATCCATATTTCAATAAAAATAATATTATCCATATTTCAATAAAAATAATATTAACTAATTTCGACCTTTATTTATGTATTATAAAAAAATCTAAAAGGTATTAAGAAGTTTTTACTTCAATGACTTACAAATATATAATAATTTTTTTATTATCTTTTATATCTACTTATATATTGATTCCAAAAATTATAAAAATAGGTTGTCGTTTTAATTATATTGATAGTCCAGATACAAGAAAAAAACACAAAAGAAATATCGTCCGGATTGGAGGTTTAGGAATATTTATAGGTCTATTAGGTTCAAGTCTTTTTGCACTTTTCCTTGGCTGGATTCCGGAGGACAAAATTCAATTATTTCTTATTACACAAATTAGTAGTTGTTTATATTTTTTTATAGGCTTTTTGGATGATTTATTTTCTGTTTCCTTTTTAAAAAGGTTATTATTACAAGTATTAGCAGCAGTTTTTATTTGGAGTCAAGGTATTCAGATTAATAAATTAGACTTTTCAGCACTCTTTGGCAATGGAACTACATATAGTTTACCTATATTTATAAGTTTGTTTTTGACAGTTGTATGGATAGTTGGGGTTACAAATTCTTTTAATTGGCTTGATGGACTAGATGGCTTAAGTTGTGGAGTCGCGTTAATTTCATCTTTGTGTTTCTTGTTACTATTCTCATCTTATTCAACTAATTTGGAACAATTTTTAATAATTGCTTTAGCCGGAGCTTGTTTAGGTTTCCTTAATTTTAATTATTACCCTGCAAGAATATTTATGGGAGATGGAGGATCTTATCTATTGGGCTCTAATCTAGCTTTATTCTCAATTTATTCTCATCAATTTTTTATAAATAATAATATAAACCAATTGAGTTTTTTATATCCCGTTTTGATATTATTTATACCATTAGGTGATATGTCTTGCGTTGTTTTCTCGAGAATTTTTGAGGGTAAACTTCCATTTTTCCCAGATAGAAAGCACCTTCACTATCGATTACTCAATTTAGGTATTTCTCATAGAAATACAGTTCTTATTTTTTACTTTTTCTCAATTCTTCTTTCTAGTCTTGCGTTGTTTTGTTTACCTTGAAAAATTATTATGAAAAATATTTTAGTTACAGGTGGTGCTGGTTTTATTGGTAGCCATACTTGTATGGTTTTAATTGATTATGGATATAAAGTTTTCGTTGTTGATTCTTTCGAAAATAGTTCTCCTAAGTCAATTGCTAAAGTAATTGATATTTGTAACTTTAAAAATAAGAAATCAAATGCAAGTATTGAGATTTTTAAAGGTAATTTATCCGATAAGAATTTCTTAATAGATGTTTTTTCTACTTTAGAAAAAGTAAACAAAAAAATTGATGGAGTTATTCATTTCGCTGGAGTTAAAGCCGTTGCAGAATCAGTTGTTAATCCCTTGAAGTATTGGAAGGTAAATGTCTCTGGAACAATTAATTTACTCGAAGTAATGAAAAAGTTTAATTGTTATAACTTGGTTTTTAGTAGTAGTGCAACAATCTATAAATCTGAAAAGTATTCTCTTTTAAATGAGTCTTCAGAAGTTAGTCCTATTAATCCTTATGGAAATACTAAACATACGGTTGAGCTTTTACTAAAAGACTTGTATGAATCTTCAAAGAAAAACTGGAAGCTTGCTTCATTGAGGTATTTTAACCCCATAGGAGCTCATGAGTCTGGTTTAATAGGAGAGAATCCAATAGGTGTGCCTAATAATATTTTCCCTTTAATCAACAATACTGCTTTAGGGATACAAAAAGAACTAAAAATATTTGGGAATGATTGGCCCACTGAGGATGGAACACCTATAAGAGACTATATACACGTGATGGATCTTGCTGAAGCTCATTTAAAGATTTTAGAATATTTACTTAATAGCGATTCCGTTTTTTTTAATATTAATATTGGTACTAGTATTGGAACATCTGTTTTGGATTTGATTTCCACTTTTGAAAGAGTTAACAATGTTAAAGTTCCATATGTTTTTTCTAAAAGAAGGGAAGGAGATGCCGCTTTTGTAGTTGCAGATAATTCTCTTTTAATCTCAAAGTTTGATATTGTTCCAAAAAGGAATCTTGAAGATATGTGTAAGGATGGATGGAAATGGAAAAGTTTAAACCCTAATGGTTATTAAATGTCTAATTTCTCGATTTCAATTCCAATGTAAACTAAATTAAAGTAAAGTAAAATTTTTGATGATAAAAAAAAATAAGGTTGCATTTATAACAGGAATCACAGGCCAGGATGGGAGTTATTTGGCTGAATTACTTCTTGAAAAAGGTTATATAGTTCACGGTTTAAAGAGGCGTTCAAGTTCATTTAATACTTCAAGGATTGATCATTTGTATCAAGATCCTCACGAGAAAGATCCTAGGTTTGTTCTTCACTATGGAGATTTAATTGATAGTACTAACATAATGAAGTTAATAGAAAAGATTAAGCCAGATGAAATTTATAATTTAGGAGCCCAAAGTCATGTTGCCGTTAGTTTTGAAACCCCTGAGTATACTGCTAATTGTGATGCATTAGGAATTTTAAGAATCCTTGAAGCGGTTAGGAATTTAAACCTCACAAAAAATACTAAGATATATCAAGCAAGTACTAGTGAGTTATATGGTCTTGTTCAAGAGGTTCCTCAAAAGGAATCAACTCCTTTTTATCCTAGGAGTCCTTACGCTGTAGCAAAATTATAT
>MDTB01154155.1_pt1 | contig 16508 bp, 16 predicted proteins | sample 811161 | NCBI WGS metagenome assembly MDTB01 (sample SAMN05326650, study PRJNA326480) | marine metagenome | isolation source: seawater | place: Mediterranean Sea | collected 2009 | reverse complement strand
CCTGCCAGGTTTTCTTTTTTGAGTAAGGTTTACATTCAATTATTGAAACCTTTTCCCCCTCTTTAAACTTATTTTTTTCATCATGGGCATGATATTTTTTAGATCTTTTAATTACTTTTTCGTAAAAAGGATGTTTAAATTTTCGTGTAACTTCAACTACTATAGTCTTATCATTTTTTGAGCTTGTTACTATTCCTTTTAATATTTTTTTTGTCATTTTGAGTTTTTAATTGTTGTGTATAATCTTGCAATACTTTTTTTTATCTCACTATATTGAGCAGGATTAGTTATTTGATTATTAACTTTTTTAAATCTTATATTAAAAAGATCTTTTTTAAGAGTTAAAATCTTTTTTTCAGCCTGATCTAGAGTTAATTTTTTATCTTCTTTTTTTTTAGCCATTATCTTTTAACAAATTTAGTTTTTATAGGTAATTTAGCTGATGCCTTATATAATGCTTCTCTAACTATTTCCTCAGTTACGCCATCAATTTCAAATATAATCCTGCCAGGTTTAACTCTACACGCATAATATTCTGGTGATCCTTTACCTTTACCCATTCTTACTTCTGTTGGTTTTTTTGAAACTGGAATATTTGGAAAAATTCTTGTCCAAACTTTTCCTGTTCTTTTCATATATCTTGTCAAAGCAACTCTTGCAGCTTCAATCTGTTTTCCTATAATTCTATCAGGTTGTGTTGCTTTTAGTCCAAACTGTCCGTAATTTAATTTTACAGCTCTAGTTGCATTTCCGTGAATTCTTCCTTTAAAAGCTTTCCTATATTTAGTTCTGACTGGCTGTAGCATTCTTCACCCTTTCTTTTTTCTCTTTTTCAACATCCTTAGCCATAAGTTCGCCTTTATAAATCCAAACCTTTACTCCAATAATTCCATAAGTTGTTAAAGCCTCTGCAAATCCATAATCAATATCTGCCCTTAGAGTGTGTGAAGGGATACTTCCTTCACGTAGCCATTCTGTTCGCGCTATTTCATTACCGGCAAGTCTACCGCTTAACATAACTTTTATACCTTTAGCGTTTAATCTCATTGCAGATTGCATAGCTCTCTTCATAGCTCTTCGATACGCAACCCTTTTAACTAATTGCTGAGCTATATTTTCTGCCACTAAATTAGAGTTTAACTCCGGTTTTTTAATTTCTTTTATATTTACGTTAACGTCACTATCAGTAATTTTCATGATATTTTTTTTGATTTTTTCAATATCTGCGCCTTTTTTACCAATTACAAAACCAGGTCTAGAAGTATGAATTGAAATAGTGCATTTTTTTGAAGATCGCTCTATAATAATTTCTGAAACTCCAGAGTTAGTGATATTTTTCTTTATGTAATTTCTAATTTTAAAGTCTTCAATTAAATACTTTCCAAAGTCTTTTTTCTTAGCAAACCAAGTAGAGTCCCAACCTCTATTAATTCCTAATCTTAAACCAATTGGATTGATTTTTTGTCCCATTATTTACTCACCTTTTTTTCTTTTTTCTCTGTTTTCTCTGTCTTTTCTTCAAGCACAATTGTAACCCTGCTAAAAGGTTTTTTAATTGGACTTGCTCTACCTTTAGCCCTAGGTCTAAATCTTTTCATAACTAAAGACTTTCCTACAAACGCTTCTTTCACAAAAAGATTATCAATATCAAATTGATAATTATTTTCTGCATTTGAAATAGCTGATTTCACTGTTTTACTTACATCTTTAGCTATTCTTTTTCTTGAGAACTCTAAATCTCTCAAAGCAACGTCTGCTTTTTTTCCTTTTATAAATTTACAAACTAAAGCCAATTTTCTTGGACTTGTTCTAACATTCTTATTTATAGCTTTTACTAAAGAATTATTTTTTTCCATTATTTTTTATCTCCTGCTGGTTTTGTTGTTGCTGGAGCTGCAGCTTTTTTATCGGCAGGTGTATGACCTTTAAATGTTCTTGTAGGAGCAAATTCCCCTAATTTATGTCCTACCATTTCCTCAGAAATTGTAATTGGTATGAAAGATTTTCCATTATGAATCATAAAACTATGGCCTACAAAATCTGGAATAATCGTTGAATTTCTTGACCATGTCTTTATTGGTTTTTTGTTAGGCGTGTTTTTTAGTTTATCAATTTTCTTTAATAAACTAGGATGTACAAATGGGCCTTTCCAAACTGATCTAGTCATTATTTATTTCTTTTTTTCCTTCTAGTTATTATTAATTTATCACTTCTTTTTGGTCTTCTTGTTTTCAAACCTTTCGCTGATTGACCCCAAGGAGATACTGGACTTCTACCACCAGAAGTCTTACCTTCTCCACCTCCATGAGGATGATCCACAGGGTTCATTGCAACACCTCTTGTTTGTGGTCTTTTGCCTCTCCATCTATTTCTTCCAGCTTTACCAATTTTAATATTTTTTTGATCTGGGTTGGATACTGTCCCGATAGTTGCTATGCAAGAACTACTTACTTTTCTAGTTTCTCCTGAAGAAAGTTTTAGAATTGCATAATCTCCATCATAACCAGATAGAGTAACTGAAGATCCTGCTGATCTTGCTAATTTAGCACCGTTTCCAGGTATTAATTCGACATTATGTATTGAAGTACCTGGTGGAATATCTTTCAATTCTAGTGAGTTTCCAACTTTGATCTCTACGTTTTTTCCTGACTCGATTACGTCTCCTTGTTTCAGACCATTTGGACAAATAATATACGATTTTTCTTTATCTTCGTAACTAATTAATGCTATGTGAGCTGTTCTGTTTGGATCGTACTCAATTCTCTCAACTTTGCCCGGTACATTTTTCTTTTTTCGATAAAAATCTATTACTCTGTATTTATGTTTAGATCCACCGCCTATATGTCTAGAAGTAATTCGGCCATTATTATTTCTACCACCTGTAAAATTTTGACCTTTTGTTAAAGGTTTATAAGGAGAGCCTTTCCATAGACTGCTTTTATCTAGAACTACGGTACCTCTTGTTGATTTTGTATATGGTTTAAAAGTTTTTAGTGCCATTTTTAAATTCCAGTTGTTAAGTCAATACTTTGACCTTTTTTAAGAGTAATTATTGCTTTTTTGTATCCACTTTTAAAAGATTTTTTTCCTTGTTTCATTTTAAGTTTAGATTTTTGATTAATAATATTTACTTTTACTACATTGACCTTGAAAATTTTCTCTATATTTTTTTTGATAGTTTTTTTATTAGCTTTTTCATGGACTTTAAAAACAGTTTTATTTTGTTCAGATAAAATTGTAGCTTTTTCTGTAATAATTGGATTTCTAATTGAGTCTATATAATTAATTTTTTTCATTTAAAACTCTTTCTTGTATTTTTTTTATAGATGAAGATGTCATTATTACATTTTTATATTTGAATAAATCATAAATATTTGTACCTTCATCTTTTATTAATTTTAAATTTTTAATATTGCGAGCGGACTTATTTATATTTTTTATAGAGTCATTGTCTGAAATGATTAATACATTTTCTAATTTGTTTTTTTCAAGAAATTTATTGAATTCTTTAGTTTTCTTTATTTCTTTTTTTACATCAGCAAGAATGTGTAAATTTTTATCTGAATTTTTTTTTGATAAGGTTTGTGCAAGTGCTAGCTTTCTTATTTTTTTATTAATCTTTTTAATTTTGTAAGCTGCACCTTTAGGGCCATGAGCAACGCCACCGCCAACAAATAATGGAGCTTTTTTACTAGCGTGTCTAGCTCCGCCCCCGCCTTTTTGAGGTACTATTTTTTTTGTTGAGCCTCTTATTTCATTTCTCTGTTTTGTTTTGGCAGTCCTAGGCTTCGCATGATTTAATTGCCAGTCTATGACAAATTTAATCAGTTTATGATTTACTTTTAATTTAACTAATTTGTCAGAAATCTCTATTGAATCTGATTTTGCACCATCAATGCTTAAAAGAGGAAATTTCATTTATTTTTTTCCCTTCTTGGCAGCTGCTGCTTTAATTTTGGCATCATGTTTTTCTTTAATTGTTTTCCTTGTAATATTTTTTACTGATTCTCTTAAAAAAACTGTTGAATTTTTAGAACCTGGTATCGAACCTTTAAGATATAATAAGTTATTTTCTAAATCAGATTTGACAACTTCTAAATTCAACATTGTTCTTAATTTATCACCCATGTGACCTGCCATTTTTTTTCCCTTAAACACTTTTCCAGGATCTTGTCTTTGCCCTGTTGAACCATGTGATCTGTGTGAAACAGACACACCATGAGAAGCTCTTAAACCACCAAAATTCCATCTCTTCATAACACCAGCAAAACCTTTTCCTATAGTTCTGGATCTGACATCTAAAAATTTTTTATCTTTAAAAATTTCTAAACCTAGCTCATTTCCCTCTTTGTATTGGTCATTATTTTCTACTCTAAACTCTTTAAGAATTTTTTTTGGTTCAGTATTTTTTTTAGCAAAATAACCTTTCATTTGTTTTGTTAATTTAGAATTTTTAAGTTTAAAGAATCCTAATTTTACAGCTGAATAACCTCTTTTTTCATTAGTTATAACATCAAGTACTCTTCCCTTTTCTACTTTAATAACTGTTACCGGCACAGATTGACCGCTGTCCATAAATTCTCTGGTCATTCCTATTTTTGTTCCTATTAATCCAATACTCATAATTTAAATCTTTATTTCAATGTCCACACCTGATGCTAAATCAAGTTTCATTAAAGCTTCAACTGTCTGAGGTGTTGGTTCTATTATATCAATTAATCTTTTATGAGTTCTTGATTCAAATTGTTCTCTACTCTTTTTATCAATATGTGGAGATCTTAAAACTGTATATCTTTCTATTCTTGTCGGTAGAGGAATAGGACCTTTTACCTGTGCTCCTGTTCTTTTAGCAGTATTAACTATTTCCTCGGTTGATAAGTCTAGGATTTTATTATCGTAAGCCTTTAAATGAATTCTGATGTTTTGATTTTCCATAAGTTAAGCTAGTTTTTTTGTTACATCATCCTGTACATTTTGAGGAACTTTATCATAATGACTAAACTGCATTGTATATTGTGCTCTTCCTTGAGTAGAGGAACGTAAATTATTTATATAACCAAACATGTTTGCTAATGGAACTGTTGCATTAATTGCTGTAGCATTTCCTCTTGCCTCTGTTGAAGCAACCTGACCTCTTCTGCTATTTAAATCACCTATAACATCTCCCATAAATTCCTCTGGTGTCACAACTTCAACTTTCATCATGGGTTCTAATAATTTCAAGGTTGCTTTTGTACAAGCTTCTCTAAAACACATTCTAGATGCAATCTCAAAAGCAAGAACACTAGAATCTACGTCATGATGTAAGCCGTCTAAAATAGTTACTTTATAATCTATAACTGGAAAACCTGCCAAAATTCCACTATCAGCTACACTTAATACACCTTTTTCAACACCTGGAATAAATTCTTTTGGAATTGCTCCACCTTTGATTTTATTATCAACTTCTCTACCTTTGCCTGGTTCTAAAGGTTCAACGCTCAATGTTACTTTTGCAAATTGACCAGAGCCTCCGCTTTGTTTTTTATGAATATAAGTAACTTCTGATGAACCTAAAATTGTCTCTCTATAAGCTACTTGAGGTGCTCCAACATTAGCTTCTACTTTAAATTCTCTTTTCATTCTATCTACAATAATGTCTAAATGAAGCTCTCCCATTCCTTTAATAATTGTTTGACCGGACTCTTCATCAGAGCTAACTCTGAAAGAAGGATCTTCTTTTGCTAATCTATTTAAAGCTTCACCCATTTTTTCTTGGTCACCTTTTGTTTTTGGTTCTACGGCAATTTCTATAACTGGATCTGGGAATTCCATAGGTTCTAATAAAATTGGTTTATTTTGATCACATAACGTGTGACCTGTAATAGTGTTTTTTAAACCTGCTAACGCAACTATATCTCCGGTTATTGCTTCTTTGATATCTTCTCGTGAGTTTGCATGCATCAACAACATTCTTCCAACTCTTTCTGATTTTTCTGTAGAAGAATTGTAAACAGCTGTGCCTGCTTGTAGTTTTCCTGAATAAATTCTTATAAATGTTAATGAACCCACAAATGGATCGTTCGCGACTTTGAACGCTAAGGCAGAAAACGGTTCATTATCTTCGAACTTCATTTGAAGTTTTTCCTCTGAATTTAATTTAGTAGCTTCAATAGATCCTATATCCTTAGGACTTGGTAAATAATCAATTACTGCGTCTAGCAAAGGTTGAACACCTTTGTTTTTAAACGCTGATCCAGTTAAGATAGGTACAAAATTAAAGTCTAAAGTTCCTTTTCTAACGCATTTAATTAAATCTGCCTCGGATGGTTCTTTACCTTCTAAATATGCCTCCATTAATTTTTCATCTTCTTCAACGGCTGTTTCAACAAGATTTTGTCTATATTCTTTAGCTTTGTCTTTTAGATCCTCTGGTATATCTACATAATCAAATTTAGCTCCAAGATCTTCGTTTTGCCAAACAACTCCTTTCATTTTGACTAAGTCAACTACGCCTTTTAAATCTGCTTCTGAGCCTATTGGTAATTGAAGGGGTAATGGTTTACATCCTAAACGATCTTTAATCATGTCGACACATCTGTAAAAATCCGCTCCTGTCCTATCCAGCTTGTTTACAAAACAAATTCTTGGAACTTTATACTTGTCAGCTTGTCTCCAAACTGTTTCTGATTGTGGTTCAACTCCTGCAACTCCATCAAAAACTGCTACAGCTCCATCTAGAACTTTTAATGATCTTTCTACTTCAATAGTAAAATCCACGTGGCCGGGTGTATCTATAATATTAATTCTATGATCTCTCCAAAAACAAGTAGTCGCTGCAGAAGTGATTGTGATACCTCTCTCTTGTTCTTGTTCCATCCAATCCATTGTGGCTGCACCATCATGAACTTCACCGATTTTATGACTTTTTCCAGTATAATATAAAATTCTTTCAGTAGTTGTTGTTTTACCTGCATCGATATGTGCCATAATACCAATATTTCTATATTTATCTAAAGTGTACTTAGCCATAATTTTTTACCATCTAAAATGAGCAAAAGCCTTATTAGACTCTGCCATTTTGTGTGTGTCTTCTCTCTTTTTTATTGCTGAACCTTTGTTCTGAGAAGCGTCCATAATTTCAGCGTATAGTTTTTCTGCCATAGTTTTATTTTTTCTTTTTCGTGTAGCATCCATTATCCATCTCAAGGCTAAAGCTTGAGCTCTTTTAGCTTTTACTTCAACTGGAACTTGATATGTGGCACCACCTACTCTTCTAGATCGACATTCAAGATTAGGTTTTACATTGCCAATTGCTGTATTAAAAACTTTTAAAGGGTCTTCTTTATTTTTAGATTTTATTTTATCTAAAGCATCATAAAGTATCTTCTCAGCAGTGGATCTTTTACCGTCATACATAATTGAATTGATAAATTTTGAAATTACCTCTGAGTGAAATTTTGGATCAGGGTAAACTTTTCGAACTGGAGCTTTTCTTTTTCTAGACATAAATTATTTTGGTTTTTTTGCACCGTATAAAGATCTTCTTTGTTTTCTATTAGCAACGCCTTGAGTATCTAGGTTACCCCTTAAAATATGATAACGAACTCCAGGTAAATCTTTCACACGACCTCCACGTAAAAGAACAACGGAGTGCTCTTGTAAATTATGACCTTCTCCGGGAATATAAGCAGTAACTTCAAAACCATTTGATAGTCTTACTCTAGCAACCTTTCTTAAAGCTGAATTAGGTTTTTTTGGAGTAGTTGTATAAACTTTAACGCAAACACCTCTTTTTAATGGCTGCTTCTCAAGGGCTGGAACTTTGTTCCTGGCCATAGGTTTGATTCTATTTTTTTTAATCAACTGATTAATTGTCGGCATAATAATATTTTGAAGTCGAAATAAGAAAACCTTTGATGTCTTTGTTAGTGTTTAAGGTCTTAATATACCTTACTTCTAACATTCAAAATGTGCCGTAAACTAGCATTGAATTTGCAAAAGTCAATATTTATAAGGATTTTATTGAATTTAAGCTGGCTGTTCTTGGGCTTCAGATGTGGATTCTAGCTGTTGTTTTTTGAGCTCCTCTAATCTTATTCTATCTTGCTCCCTTGCTTGCTTATCCCACTCGATTTTCGTTAAACCAGTACCAGCAGGCACTAATCTACCAACAATTACGTTTTCTTTTAATCCTTCTAAAGAGTCAATTTTTCCTTTAATTGATGCGTCCGTTAAAACTCTTGTTGTTTCTTGGAATGATGCAGCTGAAATAAATGAATTTGTTTGAAGTGAAGCTTTTGTTATACCTAATAAAACTCTTTCAAATATTACTGGGTTCTTTTTTTCTGCTTTCAACTTATTGTTAATTTCATTCACATCCAAAAGATCAATAACTTCACCCAATAATAGTTCTGAGTCACCTGGATTTTTTACTTCGACCCTTTTCAACATTTGCCTTACAATAGTCTCAATATGCTTATCGTTTATCACTACGCCTTGTAACCTGTATACTTCTTGAACTTCAGAAACAAAATATTCTGTTAATTTTTCTACACCTAAAATTCTTAATATATCGTGTGGTGCTGGACTACCGTCTAATAAATATTCACCTTTCTTTATTTTTTCACCTTGATTAAAATTTACATGTTTACCCTTCGGAATTAAATAATTAGAAGTTTCTCCGGAAGAAGAAATTATAGATATTTTTTGTTTTCCCCTAACTTCTTTACCAAATTCAATTACACCATCATTTTCTGCAATTATCGCGCTATCTTTTGGTCTTCTTGCTTCAAATAGTTCTGCAACTCTAGGCAGGCCTCCAGTAATATCTTTTGTTTTAGAAGTTTCTTTAGGTAATCTAGCTAAAACATCTCCTGCAGAAATTTTTTGACCATCCTTTACTGATAGAATTGTATCAGGGACTAAATAATATCTTGCTTCATTACCATCAGCCTTTTTAATAATTTCTCCTTTTTCATTTCTTAATGTAATTCTTGGTTTTAATTCTGAATTTTTAGATGATGATTTCCAGTCTGTTACAGATTTAGAGGATAGTCCAGTTGCGTCATCCAATGTTTCAGTTAAAGAACTTCCTTCCATTAAGTCCATATAGTTTGCTATACCACTTGTTTCTGCAATAACTGGTAAAGTATAAGGATCCCATTCTGCAATTTTTTTTCCTTTTTCAATTACATCCCCATCTTTAAAAAAAAAGTTTTGAGCCATAATTGACTTTATAAATAGCTAACTGTCTTCCGTTTTCGTCTTCAATACTTAATTGAGTATTTCTACCCATCACAATCATATTCTTTTTGGAGTCTTCAATTAGGTTCTTGTTAACGATATTTAATTTTCCTTTTGTTTGGGACACAATTTGAGACTCTTCTTTAATTTGAGCTGTTCCCCCAACGTGAAAAGTTCTCATTGTAAGTTGAGTACCTGGTTCACCAATTGATTGTGCTGCAATCATACCAACTGCTTCACCAATACTGACCAACTTTCCTCGAGCGAGATCTCGACCATAGCATACTTGACATACACCTTTTGTGGAAGCACAAGTTATTACTGAGTAAACATTTACAGATTTTACTCCTGCAGCATCAATTTTTTCACAATCGAATTCATCTATTAATTTGTCTTTTTTAATAATCACTTCTCCTGTTACTGGATTTTTAATATTTTCAGCTATCATTCTTCCCAAAATTCTCTCTGATAAGCTTACCAAAATATTTCCTCCTTCAATTATCTCAGATATAGTTACTGAAGATCTTTTCTTTGGATCGCATTCTGCTTTTGTTATTTGCACATCTTGAGCAACATCGCATAATCTTCTGGTTAAATAGCCTGAATTTGCTGTTTTTAAAGCTGTATCAGCTAAACCTTTTCTAGCGCCGTGAGTTGAATTAAAATATTCTAATACTGATAAACCTTCTTTAAAATTTGAAATAATTGGTGTTTCAATAATTTCACCAGATGGTTTTGCAATCAATCCTCTCATTCCTGCTAATTGTTTCATTTGTGCCTGAGAACCTCTCGCACCAGAGTCTGCCATCATATATACAGAATTTGTTTCTATTCTATCATCTTTATTTATTTTTTCAGCAGATGATATTTCTTTCATCATTTCGTTAGCAACTATATCAGTGCATTTTGACCATACATCTACAACTTTATTATATTTTTCACCTCTTGTTATCAAACCGCCTGAATATTGCTTTTCATATTCTTCGATTTGTTTTTTTGTGCTACTAATCAAATTTTCTTTTGTTTTAGGTATAATCAAATCATCTTTTCCAAATGATATTCCCGCTTTAAATGCATGTTTAAAACCTAATGTTTTTATTCTATCGCAAAAAATTACTGTCTCTTTTTGTCCGCAATATCTAAATATTGTATCTATTACTTCTGAAACATTTTTTTTCGTTAATAATCTGTTGACTAGAGAAAACTTTATATTATGATTTTTTGGAAGAACTTTAGCCAATAAAAATCTTCCGGCTGTGCTTGTGTATTTTTCTCTAATCGAATTACCATTTTTATCAACTGTTTCAAATATAGAAACTATTTTAGAGTGTAAACTGATTGATTTATTTTCTAATGCTTGTTCAATTTCTTCTATACTTGCAAAAATACCTCTTGGCTTATTTTCATTTTCCGCTGATTGTGAAAGGTAATAAATTCCTAAGACTATATCCTGACTTGGAACAATAATTGGTTTTCCATTTGAAGGACTTAATATATTATTAGTAGACATCATTAAAACTCTTGCTTCAAGTTGAGCTTCTAAACTTAATGGAATATGTACAGCCATTTGATCGCCATCAAAATCTGCATTAAATGCTGCACACACTAATGGATGTAATTCAATAGCATTTCCCTCAATAAGTTTTGCCTCAAATGCCTGAACTCCTAGTCTATGTAATGTTGGAGCTCGATTTAAAAGTATGGGATGTTCTCTAATTATATGTTCAAGTGAGTCCCAAACTTCACTTTTCTCTTTTTCAACTAATCTTTTTGCTTGTTTAATTGTAGTAGCAAATCCTAATTTATCCAATCTTGCGTATAGGAAAGGCTTAAACAGTTCTAATGCCATTTTTTTAGGTAAACCACATTGGTGAAGTTTTAGTTCCGGACCAACAACGATTACAGATCTACCAGAATAATCAACCCTTTTCCCTAATAGATTTTGTCTAAATCTACCTTGTTTACCTTTCAGCATCTCTGCTAAAGATTTGAGAGGTCTTTTTCCAGTTCCAGTTATTACTCTGCCTCTTCTGCCGTTATCAAATAATGCATCTACAGACTCTTGTAACATCCTTTTTTCATTTCTAACAATAATATCTGGCGCTTTAAGGTCTAACAGTCTTTTCAATCTATTGTTTCTATTAATTACTCGTCTATACAAATCGTTTAGATCTGATGTGGCAAATCTACCGCCGTCAAGTGGAACCAGAGGTCTTAGTTCTGGTGGTATTACAGGCACTGAAGTTAAAATCATCCATTCAGGTTTATTTCCTGAATTAATAAATGACTCAATTAATTTAAGTCTTTTAATTGTTCTTTCTTCAGCAACTTTTGATTTAATTTCTTTTAACAATTCTCTTAATTTTTGTTGTTCCTTTTTTAAATCTAAATTAACTAAAATTTCTCTTACAGCCTCTGCTCCGATACCTGCTGTAAAAGCATCTTCACCAAATTCATCTTGGGCTTTTATTAATGCTTCCTCGGAAATTAATTGACCTTTTTTAAGTGTTGTTAAACCCGGCTCTATAACTATAAAACTTTCAAAATATAAAACCTTTTCAACTTCTTTTAGCTTCATATCTATTGCTAGAGAAATTCTGCTTGGTAAAGATTTTAGAAACCAAATATGAGCTACTGGACACGCGAGATCAATATGACCCATTCTTTCTCTTCGAACATTTGATTTTGTAACTTCAACGCCACATTTTTCACAAATAATTCCCCTGAATTTCATTCTTTTGTACTTTCCACACAAACATTCATAATCTTTTACAGGACCAAAAATTCTTGAACAAAACAGGCCGTCTTTTTCTGGTCTAAAAGTTCTGTAGTTTATAGTCTCTGGTTTTTTAATCTCACCATATGACCATGATCTAATTTTATCCGGACTTGCAAGAGTGATTTTTATACTATTAAAATTAACTTCTTTCGAAATATTTTGATTATCAAAATTTTTTGTTAAATTTTTTTCCATAATTAATTAAGTTCTATATTCAAACCTAGTGCTCTAATTTCTTTTACCAAAACATTAAAGGATTCAGGAACACCAGATTCAAAATTATTATTTCCTTTTACAATTGTCTCATATACTTTTGTTCTTCCAGCTACATCGTCTGATTTAACAGTCAAAATTTCTTGTAAAGTGTAGGATGCTCCATAAGCTTCTAACGCCCATACTTCCATTTCACCAAATCTTTGACCTCCAAGTTGTGCTTTCCCTCCTAAAGGCTGTTGTGTCACTAAGCTATAAGGTCCTGTAGACCTTGCGTGAATTTTATCTTCAACTAGATGGTTAAGTTTTAACATATATATAATTCCCACCGTTACAGGTCTATCAAATCTCTCTCCTGTTTGCCCATTCCACAAATATGTTTGACCAGTATTAGGAAGTTTGGCAAGATCTAGCATTTTTGTAATATCATCCGTGCTGGCTCCGTCAAACACAGGAGTAGAAATCGGAATACCGTTAGATAAATTTTGAACTAATTCTAATATTTCTTTATTAGAAAATTTTGAAATTACGTTATCATAATAATTTTTTCCATAAATCTCTTTTAATTTGTTTTTAATTTTATCAATTTCTAAATCAAATCTTTTCAAATATTTTTTTATTTGATCACCTAGCTCAGAGCATGACCAGCCTAAATGTGTTTCCAGTATTTGTCCAACATTCATACGACTTGGTACACCTAAAGGATTTAAGACAATATCAACAGGTTTACCGTTTTCCATATAAGGCATATCTTCTACTGGAACAATTTTACTAACAACGCCTTTGTTACCGTGTCTACCAGCCATTTTATCACCTGGCATTAATCTTCTTTTTACTGCAACGAAAACTTTAACAACTTTCATTACAGTAGGTAATAAATCATCACCTTGTTGAATTTTTGTAACCTTATCTTCAAATCTTAGCTTAATATCTTCTGAAGCATTATCAAACTGATTTTTAAGTTTCTCTAAATCATTATTTAATTCTTGTTTCTGTAATGGAATTCTCCAAAGATCTTTTAAACTTAATTTTTCGAAATCATTATGATTTAAAGTTGTTCCAGGTTTTAGATCGTTAAACTGTTTATTAATACTCTGCCCATTCAATAAATCTATAGCCCTTAGTTTTATATTTCTCTTTAATATTTCTTCCTCAACATTTTTATCTTCCTGAACAGACTCAATTTCTGCTCTTTCAATTGCTATTGATCGCTCATCTTTTTCAATACCATGTCTATTAAATACTCTGACATCAATTACCACACCTGTGCTTCCAGATGGTAATTTTAATGATGAGTCCCTAACGTCAGTAGCTTTTTCACCAAATATAGATCTTAATAATTTTTCTTCTGGGCTGGAAGATGTTTCGCTTTTTGGGGTAACTTTCCCAACTAAAATATCTCCAGGTTTTACTTCAGCTCCAACATAGACTATTCCAGATTCATCAAGATTTCTTAAGCTTTCTTCGCTCACATTGGGAATATCTCTTGTAATTTCTTCCGCACCAAGCTTTGTATCTCTAGCCATAGACTCATATTCTTCTATGTGAACTGAGGTAAAGACATCATCTGTTACACACCTCTCTGAAATTAAAATTGAGTCCTCAAAATTGTATCCTTGCCAAGGCATGAAAGCTACAGTTACATTTTTACCCAATGCTAATTCACCTAGCTTAGTAGCTGGCCCATCTGCAATAATATCTCCTTTTTTTATTTTATCACCTACCTTAACTAAAGGTTTTTGGTTAATACACGTATTTTGGTTAGATCTTTGAAATTTTGATAAGTTATAAATATCTACGGCTGACTGAGAGAAATCTGTAACTTCATTGGCTTTAACAACTATTCTTTTACCGTCAATTTTGTCAACTATTCCATTTCTTTTTGCAACAATAGTTACACCTGAATCTAAAGCAACATCAGACTCTATTCCTGTTCCTACTAATGGGGCCTCTGGTTTTAAAAGTGGGACTGCTTGTCTCATCATATTAGATCCCATAAGCGCTCTATTAGCGTCATCATTTTCTAAAAAAGGGATCAGAGCTGCAGCAACTGAAACTAATTGTTTTGGAGAAACATCAATATAATCAATATTATCTCTATTGGATAACTCAAAATTTAAATTTTTTCTACAAGCTACTAGTTCCTCCATAAATGAGCCATCTTTATTTATTGCTGAATTTGCTTGTGCTATTGTGTATTTTTCTTCTTCAATAGCTGAAAGATATTTTATTTCTGATGTTACTTTACCATTAATTACTTTTTTATAAGGGCTTTCTATATAACCAAATCTATTTACTCTGCAGTAAGTAGCTAGACTGTTAATCAAACCAATATTTGGTCCCTCTGGTGTTTCAATTGGACAAATTCTTCCATAATGAGTTGGATGTACGTCTCTAACTTCAAAACCAGCTCTTTCCCTAGTTAGACCTCCAGGGCCCAAAGCAGAAACTCTCCTTTTGTGGGTAATTTCTGACAAAGGATTTGTTTGATCCATAAATTGAGAAAGTTGTGATGTAGCAAAAAAATCTTTCAAAGATGTAGTGATAGGTTTTGCATTAATTAAATCCTGAGGCATTGCAGACTCTATTTCCAAAAATGAAGACATTTTTTCTTTAACTGTTCTTTCCATTCGTAAAAGTCCAATTCGAAATTGATTCTCTACTAATTCTCCAACTGATCGGACTCTTCTGTTTCCCAAATGGTCAATATCATCGACGTCGCCTTTGCCATCTCTCAAATCCAACATAAATTTAATTATTGCAACAATATCAGAGGTTTCCAGAATTGTTTTTTTCGCACTAGTTTCTAAATTTAATTTTGAATTTAATTTTACTCTACCGACTTCTGAAAGATCATATCTTTCCTTCTTAAAATATAGATTATTAAATATCTCTTCTGCAATTTCTAAGGAGGGTGCTTCTCCTGGGCGTAAAACTTTATATATATCATTAAGAGCACTCACCTTATCTGTATTTTTATCAATTTTAAGGCTTTCAAGAATATAAGGTCCTTTATTTATTGGATCAACATTAACAATATCAAGCTCTTTTTGATCTTGTGAGACTATTTTTTCTAATTGTTCTTCAGTTATATCAAAACCTGCACCAACTAATATTTCACCATTCTTATCTTTAATATCTTTTCCAAGATATTTTCCTATGATTTGATCATTAGAAACTGATATTTTGGTGAGACCTTTTTCTTTAAGATTTTTAGCTATAACATAATTTAACTTTTCGCCTTTACCTAATATTTTTTTATTATTTTTAGCATCGATCAAATCAAATGAGAGTTTAATTGGTCTTTTGTAATTTTCTATATCAAAGTCTGCAGTCCAGTTTTTCGTATCTTTATTGTAAGAATATTTATTCATAGTGTAAAATGTATGAATTATTTTTTCCTTTGAAAAACCTAAGGCATATAAAAAAGTCGTAATTGGAAGTTTTTTCTTTCTATCAATTCTAAAATACAGAATATCCTTCGGATCAAATTCAAAATCTAACCAAGAACCTCTTCCAGGAATTATTCTACAATTGAATAAAAGTTTTCCACTTGCATGTGTTTTGCCTTTATCATGATCAAAAAAACGCCAGGACTTCTATGCATTTGATTTACAACAACTCTTTCAACTCCATTTGTTATAAAAGTTGCACTTGGAGTCATTAAAGGTAATTCTCCGATAAAAACCTCTTGTTCTTTTGCTGAAAGAATTTGTTTAGTGTTTTGCTCTGTGTCTATATCGTATACAACTAAACGCAAAATGGCTTTTAGAGATGCAGAGTATGATAAACTTCTCTGTTTACATTCAATAACATCAAATTTTGGTTTTTCTAGTTTATAACTGATATACTCTAATGTAGTTTTATCATTTCCGTCTTCAATAGGAAAAATACTATTAAAAACTTTATCAATACCTTTTGAAAGATCTTTAAGCTGATCTTTTAAAGATTTGGACTGTAAAAACTCATTGTAAGAATTTTTTTGAACTTCAATTAAATTTGGGATAGATAATCCTTCAACTAATTTACCGAAATTTTTTCTTAAATGTTTTTTTTGCGTAAAAGATAATTGCATCAAATATAAAAATTTTATTGCAATTGTAATGTTGCAATAAAATTTAATCTTAAATTTTGTTTACTTTAGTTCTACTTTAGCGCCCGCTGCTTCAAGTTTTTTCTTAAATTCTTCAGCATCTTTCTTAGCTACTCCACCTTTAACTTCTTTTGGAGCAGCTTCTACTAAATCTTTAGCTTCTTTTAAACCTAAACCAGTTATTGCTCTTACTTCTTT
>MDTB01049856.1_pt1 | contig 16509 bp, 16 predicted proteins | sample 811161 | NCBI WGS metagenome assembly MDTB01 (sample SAMN05326650, study PRJNA326480) | marine metagenome | isolation source: seawater | place: Mediterranean Sea | collected 2009 | reverse complement strand
TTGTCCCACTTTTAGTTACAGGTCCATTTCTGCCAGATCTATTGCTAAGTTCTTTATCATTATGGTTTTTGTTTTATGTTTTAAAAAATAAAATATTTTATGTTTTTAAAAATAATTTTTTCTATTTATTTTTAGTTTTTTGCTTAATTTGTGTTTTTTCATCACTAATGTCTGATGATATACTTCTTAGCTTTGAGGGCTCATTATTTTATTTTCGTATAGGAATATTCTGTATGCTAATTTCTTATTTAATTGATAAAGATGAAAAAATATTAAAATATTTTTTTTACACATTGGTTTTGACATTTAGTATTGTTATTTTTTATGCTTTGATTGAATATTTATTTGCACTTAATAAGCATCCAACAAGAATATCCTCTTTTTTTGGGGATGAGCTTATTATGGGCTCCTATTTATCAAGGTTATTACCTCTTATTTTTGGATTATTTTTAATAAAAAAAAATAAAACTAATTTAGAAAAATATTTATTTATAATATTCGTAAGCTTTGCTTACTTTAGTGTATTTTTGAGTGGAGAAAGAGCAGCCTTTTTTTACATAAATTTTTCTTTCTTATTTATTTTCTGTTTTATTAGAATCAAATTTAAATGGATCTTCTTATTCTCGATTATTAATATTATTTTATTTTATACTTTAGTTGTGAATTCTAATATTACTACAGGCGATAGGCTGCTTAATAGATTTACAACTAACATTATCTTGAATATGCAATTGCACAAAGTATTAGGTATTGAAGATAAATATTTAGAATTTGAGGAAGAGAATGAAGAGAAAATATATAAGAAACCAAAAATAGTTGATAAACAAATTGAAACGACTTCTAAAGAAAATAATATAGAAAAAAAAGATAAAGTGCCTGAAAAAAACGAGAAAACAATTATTATGTTTTCGTTAGGTCATGAGTCACTTTATTTAACTGCTATAAATATGTTTCTAGATAGGCCAATAATTGGACATGGGCCAAAATTGTTTAGGGTTAAATGTAGTGATCCAAAGTATGCAGAAGGAGTAAATTCTTGTATGACTCATCCTCACAATTTTTATGTTCAATTATTAGCTGAGACAGGAATTTTAGGTTTTTTATTTTTGTTTATTTTGTTCGTCTATGTAATTTTTTTATGCATAAAGTATTTTTACTATGCCTATGTAAAAAAGAATAAAATTTATTCTGACTATCATATTTGTGTTTTAGCATGTCTATTAATTTCCATTTGGCCGCTTATTCCAAATGGAAATTTTTTTAATAATTATCTAATGATGCTATATTGTTTGCCATTAGGTTTTTTAAATAAAAAACAAAATTTTCAATATTAAATTTGTAGTAATTAAAATCAAAAATGATAAATTAAAATTTCTAACTTAATTATAATGAAAAAAGCATTAATTACAGGTATTACTGGTCAAGACGGTGCATATCTTGCGGAGTTTTTACTTGATAAAGGTTACGAGGTTCACGGTATAAAGCGAAGATCTTCACTATTTAATACAGAAAGAATTGATCATCTTTATAAAGATCCCAGTGAAAAGAAATCAAATTTTTTTTTACATTATGGTGATATGACTGATGGAAGCTCTTTAACAAATATTATTCAAAAAATTTTACCAAATGAAATATATAATCTAGCAGCACAAAGCCACGTAGCTGTATCTTTTGAGCAACCTGAATATACAGCAAACTCAGATGCTATTGGATGTCTTAGAGTTTTAGAAGCGATAAGATTTCTTAATTTAAAAAAAAAAACTAAATTTTACCAAGCTTCTACCTCTGAACTTTATGGTTTAGTTAAAGAAACACCTCAGAATGAAAAAACTTCTTTTTATCCAAGAAGTCCGTATGGGGTCTCAAAACTTTTTGCTTATTGGATAACTATTAATTATCGAGAAGCATATGGAATACATGCAAGTAATGGAATTCTCTTTAATCACGAGTCTCCTATAAGAGGAGAAACTTTTGTAACACGAAAAATTACTAGAGCACTTTCAAGAATTAAAGTTGGTTTACAAGAAATTTTGTTTCTTGGTAATCTTGATGCTAAGAGAGATTGGGGTCATGCTAAAGACTATGCTAAAGCACAATGGTTAATTCTACAAAAAGATGAACCAGATGAATTTGTAATTGCTACAGGTGAACAACATTCTGTAAGGGAGTTTGTTAATTCTACAGCTAAACATTTAGGGTTTGAAATTAAATGGAGCGGTAAAGGTCTAAATGAGGTTGGTTCATATAATAATAAAGAAATAATAAAAATAGACCCTCGTTATTTTAGACCAACAGAGGTAGATTCTTTGATTGGGGATCCCAGCAAAGCAAAAAAAGAACTTGGGTGGGAAGCAAGTATATCTTTTGATGATATGGTTAAAGAAATGGCCATTAAAGATCTTGAAAAAGCTAAATTAGAAAAAAACATAAATTTAGTTAAATCAAACAATAATGTCAAAAACTAATATTTTTGTAGCTGGACACAAAGGTATGGTTGGGTCTGCAATAATAAAATTATTAACAAAAAAAAGTAACAATAATATAATCACAAAATCACATTCCGCGCTAGATTTAACAAAACAAAACCAAGTACAAAATTTTTTTAAAAAAAATAAAATTGACCAAATTTATTTAGCAGCTGCAAAAGTAGGTGGTATTTATGCAAATTCGAAATTTCCAGGAGAATTTATATATAATAATTTGATGATTGAGACAAATGTCATTCACTCAGCTTTCTTGAACGGTATTAAAAAAATTCTTTTTTTAGGTTCCAGCTGTATTTATCCAAAACATACAAATGGGACTATTAAAGAAGAAGATTTATTATCTGGCAAACTTGAATTTACAAATGAACCTTATGCAATATCAAAAATTGCAGGAATAAAAATGATTGAAAGTTACAATAGACAGTATGGAAAAAAATATGGTTGTGACTATAGATGTGTGATGCCTTCAAATTTATACGGACCAGGAGATACCTATAATTTGAAAAATAGTCACGTAATACCTGCATTAATAAAAAAATTTTATCTTGCAAAAAAAAAGAGATCACCGTATGTGGTCATTTGGGGAACAGGAAAACCAAGACGTGAATTTTTGCATGTTGATGATCTAGCGCGTGCATGCATTCATGTTATGAATATAAAAAAAAAAATATATTACAATAATTTATCTCCATTGAGTTCTCATATAAATGTAGGCAGCGGTGAAGAAATTACTATTAAAAAATTAGCTGAGTTGGTTAAATATATTGTTGGTTATAAAGGAAAAATACAATTTGATCGAATGAAACCTGATGGAACTTTTTCAAAACTAATGAATAATAAAAGAATAAAGAAGCTAGGTTGGAAAAATGAAATTGGTTTAGAATATGGTTTAAAACAGGTATATACCGAATTTGTAAAAAATATTTAAATATATTAAATTTTAATTTTAATTATAATATTGCAATAAGCATTAATTTAAAATGAAATATATTGTTTATGCTAGAAATTTGTATACATATCTAAAGAATAGTTTAATTTCTATATTCAGTTTTATATTATTAAAATATATTCCAAAAAAAAAATTTTCAGAGTTAGTAGATAAATTGAAAAATAAAAAGGTCCTTGTTTTAGGATCTGGACCAAGTTTAGACGAATTAAATCAAGAAATGATAAATCGTTATGAAGTGATTATCTTTTTAAATAACTCAATTAATGTAATTAAAATTTTTAATTTTGAAAACAAAACTAAACTACTCTTTAATTCAGATTTATTCAGATTTAAACAACTAAAAAAAAAAATATATAATTTAGATAAAGAATGGATATATGTTTTTATACCAATTCATCTTCAGCTTTTTTTTAGTTTTATAATTTTTTATTTAAAGAGAGATATATTCTTAATTATTCCAAAATATAAAATTGGAAATCTATTTGAAAATAATGTTACAAAATCATTAATAACATATTCTCTTGCAAAAAATAATGATACTAAAAGTATTTTAGATACAAACAATTTTAGAGTTTTTCCTCATACTGTTGCTTTAAATGCATTTTATTTTTTAATTTCATGCAAAGTGGATCAGCTTCATTATCTTGGGTGTGATTTTAGTAAAGGCAGATCCTCATATTCAAACGACAAAACAACATCTAATTTTTCAAATAAAAAAATTTATTTGTGGATGATTAAGCTAAAAAAGTTGTCAGAAAATTATTTAATAGATTTCAAAGATTTAAAACAATAAAGTGACACTTATTTGCTGAATTATTAATTTATTATGTACTCTGAGTAAAAAATTCCTATGAAAATTTTACACATAAGTCACTCTGATATCATGGGAGGTGCGGGTAGAGCAGCCTATAGAACTCATAAAATGCTTTTAAAAAATGCTGTAGATTCATCAATGTTTGTTAATATTAAAAGTTCATCTGACCCAAATGTTTTTTCTACAGAGTCAAAAATTGGAAAAGTAGTAAATGGTGTTAAGCAGCATTTAATATTTCCTATAAACAAGATCTTAAATTCAAAATTATATGGGATGCACTCTCCATCGATCTTATCATCCAAATTGTTGAAAAAAATCAATTCTTATAATGCTGATATTGTACACTTGCATTGGGTTCAAGGAGAGATGCTTTCGATAAAAGATATTAGTAAAATAAATAAACCACTTATTTGGTCATTTCATGATATGTGGCCTTTCTGTGGATGTGAACATTATGCCTACAACGACAGATATACTGAAGGTTATAAATCTAAGAATAGATCTGAAAATGAACCGTGGTATTTTGATATTAACCGTTGGAGATGGTCTCAAAAAGCCAAGTTATTTACAAAACCAATACAAATTTTATCCCCATCTAAATGGATGACAGATTGTGTCAAAAAAAGTTATTTAATGAAAAAATGGCCAGTTGAAACAATATCTCATCCAATAGATACTTCCCAATGGAGCCCAAAAGAGAAGTATTCTATAAGAAAAGAATTAAATTTAGAGCAGAATTCAAAAATTATTACTTTCGGAGCAGCAGGAGGAACAAAGGATGAAAGAAAAGGTTATAAATTTTTTGAACTAACATTAAAATATTTTGAGAGCATAACTTCTTTCAGTAATTTAACTATAATTACATTTGGTGGAGGTGCAAAAAAAGTATTTAATGAGAACAAATTAAAATTTTACAATTTTGGAAATATTAATAATGATGAATTTCTTAGAAAAATATATTCTTGTTCAGATGTCTTTGTTATCCCATCAAAAAAAGAGGCTTTTGGTTTAACTGCATTAGAAGCTAATGCATGTGGAACACCCGTTGTTTGTTTTGATAGAACAGGAACAAGTGACATAATTGAACATAAGAAAACTGGTTATATAGCAAAATTTTTAAATGAAAAAGATTTTGCAAAAGGGATTGAGTGGGTACTAAAAAACTCTTCCAAAACTAATTTTGTTGTTAATTCTAGAAAAAGAGTTGAAAATTTATTTTCAGACGAGGTTATTCTAAAAAAATATCTTAATGTTTATAACAATTTACTATTAATTAAATAATATTATGAATAAAAAAATTTTATTAGATTCATTTTATAGTACAACTCGTAGAATTTTTAAAAAAAATAAAAATATAAATAGTAAAAAAAATTTTTTAAATAATATTAAAAAGAAAAGAATAGAAGGTGGTCTTCGAACAAAAAATTTTTTTAAAAAATCTGGACCAGGAAAACCCCTGATAACAATTATCACCGTAACTTATAATTGCAGAAAATTTTTAGAGCGCACAATAAAAAGTGTATTAAATTTATCATATGATAATATAGAATTTATAATTATTGATGGAAAGTCTAATGATAAAACATTAAATATAATTAAAAAATTTAACAATGTTATTGATTATTGGATTTCACAAAAAGATAGTGGAATCTATCATGCAATGAATAAAGGGTCGAGCCTTTCAAAGGGAGATGCAATTTTTTATTTAAATGCAGGAGATAAATTAAAAAATAGAGAATTTGTGAGATTAATTAACCTTTTTGAAAAAAACAAAAAATTATATGGAGATAAATTTGTTTTATGTGGAACTCATATCTTTACTAAAGGTTATCCTGGTTTTAAATTGCTTGAAACTAATTTTATACCTTTTCTTGGAAGACTTCCATCTCATCAGTCAATGTTAATACCTAGAAAACTTCAATTAGATAACAAATATGATGAAAGTTTTCCCGTGAGTGCTGATAAGGATTTTAAATTAAAAATTTATTTAAAAAAAGTTAAATATATTATTAAAAATTACGTAGTTTGTTTAAGTCTACCCTCTGGAAAATCGCAATATATTAAAAATCATATAAATCTAAAAAAACGAACACTAGAAATTTTTTTAATATTTAAAAAAAATTACAATTTTTTATGGGCTATTTTCTACTCTTTAGCTTTTTATATTTGGAATCTAAGAAAATTATTATTAAGAATTAATTAAAAATGAAAAACATAGAATTAAGTTTGAATTTTTTATCAAAAAATATAATAAAAGTAATTCTTTTTTTAGGAATAGCATCATTCCCAATTTATATATTTCCCCCTGGCTCAATTCAAATCACACATATTTTATTATTATTATTTTCAATATTAGTTTTGACTATTATTGGTATTCCAAGAAATAAATATTTTTATGTTTTTTTATTTTTTTTATTTTACAATTATGTTGTAAATATATTTTATTTTTATAAAGATTTTTTTATTATTACTGATATTACTTTAAAATATTACAAAGAGTTAACGTTTTTAACTTATAATTTTATATTAACGATCTCGCTTATATCATATTTAAAAACACAAAAGATGGATTATATAGTTTTTTATGGAATAATTTTTGCAACCTTAATAATTTTATCTCACCTGTTCTTCGGTTTTTTTTTTGGAGAATTAGATTATCGTTATCATTCTACATTTAATAATCCAAATCAATTGGGATATTTCAGTGCCTGTTGTTTTTCATTAATATACTTATTTTATAGAAATAATTTTATTTCATATTATTTGATGTTTTTTTTAATGCTTTTATTCATTTTTATTTCAATATTAACTTTATCTAAAGCAGCATATTTTGCCTTGTTTTTATGTTTTTTATTTGCAATCAAACCTTTTAATTATAAATATGGCAAGATATTTTGGATAGTATTTTTTTTAACGGTTATTGCTCTTTTTATTATTTTTTTTTCTAAAATTTCAGAATTAGGAGTTTACAATAGAACGATAAACGTCTTTAATGAGCAAGATAGTTCACTAGAAGTTCGAGGATATACAGTATATTTTCAAGCTAGTTTTCTACAGTCTATTTTTGGCATGGGTCCAAAAAATATTTACACAATTCATGGTTACGAGGTACACTCAACTTTTATGATGATCTTGACTAGTTATGGAATAATTGGATTTTTAACTTTTGTATTACTAACGTTATTTTGGATTTTTGACGTAAAAAAACTTTACGGTATTTATGGAGTTATTTGTATTTGCGGCCCAGTATTGCTTTATGGACTTACCCATAATGGCATTAGATTTTCTATTTTTTATATATTGTTTGCCACATCAATATTTATGAGTAATAAGCTTGTTCAAGAAAAAATTTAAAAGCTTTTAAAAACAATAGTAATTTAAAGTAAATAGATATTAGTTTATTTGAAAGTTTAAATTAAAAAAATGAACATTAAAAACCTTAGATTAGCAGTTATAGGTCTTGGCTATGTTGGTTTGCCATTAGCAGTCGAGTTTGCAAAAAAAAGAAAAGTTGTTGGTTATGATGTAAATGACAAAAGAATTAACGAATTAAATTCTGGCTATGACAAAACCTTGGAGATTAATAATGGTAGATTTAAAGTAAGTAAAAATTTAAAATTAGTTAAAAAAATAGAAGATATTAAAGATTGTAATTGCTTTATAATAACAGTTCCAACTCCAATAGATAAAAAAAATAAACCCAACTTATCTTTCTTGTTAAAAGCATCAAAAGAAGTTGGAAAAATACTTAAACCAAATGATATAGTAATTTATGAGTCTACAGTTTATCCTGGTTGTACTGAGGAGAAATGTGTACCAATATTAGTATCAACCTCTGGTTTAAAATTTAATAAAGATTTTTTTTGTGGTTATAGCCCTGAGAGAATTAACCCCGGTGATAAAAAACATAAAATTCAAGATATAAAAAAAATAGTTTCAGGGTCAAATAAAAAAATAACAGATACAATAGACATGCTTTATAGTGAAATTATTTTAGCTGGTACGCATAAAGTTTACAGTATAATTGTTGCTGAGGCTGCTAAAATAATCGAGAACACTCAAAGAGATCTAAATATAGCTTTGCTTAATGAACTATCAATAATCTTTAATAAATTAGAAATAAACACTTCTGAGGTAATCACTGCAGCTAAAACAAAATGGAATTTTATCCCATTTTTACCTGGATTAGTTGGTGGACATTGTATTGGTGTAGATCCATATTATCTCACACATAAAGCCCAAAAATTAGGTTATAGACCAAAAATTATTTTAGCAGGAAGAAAGTTAAATAACAGTATGAGCTCTCATGTTGTATCTAAATTCACCGAACACCTTAAAGAAAAAAAAATAAAAATAAAAAACTCAAGAATTTTAATTTTAGGCCTAACATTTAAAGAAAACTGTCCAGACCTAAGAAATTCAAAAATTAAAGATATTTTTGAAAAACTTAAAAATAAAAAATGTAAAGTTGATTTGTATGACCCTATGGCTGAAAATGTTGAGATCAAATCGATGTATGGAAAAAATCAAGTTTCTAAATTTTCACTAAATACTTACGATGGCATAATTATAGGTGTAGGCCACAATAAATTTAAATCAATGGGAATAGATTATATAAAGTCGTTATGTAAAATTAATCATGTTATTTTTGATTTAAAAAGTTTATTTAATAAGAATCATTCTAGCTTTCAGTTATGATATTGTAGAATAACTAAATTTAATTTAATTTTATAAAAAAGGATTAAGAAAAAAAATTTATAGATTAAAAATGTCAAATCGTATTATCATTGTTTCAAATAGTTCATCAAATCTTTTAAATTTTAGGGGAAAATTGATTGAACGTTTGATCGATGAAAAATTTGAGGTTTTGGTTATTACTCCAAAAATAGATTTTACAAGTGATTATCAAAGAGTAATTTCAAAATTAGGTGCTAGCACATTAAATATACCTTTAGACAGAACAAGCTTAAATCCATATCGTGATTTTAAAACATACTTATCGCTTAAGTATATTTTTGCAAAGTTTAAACCAGATATCGTATTGGCTTATACCGCAAAGCCAATAATTTATAGTGGATTAGCAATTGGAAGAAATAGTAAAATAAATTTTTTCCCTAATTTAACTGGATTAGGATATGGATTTACAGATCAGTCTGGAATAAAAAGAAAATTAATTAATTTTATATTAAGAATATTATATAAATTATCTTTGAAATCCTCAACTGCAATTATTTTTCAAAACCCTGAGGATAAGTTTTTATTTGAAAAATTAAATCTTACAAATAATAAGAAAACTTTTATCGTAAATGGATCTGGTGTTGATCTAAATTTTTTTACCCCAACGATCTTGCCAGCAAAACCAATATTCTTAATGTTATCAAGGTTGGTCGCTGATAAAGGAGTTTTAGAATACTGTAAAGCTGCAAAAGAAATTCGTACTAAATTTCATGATACTAAATTTCAACTAGCTGGAGCACTTGATCCTAACCCATCAGGTTTAAACTATGATCAAATTAAAAAATTTGTTGAAAATAAAGATATTGAATATTTAGGATATGTAGACGATGTAAGATCATTAATAAATAAATGTAAGTTTTATGTATTACCATCTTACAGAGAGGGAACACCTAGGTCAGTGTTAGAAGCAATGTCAATTGGTAGGCCTATAATCACAACAAATACAACAGGATGTAAAGAAACAGTAATTGATGGAATTAATGGATTATTAGTTCCAATTAAAAGTACAATTTCTTTAGTAGAGGCTATTAAAAAAATGCTCAAGTTTGATGAAGAAAAAATAAATAAAATGGCTAAGGAGAGTATAAAATTAGTAAGAGAAAAATATGATGTATCGAAAGTTAATCAGAATATAATCGAAATTTTAAAATTAAAAAAATAATTATGCAAAGCAAAAGTTATCCTTATTATCCTCCTCAATTGATTTACAAAGTTAATAAAATATTGAAATCAGGCAAAGTAAATTATTGGACTGGAAATCAAGGAAAAATATTTGAAAAAGAATTTTCTAAATATATTGGAAATAAATACTCTGTAGCAGTATCTAATGGAAGTGTTGCTTTAGAAATAGCTTTAAAAGCTTTAAATCTCAATAAAAATGATCAAGTAATAGTTACGCCAAGATCTTTTATTATATCTGCAAGCTGTGTAATTAATTGTGGTTTGAAGCCTGTATTTGCAGATGTAGATCACAATGGAAATTTGAGTATGGAGGGAATAAAAAAAGTATACTCAAATAAAATAAAAGCCATAATAGTTGTACACTTAAATGGTATGCCTTGTGAATTAGATCCTATAATTAAGTTTTCGAAAAAATTTAAAATAAAGATAATTGAGGACTGCTCTCAGGCACATGGAGCAGAATATAATAAAAGATCTGTAGGTTCATTTGGTGATATTTCTACATGGTCATTTTGCCAAGATAAAATAATTACAACTGGTGGAGAAGGTGGAATGATTTCTACTAACGATAAAAAACTTTGGGAAAAATGTTGGTCTCACAAAGATCATGGAAAAGATTATTACAGTGTCTTTTATAAGAAACATAAATTGGGATTTAAATGGCTACATGAAAATTATGGAACCAATCACAGAATGACAGAATTTCAAGCAGCAATAGGAAGATATCAATTAAAATATTTAGATACTCAAATAAAAAAAAGGAACCAAATTGCTAAAAAAGTTATTAAATCATTAAATCTGTTCTGGGATAAATATAATTTAATTGAAAAACCAAATTTTGATTTAAATTTGAATATTCATGCTTTTTATCGATTAAACTTTTATATAAATATAAAAAGAAAAGATAAATTGAAATTGCTAAAATCTTTACAATCAAGAAATGTAAATTGTAATGAAGGGCCTTGTCCAGAAATATATAAAGAAAAAGTATTTAAAAAATTAAAAGTATATCCTAATACAAAACTTGTTAATGCAATAAAATTAGGTAGAAAGAGTTTTGTATACCATATTAATCCATTTATTAGCTATAACAAATTAAATAGTGATATAAAAATTTTAAAACAACAACTTATAAAATATGCAAATGTATAGAAATTTATTTAAAAGTGTAATTGATTTTTACTTAGCAATTATTTTATTTATTTTTTTTTCACCATTAATACTATGTGTATATTTAATATTATATGGTTTAATTGGATCTCCAATATATTTTCAAAAACGTCCCGGATACATGAACAAGTCTTTTAAAATTTTTAAGTTTAAAACTTTAATCGACAAAAAGTGTAAAAATTACAAATCGAAAAAAAAAACTTTCAAATTTGGAACATTTTTAAGAAAAACCGGCTTCGATGAAATCCCTCAGTTAATAAATATTTTACGAGGTGAAATGAGTTTTATTGGACCAAGACCACTTTTAATGCAATATCTGAAACTTAAACAATTTAACAACCATCCAAGATCAATGTGCGTTCCTGGCATTACAGGTTTAGCCCAAATTCATAGAAGTAAAGGGGACAATAAAGGCAAATGGAAATCCCAACTAGATCTTGATAAGTATTATTATGAAAACCTTTCTTTAATTTTAGACATTAAGATATTTTTAATTACTTTTGTTAAAGTTTTATTAATGAATAGAAAACAGGATTATTTAATTGAAAAACCTTTGAGCAAAAAAAGTATTAAAGTATAAAGAGATTTAAGATAATTATAAAGATGTCTATACTTAACTTATAGATACTAATTTTTTAAAGAAAAAAACTATTAAATATATCTATTTTTTAATTTAAAAGTCAATATAAGAAATATATGTCAAAAATTTCAAACAAAATTTTAAAAGATTTATCAGAAATTCTTGAAAAGAAAAATCTCAAAACATCTGACAATATTTCAGAATTAAAACAGTTTGACTCGATTATAATTTTACAGATTATCAATGTGTGTAACATGAAGTACAAAAAAAAGATTGATGGTCTAAAGATATCAAATTGTAAGAAAATTTTAGATATCATTAATCTTATAGAGAAAAAGTGATTAAAACTATCCATGGTATTCAAATAGAGGGTATTTCTTGTTGTGTACCTGATACAAAGTTAAATAATGAAGATTTTAAAGAAAATAAGAATAGAGCAAGAGCAATTAAAGCAATCGGTATAGAGAGAAGACCGGTAGCGAGTGAAAAAATTTGTACTTCTGATCTTGTTTATAAATCAGCAAAACATATTTTGAAAAAATTGAATTGGAAAGCAAATGACATTGATATTTTAATATTTGTGACTCAAACACCAGATTATTTGACTCCAGCGACGTCTGGTATTTTACAAGACAAATTGAAAATTAAAAAATCAACTTTTGTTTTAGATATTAATCTTGGCTGTTCAGGATATACACATGGACTTATTACAATTTCCTCTTTGATGCAAAACTTGAAATTAAAAAAAGGCTTACTAGCAGTTGGAGATGTAACTACGAAGCTTGTAAATAATAAAGATAATGTATCAAACTTGTTATTTGGAGATGCTGGAAGCGTTACAGCGTTAACTAATTCTGGAAGTAGATCTCGTAAAATATTGTGTAATTATTATTCTGATGGTTCCGGTTATGAGGATATAATTGTAAACTCACACTCATTGTCAGGTAGAAATAAAATTTCTAGAAATCAATTTAAAGAATTAAAAGATCAAAATAAAAATACTAGATCTAATATAAATATAAAATTGAATGGACCGAATATTTTTAGTTTCGCAATCAATACAATACCTGAAATATTAAAAAAAATTATTAAAAAAATAGAAAATGTAAATTATTGTTTTTTGCACCAGGCAAATAAAATGATACAAGATAATATTTCAATACAAATAAATCATAGTGATAGAAAAATAATTTTTCCTTCATCATTAAAAAATTTTGGTAATACAAGTTCAGCAACTGTTCCAATTACAATTTGCAGTAACTTTGCCAATAAAAAAATATTAGGTAATTCAATTTTGTGCGGATTTGGAGTTGGTTTATCTATATCTACAGTTGTGGTAAATTTAAGTAAAACAAAAATATTTAAGATTATTAAGTTATGAAAAATGTACTAGTGACAGGAGCAACTTCTGGTATTGGGCTAGATTATGTAAAAAAAAATTTAAATAAAAATTTTAATTTCTTTTTAATTGGAAGAAATTTTGAAAATTTAAAAAAAATTTCAAATAAAAAAAAATATAAATCAAAAATAAATTATATATTCTTTGATTTTAATAAAAAAATAAAAAAATTTAATTTTAAAAAAATTCCACAAATAGATTACGTCCTTCTCTCAGCAGGAATTGCCAAATATAATTTGGTTAAGGATTTTAATGAGAAGGTATTCGATGAAGTACTAAATATAAATTTAATACAAAATGCAAAACTTATGAGTTATTTAGTTAAAAATAATAAATTGAATGACCACGCATCAATTGTTGTTATTTCATCAATCAGTGGCTTTAAAATGGCATTTAATTTTAATTATTCATACTCCATTTCTAAAGCTGGATTGAAGGCAATGGTTGAAACATTGGCTTGTGAATTGGGAAATAAGTTTATAAGAGTAAATTCAATTGCCCCAGGCATGGTTAATACACCACTTATAAAAAAATTAAACCAAGATGATTATTTTACTAGAATAGATAAGTCTAAATACATTTTGGGAAAAAGATATGCGAGAACTAAAGAAATTACTGATGTAATTAATTTCTTACTCTCAAATAATTCATCATTTATTACTGGTCAAACAATAATTGTTGACGGTGGCTTTACGCTTACAAAATGAAAAAAAATTATAATAAATTTTTTATCATCGGAGCTGGTGGATATGGAAAACAACTTTCTGTGATGTTAAATAGTGATGGATTGATTGAAAAACCGATATTCGTAGATAATAAAATGAAATTTAATTTACAAAAATTCTCAAAATTAAATACTAAAAATTATTTTAATATTTTTGTAGGTAATCCAACTTCTCGAGAAAATATTTTTAAATTATTAAAATCAAAAAAAAATTTAAAATATTCAACTTTAATTTTGTCTAATTCAACTTTATATACCAAAAAAATTGGTAAAGGTTGTATTATTGAGCATTACGTTCTTTTATCAAATGATGTATCAATAGGAATTGGATGTTTAGTATTAACTGGATCGGTGGTAGGCCACAATGTCAAAATTGGAAATTTTTGTAATATTGGGACTAACGTAACTGTTTCAGGAAATGTAAAAATTGGAAAAAGAGTTATTTTAGGAAGTCAAAGCTTCATATCTAATAATATAAAAATTTGTGATAACGTGATCTTAACACCTGGTTCAATAGTTTTGAGAAACATAGCTAAACCTGGAACATATCAAGGAAACATCCCAATTAAATCTTAATGCCTACAAAACAAGAAATTGAAGTGACGAATAAACTTAAATCTAAAGGTTATTTTGTTATTAAAAATTTTTTAAAAAAAAAAGATTTAGATAATAATTTTTTAAATTACTTAAAAAAAAAAGATAAATTTGTTGATGGAGTAATACACGGTATAGATAATAAATTTTATACAAGAATAAATGAAAAAATAAGTCAACTTGCTTCTGCTATTCAGAGTAAAAATATACAAATAAGCAATAAAAAATTTTGTTACTTTTCTATTAAGATTAAAAAATCAAAAGATAAAAAACCAAAATTATTAAAACCATTCAATGTGTTTAAAGATCCAAAAGTTTTGCCGGGGGGTATATTAAATTGGCATATTGATCATTATACATATTATTTTCATAAAGATCATAAGAATTATTTAATATGTTATCTTCCAATTTTAAAACCAAATAAAAATTATTCAAATGTGGCTTTAATACCCTATGATACTTTGAAAAGGAGAGATCAAAATACTTTTAAAAAAATAAAACATCGTGGTGCTGTTCGGTTTAGAAAGGTAGAAAAAGATACAAAACCTTGGTTTGACCTAAGGTTTAAAAAAAATACAAAGGTTGGAAATTGGTATGCTTTAGACGATTACGTAGATAATGTTAATGGGTGGAAATTAAACATGGATTTAGAAAAAAATAAAATTGTCCCTAAATTAAACTTGTACGATCTACTAATAATGAGGGCAGATGTAATTCACAAAACCAACGATGCAGTCACAGATAGAATTGCTATTAGGTGTGATATTTTGCCAGACAAAGCAAGATATGAACAATCTTTTTTAGGTTTTTTAACAATATGCATAAAATATTTTTTTGAAACAAATAAAGCGAAATATAATTTAAAGAGATATATAAATAATTATATTCTCAAATTTATTAAAAATGATTAAGAATAATTTTTTTAAGACCACAAAGAATATGGTTGAAACAAAAAGGTATTTCGGAAAAACTATAAACCACAAAATATTAGATGAGCTAGGGTTTTTTATTTTAACAAAAGGTTTTTCATCTAAAAGTATACAAAAATACCATGATAAATTTTTAAAATCTTTAGAAAATAAAAAATTAAGCAAAACAAAAAAACATCCTGTGGAGGTAAAAATTGAAGGGATAAGGTTTTTTGAAAAAATTTATAAAGATCATCAACTTAAAAATATAGTTAAAGGTTTTTATAAAGGCCAGGTAGGATCTGATTTTTTCAGAATAGTTAAAAAAGATAATAAAAATTCATCAGCAGTATTTTGTCATCAAGATACTGGTTATCAGTTTGGAAGCTATGATAGGTATTCATTATTTATATGTTTAACAGATAATAATAATTTAAATGGAGGCATGATAGTTTATCCATTAACACATAAATTTGGTTATTTAGGAGATGCTGGTGAAATTTCAAAAAATATTACTAAAAAATATTTCAAAATATGCCCTGATCTTAAAGTTGGGGATGTTTTAATAATGCATTCAGCTTTGTGGCATGAGTCTAATAAAAATATTTTAAAAAGTAATAGGATATATTTTGAAATACATATTCAAGATATAAATGATATAAATACAAAATATAATATTATTGGAAAAAGAAAAAAAATATTTAAACTACCATTTGACAAAAAAAATATTTTTTCGAATTCTAGAGTTACTCGTATAATTAAATTAAAGAAAAGAGTAATTAACTTAGAAAAAAAATTAGAAAATTTATATAAAAATTATTCCTCATTAATCAATTGTTGAAATGTTTTATTTCTAGAGGTAATAAGTAAAAATGAGTGTTATTATCTATGAACTAAATGAAGTTCCGAAAAAACTCTTAGATTTTTACTCACTTTCTCATCCGAATTCAGCGTTTGCTTTTCTGC
>MDTB01022723.1_pt1 | contig 16509 bp, 13 predicted proteins | sample 811161 | NCBI WGS metagenome assembly MDTB01 (sample SAMN05326650, study PRJNA326480) | marine metagenome | isolation source: seawater | place: Mediterranean Sea | collected 2009 | reverse complement strand
TTCATAACCCAAATAGTTCTATGATAGCACTTGGAGGATGGAAATTTAAGGATGAATCAGATGATCATATTTTTAGTATACCAGATTCCACCGTTCTTCATCCTAGTGAATTTTTAGTACTATGTAGCGATACAAATTTATTTAAAAATATATATTCAGACGTAGATAATTTCATAGGCAACTTAAATTTTGGTCTAAGTGGAAGTGGTGAATTAATTAGGCTTTTTGATGAAAATGACTATTTAATTGATTCCGTGTTATATGATGATGAATATCCATGGGAAACAGAACCAGATGGAAATGGTCCAACTCTTGAATTAGTCAATCCACTTTTGGATAATTCATTAACTGAAAATTGGATTTCATCAGAAGGTTTTGGTACCCCAGGATTTACAAATAGCGGGTATCTTACTAATAAACAAAAATTAGTTACCATTTCAGATTTTAAGGTTTTTAATAATTACCCAAACCCTTTTAATCCTACCACAACTATAAGTTATGAACTCCCTCATCATGCACATGTTAAGGTTACTATTTATAATATACTGGGCAATCTAATTAAAAACCTCGTGGATGAGGAACAAAGTCTTGGTTATAAGTCAATTCAATGGAATGCTACTAACGACAATGGTCAGCAAGTATCAGCAGGCATATACATCTATAATGTTGAAGTGAAAAATTTTTTGTACACGAAAAAAATGGTACTAGTCAAATAAAATTACTGTTTCTTTACTATCGCCTCATTTTTTAACTTACTCTACAATAGTCTTTACCTTAAACTTGAAATTATTTAGTCTTTTTTACAATTCATCAGATATTTACAATTAGTCAATAAACCGCTATAAATAAATTATTAAATATTTTTATTTAATTATAATTTTTACATAAATTTATAACAACTATTACTTTAAAAATTAATAATTTAAATTAAATGTACAAAAATGATTAATAATCTAAAATTAATTACTACTCTTCTATTTGCCTTGAGCTATCTATTAGCTGAGAAAGAATTAATAACGGGAGAAGACGAAAAAATTATGTTCAAAATAAACGATCATAGGTATTTTACTTATCCATCAAGTTTAATTGATTACTCAATTTCTGGTATTTCCGAAATTGAATTTAGGCTAAGCAAAAAAGGGGAAATTGAAAAAATAAATATTCTGAAATCTTTAGGCCATCCATTTGATAGGTCTATAATTGATGGATTTGATGATTTTATTAATACTGAATTTGCAAATCAAACCGAAAAATTAGGAAAATATTATATCTTGCGAATAAAGTTTGAATCTTAAAATTATCCTATGACAATCTAGTTACTAGCTCCTTAGTTTGGATAAAAGATGATAAAAACCCCACTTTATATACTACAGGTGGGGTTTTTTAATAAGATTAACTAAGTTAGATTAGTTTATGGTTCGACTACAAAATATAATCTGTTTTTTTATTTCATTAAATTTTTTGTGTGCAGACAATAATCTTTCATGGAATGTGTTTATTAATAATAATGAAAGAGATGAGATAATTATTGTTATTGATTCTCAAAAACACATTGATTTTGGCTTATCTTATCCAATCACTTACGAGTTAAGTATTCCACCTAGCAGCTTTGATCTTGTTTCATATGTTAAGTTCAAATCAGAGCAAAATTGGTCACCAATTGCAGAAAAAACATCTAATGACTTTTTTAATGGTATTGAGGCTGTTCGCTATAGTTATGATGAAAATATAGCTTACATATCAATTGGGTTTTCAGAATTATCAGATTCTATTTTTGTTAAAATTATTGATTCAGAGGGAAATAACGTTAATTCATCTTTCATTAGAATTAGCCAATACTATGACAATCGTGATGCAGTAGTAACTTCCACAGCAGATGATTGGGGTGCATGGAGTAATCCTTATTTTGTTCAAACTTGTGAAATTTTTAGGAGTTTTAATTTGTGGATATCGCCCGCAATCATTACAGATTTCTTGGATTCTAATGCATGGAGTAGCATCCAAAATCAGCTTGATCTAGGTTTTGTAGAACCAGTTGCCCATTCTAGAACTCATCCCCATACACCTTATGAAGATATTGAAAGTGAAGTTTTAGGTTGTAAACAAGATCTAATTCAAAATCTTGATATGCCTATATACAATAGGAATGGCAGTAATGAGTATATCTACGCCTGGATTGCTCCATATGGTGATTATGATGACGAAATTGATACTGTAGTTAGTGATGCAAAATACCTCATTTCACGCTTATTTTATGAAAATCAGCATGGATTTTCAAACTGGGATCAGTCTCTAATGAAATTTGAACCAGTTGGAGCCTCTATTGAGTTAGGCGGTTATTATTATTGGACAGGTAGCACTGATACTATAGAATTAAATCATACTTTTGATGATATTCTAACATACGGGGGTATTTATCATTTAATGTCTCATCCTGCAATTATAGACTGGGAAAATGATGTCTATCCATGGGTTCATCTTGAACATATAAGTAATAGAAAAAACATATGGTATGTAGGCTTTGGTCATCTATATGCTTATCGTTTTATTCAATATGCATATCCAAATATGGATCTGAGTTCATCTTATAATAACTTACAACTACCTCATAATTTTTTCGTATATCAAAATTATCCCAATCCCTTTAATCCAATCACCACTTTACGATATAACTTGCCAGACGATAAATTTGTAGCTATCACGGTACATGATCTACTTGGGAATGTAGTAAAAAATCTTGTGAATGGCGTCAAAAGTTCTGGTTATAATGAGGCACTATGGGATGCCACCAATAATCAAGGTCAGAATGTTTCAGGAGGAGTTTACTTATATAGTATCGAAACAGATGAGTTTAAAAAAACTAAAAAGATGTTATTGCTAAAATAAAAGATCATCAATATGTATGGTATAAAATTCTAGTTTTTTTCAATTACAATATGCTGTTTACTATGTATTACTTTGTTATAGTTTTTAGTTAATGAATATTAAGAAAATCAATAAAAATTTAAGTTATTTTAAAAAGGAAAATCTTTCTTGGCCAAATGATCATTGTTCTGAATTTCACAGGAATTTAATAAATAAATCCTGGAATGGTAATTCACTTTTTCTAGAGAAAAATATTTCTGATGACCATAAATCAAATTCTGTACCCTTACAAATTAGAGATCTTCAATGGGACGTTAATTCTGCCTCGCACTTGTTAAAAAGAACAATTGTTGGTTCTACCATGCAAGATATAAATGAGTTAATAGATATAGGATTTGAAAATTCTATTGAGCATATTTTATTAGATGAAGAGCTACCCAGCCCTCCATATGTATGGGTTAATGAAGATATTCCAGATTGGAATTCATTGTCTTCAGAAGAAAGACAGTCAATTATACAAAGTTATCATAACAGAATGAGAGTGCTCCAAAGATGGTGGGCGCAACGTATGATAAATGGTACAATTAATTTAACAGAGGTAATGACACTTTTTTGGCATAGCTATTTTGCATCAGCATATTCAAAAGTCTTTTATCCCCAGGCAATGTATCAGCAAAATAATATATTCCGTACATATTGTATGGGCGATTTTAAAGAATTGCTTAGAAAAGTAACCTTCGGCCCTGCAATGATGATTTGGCTAGATGTATCTGGTAGTAGAAAGGAAGCTCCGAATGAAAATTTTGCAAGAGAGTTAATGGAACTTTTTACGTTAGGAATAGATAATTATACTCAAAATGATGTTATTGCAGCTTCTAGGGCATTCACGGGCTATGTTACTAATGGCCTTGATACAAATTACGATTTTGATAGTATGGAAGGTTGGGGATATTGGTGGACCGATTGGCATGACTTTGAAGAAAAAACTTTTTTAAATCAAACTGGGCCATGGAACGGTGATGATATTATTAATATAATTCTTGAACAAAATGAATGCGCAATTCATATTTGTAAAAAAATTTACAAATGGTTTTTATATGATAATCCAAACATGGAATTTGTAAACAGTATGGCAGATATATTGCGATCCAGCGATTATGAAATTAAACCAGCTCTGGAGTACCTCTTTTCAAGCGAACATTTTTACAACAATGAATTTGTTGGATCAAATATCCAAAATCCAGTGCAATTATACTTAGGGTCGATCAGAAGATTAAAAATGGAGAATCAGCCGTTTGACAACGATTACTTCAGTGAGATTCAAAACCATTTAAGCATGATATTGTTTGAACCTACAGATGTAAATGGATGGGTTGGGTATAGATCTTGGATAAATTCCAATACCCTTCCTTCAAGAAAGGCTATGTTATGCGCACTGGTGGATCATGAAAGTCCATTTGGAACGTTTGGAAATTATATAAATATCCCTGCAGTTGCACAATCACTGGTTAATGTAAATGATAATGAGTATCATATAATTCAAATAATTAATAACCTTGTTTTATTATTTTTAGGTCTAGAAATAAATGAAAATCTAAATAATCAATTACTTAATATAGCATTAGATGGAGCTGAACCTTATGATTGGGATATCAATTTACCTGCATACAATGCTCAATGGAATCGATTTGAAGACTTGTTAAGGCATATAATTAGGTTGCCGGAGTTTCAATTATCATGAAGAGAAGAGATTTCATTAAATCATCAATTTTATTATCATCTTTCGGCTCATGTATTCCTTCTCTTTTATTCGGATCAAAAAATAGATTTAGTTTTAGAAATTCAGACATTGATTCTGATAAAATTGTTGTCTTAATAAAATTAAATGGCGGTAATGACGGACTGAACACGGTTATACCTTTTCAAAATACATCTTATTATGATCAAAGACCTTCAATTTCAATACCTAGCTCAGAATCACTACCCATCACTGATTCGATAGCTTTACATCCATCTTTGGAAAATTTCCAATCTCTATTTCTTCAACAAAAAATGGCGATCATCCAAGGCGTTGGCTATGTTAATGGTAATTTGTCTCACTTTCGATCATCGGACATTTGGGATACTGGATCAGATGAAAATGTAGAACTTTCAACAGGATGGTTGGGGAGATTACTTGAATTAGAATATCCAGATTTCCCGGATAATGCTCCAGAACACCCATTAGCAATACAATTTAATAGTGCAAATCTATTAGAGTTTAAAACTAGTATATCCAATACGGGGTTATATATGTATGATCCCGATACAATGTACTCAATAATATCAGGTAATTATCTCGAAAATCTTAATTCAGATGTTCCTGATACGCATGGTGGAGCAGAACTTGCCTTTGTTCGAGAATTGGATTATATGTCTTTTAATTATTCTCAAATTATTTCAGAAGCAGCACAGAATGCACCAAATACGGTTGCCACATATCCAAATACAAGTATTGGCACACAACTCAAAATTACTTCAAGATTAATTTCTGGCGGTTTGGCTACGCCTTTTTATAGGTTATATCAAAATGGATATGATACTCATGTGGATCAATTAAGCAACCACAGTCAATTATTATATAATCTCTCCAGTTCTTTAAACGTATTCATCAATGAAATGGAAAGTATTGGTCTCCTTGATAGAATATTAATTGTTACTACGAGCGAATTTGGAAGAAGGTCATTTGAAAATGCTTCAGGAGGAACTGATCATGGTACTAGTGCACCTGTATTCGTTTTTGGCTCAAATATCAACGGAGGAATATTTGGTAATGATCCGAATTTAGAACAACTTGATGAAAACAATAATTTACAAGTAGAATTTGATTTTCGACAAATTTACACTTCAATATTGAATGATTGGTTTGGAATAAATTCCCAAACAACAGAACAAGTTTTTGATAGAAATTTCAGTAAAATTTCATTTATCAATTCTGAACTTACCTCCAGTAAAAATAATTTGATTTCTGATTTTAAGTTGTATCCTGTTTTTCCAAACCCATTCAATAACAAAGCCACTGTTCGTTACAAAATCTCATCTGGTAATAACATATCAATTATTTTATTTAACCTCCAGGGTAAAGAATTAAAAAGGTATAATAGAGGACCGCAAAAAGCTGGAATACATAATTTTACACTAGACTGCAAAAATCTTTCTTCAGGAAATTATTTAGTAAAAATACAATCAGAAAAACAAAGTTTAGTACAAAAAATAAGTCTAGTAAAATAATTCTAAAATATATTCCTGTTAACCATACAGTATTTAATAAAGCAGATTTTTAAATGGAAGATAAAATAAATCTAATGATTTTTGATTTAGATATACGCTTAAAAGAGTTTGAATTAAAATCAGGCCTAGTTGACTTGAAGGATTTTTTGAACTTAAATAGTCAAATTACTGATTCTATCAAAGATATTTGTAGTTTTTCTCACTATGTAAATTTTGCTGAGACTATTATAGATGGTTTTCAAATTCAGGGTAGTCTACATTATGTTTTTAACCATAAACGTTTTATTTCATCCCTAAAATTTTTTCAAGAGAGGCATAGTTCAAATTGGACCGGCCACTTTACTTATAGGGATAAAATTGATTCCTTTATTTTTTATGCACCTGATTTTGAATTAAAAAGAAATAATCAAAAGAAACCAATATCATATTAAACTTAATTAAAACTCTATTCATTTTGGATTGGATTTCGTTTTATGCTTAATGTTATAGGTGGTTACAGATTTACACACAATTATTTCTGGTATGATATGCGGTATTATTTTTTTACAAACAGCTGTAATTGCACCAAGTGTCTTCAAAAATTTAGATCAGAGCCAAACACGTAATTTATTGCGTGCAATTTTTCCTAAGTTCTTTCTGTTTATTTTACTTTTAGGTTTTTTCTCATTAATAGTAGGATTTATGAATCACGAAAATTTTTTCACTAAATCAATACTTAGTACGCTAACTATCATTTTGTCGCTAACGTGTTATCTAATAATTCCAGCCACAAATAATGCCAAAGACAACAATGATCAAAGAAAGTTTAAACTTCTTCACAAAATAAGTGTTATTTCTACAGTAATTATACTTTTAATCAATTTATCCTCGGTTGTAATCTAGAAACAGTATCTAGGTTTACAGATTGACCGAAAATATATCGGATGAGAAAACACACTAAAAAAATCACTGGTTATACATGGATATCTTCTTAAACACTAAGACTAAAGTGAAAAAAATGAAAAATTCAACAAGAGTACATTTGTGTAACTGAGATGATTTATTTTCTCTCAAAATAAATTGAGTGAACTTAAGAGATTTTAAAAGAATGAAATTAATAAAGAAGTTTTATCTCTATGATTTACCATATATTCAAATCAATATCCAGCTCCCCCATGAAATGACAGGTTGAACTTTCCCAACCTACTTTTAAAGCATGGGTATCAATATTGTTATTCACAGCTTCTACAAGTTTTTTAGAGTAGATTGGGTCTCTTTGCCAGTTTGGTTTAAACAGAGAGCAATCGTCTCTGTTCACTAGAAAAATTAATATGAAATGATACTTATGTTTATTTTTTATCATTTGATCAAGTTGGCGAATGGATCTTTTAGATACAACTGAATCACCATTATACTTCTGGGTTTTTTCTCCATTGGGATATATACCAGACCGATTGTAAGGTTGATTGTAGTCTAGGTAAACATATTTTCTATCTGCTCTTCTTAATTTTGGATTATATGTGGCACAAATAACGTTTTTTATCTCGATTATAATATATTTATCTTCGGCTTTTAAATAGATGTCACCAAGGTAATCTATATGTCTGGGTTTCTTTTTGCATATCTTATATTTAGGGTAGGGGTTCCAAAGTTTTTTTTGGATTATCTTTTTTACAATTAATTCAGCTGTGTAGGGATTTGCTCCTATTATAGTTTCACCATATCCATTATCATGTAACATTACAGATTGTGCAGTAAAATTTGTTTTTGAATTTATATTTTTAGTAGGTGTGGCAAAAACTTGGGAATCCGTAATACACTGATCAGCTAGACTTAATGCAGGAGTGTGAACTAAATGTGTTTTGCCATTTTTATCGATCGCATCAGCGACATAGGGTGATCTAATTACCTTTGAAGGTCTTTGCACAATTTTTAATTGTACAATATCTTGAAAATCAATGATATTTTTATTTTTCAACTAGGATTCTAGTTATAAATGTTCTCATTTACTTAACATAAGTTATCGTTCTAACTTGTTTCATCCCATCTGATTCAATTGTATAGTAATAAACTCCAGAGGGAACCTCTTGTCCTTGATCATTCGTAGCATCCCAAAAAATTTTATGGTTTCCATCAACTAGATCACCACTAAATAGAGTTTTTATGTCTTGACCATTCATATTATAAATTTTGACAACCACGCTCTGATCTATTTGCAAATAGAATCTGATTGTCACCCTTGAATTGAATGGATTAGGAAAGCTACTATGTATGTTTAAAGCTGAAATTTTTATATTATCCTCTAATGAAACACTTTGAGCAGGTACTTCAATTTGTGTAGTATAAACTTCATCACCACTTGTTCCTGTAGAGCCGCCAGTAGCTAACCCCGATGCGCTAAACACAATATTCTCAGTGGTATTTGCTGGTGCTGTCCATTCAAAGGTCCAGCTGCCATTTTCTAATCTTGTATTTTGTTGTATGAAATCACCATTTAATTCTGAACCAGATGAATTTTCAATGAGATTAAAGGCACCTGCTGTGACATCACCAATCTGCGCTGCAGCCTGGTAACCATAGCCTCTGTTATTAGCACCTGTAACAGTTATTCCGATAGTGTAAGAAACCCCTGAAACATAGGAGTCAGGTAAGCCAGTAAAAAAGATTTCACCGTCTCCAGAGTTAGCTGAACCGCTATGACAGGTTGTACAGTTATTGTAACTTGGTGCATTATTGGCATATCCCGAAGGAGGACCGTTTGAATTACCGTACAGGATAGCAGGAGCAATAGCAATAACTATCAGAGTAATAATTATCAATTTCATTTACCTTAGATTTTATAGTATTTGTAAGACTACCATGATTACTTTTACAACAAGTAAAGGTGCAATGATAATTGTTAAAAGTTGCTCAAATTTTTCAAGAAAATCCATATTATAATTTGAAACTTTCGTGCTTGTTCGATTGTAATTGCTATACTTGTGATGTCTTTTCATATTTTAACTCCATTTGTTATATTTTTATTAAATAGTAGCGAGCGTGTCTCCTCTTAACTTGATTATTAAACACAATTTTCTTTTGCATCAAACTACTCAGTATATTTTGAGCATTGTTATTATAACTCTTGCCATTTGAGTAAACAGTAGTTGTTTTTTTCATCAATCCGATTTATTATTTTTAAAACCAAATGTAGAAAACCGACTATTTATATTTTATTATAATAGGTTTTATATATCTTTGATTATTTATTATTTTCATATTATAAATAACGATCATAACGCTCAATTATGTCATAATCTAAATATCTTACAATACTAAAATCAAATGATTTGGTGAACACTTGTGAAATTGTTTCTAATTACATGTTTGTTTATTTATAACTTCTTTAAAATTGTTAAAATAAATGAATTTAGCTAATACAAGTAATTTTTTATTTGTGAGATAAGGAGTTTAAAGTTTAATCTTTTCAAAGTTTTAAATAATCAAAATAAAACTAGCTTTACAAGTATTTATTAATAAAACATAATCAATTAAGAAATAGGAAACACACTAAATCATGCCAGAAGGACCTGAAACACACAGAATGGCTGACAACATAAGAAAGTCATTGAAAAAAAAAGAAATTTTAAGTTTCAGGTTTCAGCATGAATCTTTGGCACCATTAACAAAATTAAAGGAAATACTTATTACTGATGTGTTTTCGCTTGGAAAGGCCATTATAATTAGAATCCAAGGTGGTATAAGCATCATATCTCACAATCAATTATATGGAAAATGGACATTTAATAGGCCAAAAACCATCGTAAAAAATAATAGACAGCTTAGAATAGAGTTTATAACCGAAAAAAAAGCAGTGAGATTATGGTCTGCAACAGATATCTCTATTTACAATACAAAAAATGAAATCAACCACCCATATTTAGGAAAAATTGGTCCAGATATCTTGCATAAAACGACTAACCAAACTGTTATAATCTCGATACTAAATAGGAAAAAAGTATGGAATAGACAATTGGGATCAGTACTTTTAGATCAGTCAATTATCTCAGGAATTGGAAATTACCTTAGAAGTGAAATCCTGTTCTTTTCAGGACTAGTTCACACAAAAAAACCTTCAGAACTAAATGATAAGCAGATGCATAATCTTGCATTATCAATGAAAAATACAAGTGTAAGAGCATATAAGCAAAAAGGTAAGACCATTGATTATGATTATTTTAATAATGAGTTTGGGAATATCAATAATTTTAAAAAAATAAAACATATGGTTTTTTCAAGGGAGGGACTTCCTTGCTTCAAATGCAGCAAAAAAATTGTCAAATTAATTACCGCCTCTAGAAGAATTTATATTTGTCCAATTTGTCAAGACTTAAATCAATGAACATCAATAACCACCATGAGTATTTTGATGCTTCGTTAAAAATTTTAAATCAGGGCAAAGGCTATATAGTTAATGACCAAAGTAATGAAACATACCACTTGAAACGAAATAATTTGAATGGTGCCTTGAATGGCGACAGAGTAAAAGTATCTATTTCATATAAATCATTATGGAATTATCCATCTGTAAAAGTAGTGAAAGTAATCCGTAGAGATTCCAATAAATTTTATGCTAAGCTTTACAGGAATAAGAAACAAGTACTTGCATCATTATATCCGTTTCAGTCAAAAAAAATAATTATTAAAAATATAAAAAATGATGTTGTAGATGGCGATATTTTTCAAATAAAGATAATCGACTGGAGAGAAAGTCATACTTCGGCATATGCAGAAATAGTCAAACTGAAATTCAATTCAAATCATCCTAAATCTGATTACTTTTTTTGTGTGAACAGATATGGCATAAATAAGTTTAATTATAAAAACTTATCTTCGAGTCTATGTTACGATTATAAAAATATTCTAAATGAAAACATAAAAAAAAGGATTGACCTTACTCATCTTCAAACATTTTCGATAGATCCAAAAGATGCAAAAGATTTTGACGATGCAATTTCAATTATTCGTGATGGCAGTTGTACTGAATTATATGTCCACATAGCTGATGTTTCTGTTTTCATTCAAGAAAATGACAGTGTTGACTTGAGTGCACAAAAACGAGGAAATAGTTATTATTTCGATGAAAAAACAACACATATGATTCCAAAATTTTTATCAACAAATATCTGTTCATTAGTTCCAAATAAAAAGCGACTAGCCTTTACAATTAAAATAGTTATTGATGAAAATGTAAAAATAAAAGAATATAGATTTATTGAAACTGTCATAATCAATCAAAGAAAATTTACTTATGGTGAAGTTGAAAAAATTATTAAAGGAATTAAAAAGGATAAATTCCAAAATAGTATAGAAATTCTTAAGGAAGTAGCTGAAAAGTTAAAATTTAAAAGATTAAAGAAAGATGGTTTTGAATTGAGTAGCAACGAAATAATGTTAAAATATGATAAGAATTCAGTTAAAGAAAATGATTTTAAAATCAGGAGTTTTAAATCAAGAATGATGGTAGAAGAATGCATGTTACTAGCAAATAAACTTGCTGCAATAAAAGTCAATTCTATCAATAATGATTTAAACCAATTTGGTCTATTTAGGAACCATGAGATGCCATCTATAAAAAGTGAAATGTATCTTGAGGGGTTAATGAACTTAGAAAAAAATAATCACGAATCCTCATATTCAAACATCAAAGCAAAAGATATAAATAAATTTTTAAATTGCTTCGAAGAAGAGAAAAGAATAATACTGAGTTCCTTAATCGTCAGGAAGATGCAAAAAGCTAATTATTCAACAAAAAGATTAGGGCATTATGGTTTAGGTTTTAGTGAGTATACACATTTTACAAGCCCAATTAGAAGATATGCTGATTTAATAGTTCACAGGATCATAAAAGGAACATTTAAGAATGATAAAACAATTTTTGAAATCATCCAAAATTGTAATGAGGGCGAATTAAGATCACAAAATGCTGAAAGAGATTATAACACATTAAGGGGTTTGAAGGTTTTAGGGAATAAAAAAACACAGACTCTAACTGGTTATATAATCAAAATCCAAAGATCTCGAATAATTGTTAATGAAAATACTACAGGAGTTGATGGCGTAATATTAAAAAACAGCTTACCCCTTGAAGAATATGATTTTGATGATAATATGTTAACAATGTTTAGCAAGTCCGGTTTAATTGATTTTAAAGTTGGCCAAAAGATATTGGTAAAAATTGAAAGAATAGATTTAATTCGTCAGCAGTTGTTTTTCAGTCCTGCTGTATAACTTACTGATATGGACATGCATAAAAACAAACATCTTCTTCTTCAAAACTGGGAAAATCTTAGTTTTATGCATTGGATAGTAAATAAGGATATTTTGGAAAGACATATTCCAGAAGGTCTAAAACTAGACTTATATCAAAACAATGCTTTCGTAGGTGTTATTCCATTTATGATGAAAAATGTTAGGCCAAGATGGGGCCCAAGTATTTCATTTATCTCTAACTTTCCAGAGTTTAACATACGTACATATGTAAAAAGCAGAAAAACAAAAGGTATTTTTTTTCTTACCCTTGATGCTCAAAGTATGATCACAAGAATTTTTGCTTCGAACTTTTATCACTTGCCCTATAGATATTCAAGAGGTTATGTAACGGGGAAAGGTCAGTTTTATTCCTGGAAGTCAAGAAGATTAATTGGTGATTTTGGTTTGGAGGGCTCATGTGAAGGTGTGAGCGAATATAGCTTAGCTAAGAAAAAATCTTTAGAAGAATTTCTTTTCGAGAGATATTATTTATTTGTAACTAATCGGGGAAAAATTTTGAAAGGTTACATATACCACAAACCATGGAAATTAAGAGTAGCAAAATCTAAAATAATTAATAATAATTTTTTAAAATCGTACTCATTAGGTATAAAAAATGTTTTGAAACCAGATTATTGTCATCAATCGGAAGGAGTTGATGTGAAAGCCTGGCCATTAAAAGAATTGGATGAATGATGGAAAATTAATTGCAAGCAAATCTAAAAGAACTTAATCAATGATGGATTCTTGCTTATGATACGATAATTAGATTTGAAAATAAATTATTAAATTATTTTATTGCCTCTTCTATTACACTATCATTTTTATTTAATTCAAAAATCTTAGCAATGTTTAATTTACATTCATGAAATATTTATTTTTGGGTAATTGGGTAGATTTGAGAGTGAAAAAAATAATATTAAACATTATTATTATATTTAAATCGTCATCAATGATAATTGCACAAAATTGGGAACAATCTTTTATTGCTGGTGGCTTTGATGCAGATGGTTTATTTATGGGTGGTTCTGAGGTTCTTCATCTAGTTGATCACAAAAACAAGCTTTTTGCTGCAGTTGGATACTGGCAGGATGAAAATAATATTTGGTATGGTGGTAATGATCTAAATGTTGGATGGGGTCAAATACTATGTTTGGAAAGTGAGGATGATAGTTGGGCTGTTGACTTTGATTTGGGGTACAATTTCTTGCGACCAGAAATTATTAAGCAAGTTATTTTCACTAAAGACTATAGTGGTGTTTCACTAAATATCCCGGATACTCTACTAATAGTAGGTGCTTATTCTCCCAACTATATTTCAGGAACTGTTTCTGCAAATATTTTTGTTCGAGACGATTTGAATTCAACTTGGGAACAAATTTTAGTTTATGAAAGTGATTTTTCTCCGAATGAAAGTTATTCAATGCGTGATATTGAAATACATACTGATCAAGTAACTGGTATTGAAAAACTGATTATTTCTGTAGGTACACAGGGAATTTTTTCAGGAGAATATAATCTTAATGTTGATGGCAAAATTGAAATAGGTGCCATTCCAGAGATTGGAGCCTTAGGTATTCGCCCTTTGGGAATTACAATTGCAAATAATATCCTTTATTTTTCTTCGGGAAATAAATTATTTAAAAGGAATGATGGGCATAGTCCGACTTATGAAGTTATTCATAGTTTTAATGATTTGAGCTCATACACAAATCCTGCTGTTGGTGGTATAAGAGGTCTTTCGACAATTCCACATCCCTCTGGAAATGGAGAATCAATGATATTAATGTGGTGTCCAGATAGTCAATCAAAAGGAACAATATTTCGATTAGATCCAAATGAGGTAGCAGAATTTGATAGAGTTTATGAAGCAAAAATTTCATTAATGGTTGAGGATTATTTGGTTGGAGAAACAGTCAGTTACTTATTAGGTGCATATAACGAATTTTATTCATTTACTGATCCCTCAACAAATATAAATTACAATATCATAGGGATTGAATCGTTACTTCAAGAGAACATTTTCCCGTCTTGGAACAACTTTTATCGAGGCGGGATAATTATTCTTAGAGATACTAATGGTGTATACTATATACAAGAAATTAATGAGACAATTGATCATGACGATAATCCTTTGGTATCTGTTAGATGCTATGTGAAATCACCTTTTGTGGATGAAACTGCACTATATTTTGGTGGATTTGATCCAAATGGATACTCATCCACAAATAATGCTTGGATATACAAAAAATATTGGAATGAATTACAAATTATTAATCAAAAACCACAATTTAGAGCTGATTTTAAATTCCATAATAATTATCCTAATCCCTTTAATTCATCAACAAATATTTCATTATCAATATTAAAAGAGGGTATTGTAAATATTGTTATACATAATATAAATGGGGTAAAAATGAAGTTATTGACTGATGAATACAAGTATAAGGGTAACTATACAATTAAATGGAATGGCCAGAATGAGGATGGGATCTCAGTTCCAGCAGGTGTTTATCTTTGTAGCATTCAAATAGGAGACTTGAGGAAAACCAAAAAAATGATTTTACTGAAATGATTTTATTATAAAAAATTTTCAAAGGTAGAAAAGGAATAAAAATATTTTTTATGCTCGAAAAATTGAAGATTTAGACGAAAAACAAAAGAAAAAAGCTAATGTATTTAAAATAGCAGATAGTTATAAATTTTAATGATATAAATTCCGCCTAAATATTATAGCATTTGTAAATTTAACTATGTTTTATAAACCTCTTTTAAATATAAAAAACCAAAATCTTCAAATGATAGAAATATTGAATTTCATTAACTGGTAAAAGCTAAATAGTAGTGTATATACTAGGGATATCCGCGTTTTATCATGATAGTGCTGCGTGCATATTAAAGAACGGCGAAATAATCGCAGCTGCTCAAGAGGAGAGATTCACTCGTGTAAAGCATGATCAAAATTTTCCTTCAAACGCAATAAAATATTGTTTAGAAGAAGCTAATATTCAATCTTCACAATTGAAATTAGTCGCTTTTTATGATAAACCATTTTTAAAGTTTGAACGATTATTGGAAACATATCTAGAGTATGCTCCTTTTGGTATTAGTTCTTTTTTAAAAGCAATTCCTATTTGGATAAGAAAAAAATTGTGGATAAAACTTTTAATTCAAGATGAATTAGAGGGATATAATGGTAAAATACTTTTCCCAGAGCATCATGCATCTCATGCAGCTTCTGCTTTTTATGCCTCGCCTTTCGAAGATGCGGCATTTCTTACTATGGATGGTGTAGGAGAATGGGCTACTGCCAGCTATGGAGTTGGGAATAGAAATAAAATGGAAATTCTTGCTGATATACAATTTCCGCACTCATTAGGTCTATTATACTCTGCATTTACATATTACACTGGTTTTCGGGTTAATTCTGGTGAATATAAAGTGATGGGTCTTGCACCATATGGTGAACCAAAATATAAAAACCTAATATTTGAGCATCTAATTGATGTGAAAGAAGATGGTTCATTTATGATGGATATGAGTTATTTCAACTACGCTTCTGGTCTTACTATGACGAGCAATAAATTTCATGATTTATTTGGAGGGTCGCCAAGAAAACCTGAATCGAATTTAACTCAAAAAGAGATGGATCTCGCTCGTTCTATTCAAGAGGTCACTGAAGAAGTCGTTTATAAAATGGCAAAAAATGTTAAAAAAGTCACAGGTAAAAAATATCTTTGTTTAGCAGGCGGTGTTGCCTTGAATTGTGTTTCTAATGGTAAACTACTTCGGTCTGGAATTTTTGAAGATATCTATATCCAGCCGGCTGCAGGCGATGCAGGTGGGGCATTGGGATGCGCATTGCTCTCATGGTACCAACATTTAGGAAATGAAAGGAAAACAGATGGTGTTTCTGATTTCATGAAAGGAGCTTACTTAGGGCCCCAATTTAATAATAATGAAATAAAATATTTGCTTGATAAAAATGGATATAAATATCAAAAACTAGAAGATGAGGAATTGCCTGAAATAATAGCAGACCTAATAGCTGATCAAAAAGTTATAGGGTGGTTTCAAGGTAGGATGGAATTTGGACCTAGGGCT